>Ga0302320_10005970_pt1 | contig 27146 bp, 18 predicted proteins | sample Bog_T0_3_FD_202130 | JGI IMG/M metagenome (GOLD analysis project Ga0302320, IMG submission 202130) | Peat permafrost microbial communities from Stordalen Mire near Abisko, Sweden - Bog_T0_3 | ecosystem: Environmental > Terrestrial > Soil > Wetlands > Peat | place: Sweden: Abisko, Stordalen Mire...
TTTTATAAAAAAAATGAATTTTTTAAAAATATTTTAAATAAAATTAGAAATAAAAATATGAATTTGGAGCGTAATAATATACTAATAAATAAAGTTCTTTGTAATTTACTAATATTTTGGAATTTGATTTATGAAAATTAATGAATTTTTAATTTAAAAACTCGAATTGTAGAAACATAAACCTTTTTGTCAGAATTCTTCAAAAACATTTCTAGTCTAATTAAATATCCGAATATTGAAGAAAACAAGCTTAAAATCCTCCCTCTTCTTAGATTATAACCCAAAATTTGAATTTAATTCCTTCTCAATTTATAATGGAAAATGAATCATCCGATCTTTGTGCAATATGTCTCCAACCTGTTTCCAACAGCAGTATCCGCACAAAATGTTCTCATTTTTTCCATACTCGTTGTCTTAACGATTATCGTCTATGCAAAGACTCCAAATGGAAGTCATGTTCTCTTTGCAGACAAGTGCTTTCCTCCGAAGACGTGTTGGCATTGATTGAGAAACAAAACCAATGTGAAATATGTTCAAATCCTTTTAATAAGCAAAACCCCTTGTATTCTTTGACTTGTGGGCATCATTTCCATTTCATTTGCCTAATAACTAAATTGAGAAGCCAAAAGTTGCAAACATGCTGTGTTTGCCAGACGGAATACCCGGAAGGTGTTATTAAGAACGCGGATTACAATTACAAGTTGGCAATGGGGTATTTGTAAATAAGGGAAGTTAGATAGAGAACCACTTTAATTCATTGTATTAATTTCATTTTCTATGTTTATATTAATTCACACACCAATATGGTCGTTTTTTTATGAGACCAAAGAGGTTAACAAATTCCCAGTATTTTAAATATATACAAAGCTTTCGAACATTTTTTATATTAATAAACTACCCTTATTTTGTATTTTTCAAAATATTAAAATGAATAAAATTGTTCATTGTCTAATATCCCGTTGTCTTTGTTGCTTTCCATTCCTGAAACCCAAGCAAGGACTCCAGCAAAACTACGTTTCTCTCTCCTCACCTTGCACAGAGAATTCAGAACAAAAAGCCACAGAATTACCTTCTCAAAGTATGATCGAAACTACACCTTTGCCTCCACCTCAAGTAATGCATTCCATGCCGGAAAACATTCCTAGCACTGTTAAGAAGTCCAGCTCTGAAAAAGAACAATTTTTTGGCAAGAATGATTTTGAAAAGAGTTTAGAGAAAAAAGCGCCTGTGATAATAAATGAAATTTATGAAAAATTAAATAATTCGTTGGAAGGATGGGAGAAACTCTACGAAGAGACCGTCAAAAATCACAAGCTGAAGATGCATTTGAAGTCCTATTTAAAGGAGAACAAAAACAGAGTGAATATCTTAAGACTCGAGTATTTGGCCCCTTGTTCTGCAAAAGACTTCATTCTCTTCCAAAATAGTGTGGAGGAATCACGAAAAATGGGAGCGAAAAACACCGATTCCTTAGAAGCCTTTATCCAATATGGTCCTGAAAACTGCTATAAATTGATGTATTCAAAATATAAAAAGATCCTGACAATGAGTTCCCGAGATTTCGTGTATTTGAAGCATTTTCGCAAAATAGAGAACGATGGGAAGATTTTCTGGGGGGAAATGTCCCAATCTATTGAAGATGATAATCATCCAACAATGCCTGAAACTATCAGAGGAGATATAATATTATCTGGACAAATAGTGGAGGATGTGGAGGAAGGAAAATGTCTGGTGAAAACATGGATTGAAGTGGATTTCAAGTTAAGTTTGCCGTTGTTTGTGACGAAGAATGCTTCTTTGCTCGAAATGAAATCCTGGGTCGAAAAATGCGAAGAGCGATTGAACGAAATTAACAAAGAGAAGGGGAATTATTCCGGTGAGCCAATGGTTAATAAAAATTAATAACCTTTTACTCTTTAAAATAAGAAATTTGATTTTTTATTAGTTAAGAGATATTGGAAAATAATGTATAAATAGTTAAATATTGGAAAAATTGATGAAAATATAATTGTTTTAAACCATTTTTTTCAAAATCAATAAAACTTTAACAATTCGATTTAGATAGAAAAGATTTTTTTTTAATTTTAAATAAATTTTTTTTGTTTTTTAATTTGAAATTCCAAATGTTTGAACTGAGGTAAAAAACTGTTAAAATAATATTATAAGACACTTTTTTTATTGTTGTAATATTTATATAATGGATATAAAATGAGTAAAATCATAAATTGTCTAAGTTCCAATTGTCTTTGTTGTTTTCCCTTCCTGAAATCTCAAGAAGGAGTCCAACAAAATTATGTTCTTTTCTCTTCTCCCTGCACAGAAAATTTAGAACACAATGCCACTAAATTATCTTTCCCAAGCATGATTGAAACTACCCCTTTATTACCTGCTCAGTTAATGCCGGAAATCAGTCCAAAAACAGTGAGCATTGTTGAGAAGTCCAACTCTGAAAAAGAAGAATTTTTTGGCAAGAATGATTTTGAAAAGAGTTTAGAGAAAAAAGCGCCTGAGATAATCAATGAGATTTATGAAAAGTTGAATAATTCGTTGGAAGGATGGGACAAACTCTGCGAAGAGACCGTCAAAAATCACAAGCTGAAGATGCATTTGAAGTCCTATTTAAAGGAAAACAAAAACAGAGTGAATATTTTGAGACTTGAATATTTGGCACCTTGTTCAGCAAAGGACTTCATTCATTTCCATAATAGTGTGGAGGAATCACGGATAATGGGAGCGAAAAACATCGATTCCTTAGAAGCATTTATCGAATATGGCCCTGAAAACTGCTATAAATTGATGTATTCAAAATATAAAAAGATCCTGACCGCGAATTCGCGCGATTTCGTGTATTTAAAGTATTTTTGTAAAATAAAGAAAAATGGGAAGGTTTTCTGGGCAGAAATGTCGCAATCTATTGAAGATGATAATCATCCACCAATTCCTGAAAATATCAGAGGGGATATAATTTTATCTGGGCAAATCGTCGAGGATGTGAACGAAGGAGAATGTTTGGTTAAATCGTGGATTGAAGTGGATTTCAAGTTAAGTTTGCCATTGTTTGTTACGAAGAATGTGTCTTTGTTAGAAATGAAGGGGTGGATCGAGAAATGTGAAGAGAGATTAAAGGAAATAAACAAAGAGAAATAGTGAATAAGACCGTAAAGATTTTAAATCGTTAAAAAAAGAATTTCTAAAATTTGTTTTTTATTTAGCCTTGAGATATTAGAAAATTCTAAAAAAATAGTTGAATTAAATTTTAAAAAACATTAAAAAACTAATTAAAATTGCAAGTCTAAAAAAAGGATATTTTCTTAAAATTTTTTTTTACTTAAAAAATTAATTTTTAAACCGCAGCTAAAAAAGATTTTCTAAATATTTTGTTTCCCTAATTATTTTTTAAAAAATGAAAAGCAAAAGTTTGGCAAATTTCAGATTTTCCTTGTTTTTTTCCAAGAAATTCAGCTTCACAGTTGATTCAGACAATAAAAAGAACTTAAAGGATTCTAATTTTAAACCTGGAGAGAGTGTTTTCGATCTTTCCGTTGCCCAAAAATACATTATGACCAATATCAAGTCATCTACTTTCGAAATTATTAAAAAAAGCTTTTCTTTTTAGAAAATTCGATTGGGCGACTTATGTAATCGGAAACTATTACCCGAAGCAAGTTAGACAAGACTTTTTCAATATAAATTGGTTCAATGTTGAATTAATGAGAATTCCGGAATCCACTAAAGAGGTTTCCTTGGCAATGGGAAAGTTGGAGTTTTGGAATGATTCTTTGAAGCAAATTTATTTGGTTATTTTTTCTTTTTTAATTGAGTGAAATGTGAATATTTCAAAAGAATACACCTATAAAAGAACCAGTTTCCATATGTTTGCATCAAACAATTTCGAAAAACAAAATTACCAGACCGCTTTTCCAGAAACTCATAAGCCAAAGAGTAGGTTATTTGTCTTAGTTTTTCAAAAAATAAAAATGGTTTTTTTGAAATTTAAAGCAACAAGAAGTCAATACGCCTACTTTAACTGATCTTACGCAACTAGCTGCTTTCGCAGAAGGGGTCCGAACAACGATGATACTTTTGAATCTGAAGCTGTTACAAATCGATTATGAAAAATACCCAGAGTTAATTTTAGCGGCTCAAAATATTGGTAAATTATATATGTTTAACGATAAATAATGAAGAAAATTACATAAATAAAAAGGCAAATGCTTAGGGATAATCGACTATATCAAAAGAGTTCCTTACGGTTTGAGAAAATATAGGCTTTATCTTCCTGATGAAATCATGGTCAAAGTATTTTTTATTTATTTTATTAATGTTATCTTGATTTCATAAGTATAACGTTTCTGTAAGAAATTTATGGGATCGTGTTGAAGGCAAACCAAAAGAAGACCTCTACGACATAATTTTGGAGTAAAGCAATTTATAGTCAATAATTAAATCTAAATCATCTAATATTAGAGTAGCTGCTCATGCCAAAATGTATCTTGACAAAAGCAGAGAAATGTATAAAGAAATGCCTCCGCAAGCTTTTCGCGCATATCTTCATGCTGTAGATGCTGAATATTTCCTCGAGAATCTGGAAAAAAATAATTTCAATATTTTCCAAAGAGCCCTGCATACACCTTCCTACGTTATTCTACCGTACAGGGTGTTCACCGCTGCTAGAAACAAAAGATTCACAGTAAAATAAATAAAACCCATTAAAAATTCCAAAACAATGTTTTTTTCTTAAAAAAACGAAAATGGATTTATTTGAAGTATATTTTTTTAACTGATTAGAAAATTTGATAAAATGAGAATTTTCTCATAAGTATCATTTTCATTTTAATTAAAGCACCTGCAATTTTTCATTAAAAGACCATTTTTTTTTTAAATCATCACAAATCATTGTAATTTTTATTTTTTCAAATTATCAAGAAAACAAAAATATTAAATGCAAGCCTTTTTGAAAGCTTTACCAAGGCCAACTTATTTCCTACACCACCAGCGTTTGGCCTGTTTCTCGGCGAGTTATGGCAAAAAAATTAACGAACTATACAAAGAAAACGAGCATGACACGATCCTAAATCTACCAGATAAGGACCAATTCCAGATCGGTTATTTAGAAAGAAACGAAATTGAAGCTCGAATGATGAAAATTCTCTCATATTTTGAAAAAGTCAATTTAAAGACGTTTAAATGGACCGACGATTTCTCAAAGGATATGAAAATGGATAGTTTGGACCAGACAGTTCTGCTGACTTCAGTAGAGGAGGAGTTCAATATGGTGTTTGAGGATAGAGTTTTTGATAATTTAAAGAATTTAGAGGATGTGATCAGGTACATTCTAAGCGATTCGATGGTTATTTAAGCAGGGAAATAAAAAAACTTTATAAATGGAAAATAGAGAAAGACATAGAAAATTATTTCATTATTTTTTTTTTTATATAAAAGAAAATGAAATAGTTTCAGAGATGATTTATATAAAAAATTCACTTAAAAAAGAAAAAAAAAATCTATAAACGTTTTGATAGTTCTACAACAGTTCAAAAAAATTACATTTGCTCAGATAATCCATTGCAACATTAGAATAAAAATATCAATCCTTCAAGGAAAAATGGGTCCATAACACTATTAAACAAAATGGCTTAAGATAATATCAAGCTGATATTTTTTAATTTACCCACTCCTTTAGGCTTTGGTAATTCGTTTATAATAATATTTATAATTTTCATGTGATTTTCTTAGATTTCTTCGCTACAAACCCGCATTTAGCTAAATATTCAAAGGAAATAAAGCAAAGAATCTTGTTAAAACTTAAGAAAAATGCAGCTATTTCCATCATGAACATGAATCTCGATAGTGACGATAAGGGCTATCTGTATTTCAACGAGTCCTTTTCGCTTGTATGAAACGAGCCTATTATGAAGACATCAATGAAAATACTTCTTCAATCGGTCTAACGATTCTAAAGCTCTAAGAAGAGAAAAACCTTAAGAAATTGTCAAGAATGAAACAAAAAGAAAAACTCGAGTTTTTCTAATAAATTTCATTCTTTTTAGTTAATTTCAAGGGAAAAAAGTCCTTATCTCCATATAAAGAAGAGAAAAAACCCATAAATCCTTTATTAGGACTGATTATGGCCAGTATATGTTTCAAAGCTTGGATATAATATGATTTGCTAATGAAAGAAATGGTTTTGGTTTCAAACTCTTCTGAGGAGGATCATGAGGAAGAAAGCGATGAATGAAGCTCAATTAGAAGTGATGGGATGTTGGAAGATTAAAAGAAAAGGAGCGGAAACTCAACAGGAATTTAAAAGATAATAATGTAAAGAAATGGTTTTTACATTATATTGTGTAAAAGAAATATGTTAGGCTCGTATCTGTATGAAAGTCTAATTCTTAAGCAAACATCCACTCAGCGAAAGCCTTGGTTTTATTTTGTCTTTTGAGTTTTTCGCATTTTTTTATTTTAGCGATGTTAAGAAGAGATAATAAGGCAAGTATTGCTTTTCTAATTCGAAATATATATTATATAGAGGGAATGGAGAAAATAAAAAAAACCAGAAAATCTCATTAGAAAAAATATCTAAGAAAAAATTTAAGGCATTTTTAATAAAAAAATTGTTTTTAGCTTTTTTTAAATGTCAAAGCAGTTTTAAACTCAAATAAAAATCGAAATTTTGATAAATTTATATGAAAAACAATTGTTTTAAAAAAAAATTTCCTAAAGAAATATTCTTAAATGCAGAGAAAACACATTAATTATTCAAAAAAACAAGACAAATACTAAATTTAAAATAAGCCTCTAATTAACTAATCATTTTCAAAGTCTCTTCAATATAATTTCTTTGAATACTCTGAATAGCACTTTGACTTGAAAAATGACCTCCCTGAAAGAAACAGTGTTGTCATTTCTTCTCCCACTGATTTTATGATGATCCCACATTCTCAATTTATTGAAATCAGCTTTCTTGTTTTTCACCAGCTCCTTCATCATGCCTTCCAATGCTTGTAAGGCGATTAATCTTCCAGCGCACATTCTCGGTCCTGTAGCGAATAAAATCCAAGAGTTCTCCTTGTAATAATCATTGTTCATCCAATTTTCAGGTTGGAAGTTTTGGCATTGAGTAAAACTATCAAGTTCGATATAAACATGAGTTCCTTTAGACAAAATCACTTTGCCATCTGTGACATCACGTGTAAGTTCTCTTTCAAGAACTGGGAAAGGGTGCTTAAGTCGAATGGACTCATAAACAATCGAAAGATATAAACTCATTGGGTTTTTTTCATTGTTTTCATCAGGGTTCAGAGCTAATTGCTGGAGTTCTTTATGATATTTTTGGTTTTGGTCAAGGAAAAGAGAAACCTCACAAAAGATATCCGAAAAATTAATGATTGGAGAAATCAAAAAGGGTTGTATGAAAGACGAAACCAATTCATATTTATCAGCTTTAAACTCATTTTGAAAGTTATCAATGTCGAATTGGCTTTCTTTGAGATGTTCCATGATTCTGTCGATCATCATTTCTTTCAAAGAAAGATCAGACGCTCCTTTTTGTGCCACATGCTTCCTCCATTCATTTGTTCCATCAATGAATAGTTCTTCATCTTGCAAACTGATCTCCTTTCTAAATAGTAGCTCAAAGAACACTCTGACAGTAAGTTTTTGTATGGCGACACTATCAATATTATCATTTTCAGCACAAATCCTTTGGCAATTTTTAACGGTGATTTCAGACAATCTTTCAGAATAATCTATTTTATGAACAATTTTTCTGAACATAGTCAAAAGCTTCTTCCATCTATCCCCATCTACAGACTCACTATTGTAAATTGGCAACCAGCCTGGCAAAGCGAAATACATCTCCATGCCATGGCCTTTGACATCTGAAGCATCTAATACAGCTTTGCAAAGCTTTGGATTAGATTTGAGGACGATGGATGGAATGTTTTGTAGAGAACACATCAACCTTAGGATGAAGGTTCTACCAGATGAGTCATATCGCACTCGAAAAATGAAATAAAGGAAGAAAAGAAATAAAATAAGAGATATGAGAGGAAAGGATATCATTTTTCTTGCTGAGCTTTGGATATTTGTTGTTTTTTTAAGCTTAGATTTAATCAAAAATTTTTATAGGCTTTTTTTGGGAATTAATGCATCATAGTTATCATACTTTTCTGCTTTCGGAAAAAAACAGGCATTTTGAAATTAGTGTCAGTTATAAAAAATTACATGAATTTCCTCATTAATAATTTTAGTTTGTTTATAAATCAGTTCGTCATTTTGGAAAAAATGACAATTACATTGGGAAATCCTTATTTTTGCTTAGTTAAAAATATCATATTTTATATTGATGATTTTTTGAAACCTGAAAGAAAAATTTTGGAAAAGATACAAATATTTAAGATTCCAAAATATTTTGACTCTTTAAAAATTAGGTTTTTTTTTTTTTTTTTCTGTTTTTTTAGAAATAAAATCATTAAATAGACTACTGATTTTTAATTTTTTTTTTACTACTACTAAAAATCTTATTCATTTTCTTTCTTGGCAATTTTATGTAAATTTTTATATATTTTAAATTTGCTTCAAATAATAGAAAAAACAAGATAAAAATTAATTTAATTTTGAAAAAAAAATTCAAAAAAAAGAAAATGAATGAGTCAAAAGAAATCAGTGAGCCCATTATTGTTGCAAATGAGGCGGAAAAAGAATACGAAGAGCTCTCAAAACGATACAACCTTCTCCTCCAAAAATTTAGCTTGATCGAGCACTCCATAAAAACCACCGAACAAAAAATCAATGAGATTCAATACACAAAAAACCCCAAAGAGTTGCAAGCTTCCCCAAAAGAAAAGTTTTACCTCTCAAATCAGAGATTTCTCTCAGAAATCCAATCAAATAAAGATTTATCTGATTTTTATAACTCTTTTCTCCGGGAGGTGGAAAGTATTTACATTGGAGCCCGTGTGTTACAATCAGGAAAATTTGATTATAATTCGGATGACTCTTTGTTGAAGGCTGCGAGTTATACAAAAGAAATACTTGATAAGATCCCGTTAATAGGCGAAATTATTTACATGGTGTTCAACGAAGTAGTGGGTTTATTTGAAACTTACAAGAAGATAGAAGGAGAGATCAAGACATTAAATGTTGGACAAGTAGCACCTGATGTTCAAACTTTTGATGAGTTTTGCGAGGCTATTGCTGTTAAAATTCTGAAGAATAAGGAAAAAATAATCCTGGACTTGAAAAGAGCCAAAATCGAAAATAATTCTTTTAAGAACATTTGCAAATCGGCGATTGAAAAAGGTGTTAGTGGGATTATGGAGATTTTTCTGAAGGAAGATGATTCGCAGGCAGAAGTTTTGGGGAAAGCAGAAGCTCTTAAAGTTATAGCCTATTTTCAAAAAGGTTATATTAAATTAAAGCCAAATGAAGACTTTACTCAGCATGTAGATTGGGTAGTGGAAAAGAAAATTCCTAATTCGGAAGAAAAAAATCTTAATGAAAATACAAAAAATATCGAACAAGAAGAAAGTTGCTGTTACTGTAATTTGCTTTAAAACAGACGAAGAAAATTAATTAAAATAATTATTTTTTATCAACTATTAACTATTTTTTTTTTTATTAATTGCAACACCAAAAATATATATTGATTTTGAAATTTGTGAATATTAATTTAAAATTTTTTTTTTTATTAAAAATTATTTTCATTTAAATCTCGAAAAATTTTTTTTCATAATTTATTAAAAACATCGAAAATTAAAAGGGAATTTTTGTTAATACATAAAAAACGTATTCCAATGGGAACGAACATATTTGAAATTTTAAATAAATTTTATTTCAGATTACAAAGATAAAACTATTCAAACATTCCTGAAATTAATAAAAATCTAAAAAAAAAAACAGAAAAAAAACATCCCAACTCATTCTTCCCAAAACCAAAATGAATCAAGAGCTTGAACTCGCTTCCCAAAAACGTTTTTTCTCAAACCTTTTCTATCTTTTAATTTGTTTTCTTAGCCCAAAACTTTACCGAGCCCTGTTTTTATTGCGCCGACCTTCGCAATGAGAAAAACGCTCCAGAAAGCTGTATTTGTGAGGCTGAAGGTAGCATCAAACCCTCCTTTTAACTCATTATTAATCTCATTTTTCTAGTCGATCACTTCTTCAAAAGCATCAATAAAGCATCTTATGCAGATATCCGTAAATTCAATGCTTTCTTCACCAAAGAATTCAATGGCCTCACCTTGGTAGATACTGCCTTATTGCCACTCCTGAATCTATTTTCCTCGAATATCTATGACAAATTGCTTCACGCCCAAATAAAATCATCGATCTTTTTCACCAAAGAAGATATGCAGGGTTTGAGCCGTTTCCTTCATCTTTTCACTCAAATTAAGATCAAAGACCCCCTCAAACTCAACATGCTTAATATGGACCCAGTTTCCAAACATATCACCCTAGAAAGAATTTCAGCATTGGTCGGCCATAACACCATGGGATATAGAAACGCTAACACAGCACAGGTCAATTTCGATGATCTTTGGGCTGAGATCTACTCCCATCTCTTCGAATATTATTATCAATACCATCTGAAACAAAGAATATATCTTCTAGATGAGATCAATTGCATGGATCTCGAAAGAACCCATCCTGTGTTCCATCATAAAGTCGCACATAAGAACCGAGAGTTCACTAAAGACCTCTTTTCATTCACCATCGAGAAAAAGCAAGAGAATAAGAACAACAATAAAGGCCTGCTTCAACGAGCTTTGAGTAAGAGACAAAAGCCTGAGATAGTCATTGCAGACCCTGAACAGGAACAGATTAAGATAGAATCCAACCAGATGATGGAATTATTAAAGAATTCAATGGACAAATTCCTACCTAACCTTTCAGCCCTTTGGCATTTAAATGATGATAAACCGCCACCAATCATGTTGTTCAAAATCATAAAGCTGCTCCTCAATTATTCCTTGCTCAAAAGGAACCATTTGAACAAAATCATGGACATGTTGCTTGATAAAGCAGTGATCCTGAGGAACCTCGAGCAATTATATTACAATGAATTCACTCCTGAATCCACAAGTCCTACAGGTAGTCCAACAGGGAGATCTGAGGCTGGTGGTGCTGGAGATAGCAAGAAAATGAACCCAAATGAGTTGCATAAATGGAGCAAGGTCCTGATAAAATATAGGCAATTTTTCGCGGAAATCATGATGATGATTTTCGTTTATCATATGGATGATAGAATGTTCGATATTCTACGAAGAAAAAGTGATGTCAATATACAATTCGATCCTTTTCCCGAAGATGATGAAGAGAAATTCACCAAAAAGGATCTTTTGGCCATTGAACGATTAGAAAAAGAAGTGAATTTCGAAGGTTTGGGTATATTTGATGAGGAAATGGGTAGTAATTATATGAGAGTTTTCTATGGATATGTGTTATCGAACCCATTAGACCCTCCCAATAAATTCACATACAAAATCAAGACTACTGCTAGATTATTCATGAATTTCTTCGCTAATGTCAATGATATCAACCTATTCGGTTTGAAACTCATGAATTCAGATACTATCAATATCATCAATAGACCCTTATATCTCACAGAAGCAGAAGCCCATAGTCCTGAAAACCAGGCCATATCAGAATTCGTGAATTATTGCGAGACTTACTATTTGAATGAAAGACAAATTATTAAGGATTTTGATTTCTCCACTGATTTCAAGAAGAAACTCAATGAAATCCATCAAGTCTTAACTCCTCATGTCAATGACCTCAATAAAAGCCAGCTACAAGATATGCTTTTCCAGAACAATTTCCTCTGGATTCTGATAAACCTAATGTTGAAATATAGTAAAGAATTCAAAGGAGAACATGAAATGACCAAAAAATTGCTCGATCTCTTTAAAATCTGCCTGGATAAAAACCTTTGTTTCCAAAACATGATGATTCAAGACAAAGTTCTGAGATTATTAGAATTTAAAAAGGAAAGTTTGGGGAGATTAGGAGTGGAATTGGTGGAATTGGCCTTTAAGAAGAACCCAACAATGATGGTTTCTAATCAGAATTACCTGAATCTCTTCTTCAATTATAATAAGAAAAGCGCGGAATCTCAAAATGTCTTCGCAACAGAAGCTGATTATTACAATTCCAGAGCCAAAGTTTATGAGTTATTGTCTCATTATTTGGATGAGAAATATTATGGAACGGCTCATCAGATCCCTGAATATGATCTAATTTGTCTAGATAATATCTTGAATACTGAATATACAGAAGAAGAATTCCTCGATTGTAAGACAATCATTGAGATCTTGAAAGAAAGAAATAACCCAGAACTCAAATATAAAGTCCATTTCTTCAAACATATCCTTAATATCATTGCCAAATCATCAAGCAAACGAAGCACCAAAGAAAACAACAAGAAATTACGTCAATTGTTTTCTTTACAAGACCTGAGAATCATGTTGGAAACCGTCACAGATGATTATGATCTCAAGACGAGTATCTTCCGTCTTTATAGAAACATCTACATTTTCGACAGAGATAACGTTTTCGATGATGAGAACAAGGTCTATGAATTAGTCAAACCATTGATAGGTCAGGCCCCACCAAAATCTTCCTCTTCACCTAAAAAGCCTGAAGATTCCTCTAAGAAGGAAGATTCACCAAAAAAACAAGATAGCATTAAATTAGAGGAAGTCAAAGAAGAAGGACAGGGCACACGAGGAGGTGGTAGAGGCCGAGGTGGTCGTGGTGGGGGTGGTAGAGGCGGTGGCCAAGCAGGCCAAGCCGGTGGATCTTATGTTCAAAGAGATTATGATATTATGATTGAGATGATCAAGGATACTTTGACCCAATTTATCTTAGATGCAAAAGGGGTCGCTTTGAAAGAGGAGAAGGAAAAGAAGGTGTTTTCTTCATTTGGAGTGACGATGTTGATGAGCACAATAAATTATCTCGCAAAAGCGGAAATTCAAATCAGATTGTTATCCTCCAGAAGAGCTAATGTGATAAAAGATATGCAAGAAGGCAAGAAACCTGGTGAGGATCTGATGAATGCTCCTAAAGATGCAGCCAATTTGTTTTTCTTGATGTTGGAACAATTGAAAAATGAGGAAAATGAGACTTCTTTTAAAAAGGTATTCGATTTGCCTGAAGATGGAGGAAAGGAATTGAAGAAAGTCTATTTGTTTGAAGATATAGAGTTGGAGCCATTGTCGGAAATTTTGAAGCAAGAAATCCATAAATTTAATGAGATGGTCACTAGATGTGAATATTATAGTTCTGGTAAAGATAAAGAATCCTATAAAATTTATAATTTGGGGGCTTCAACTGATGTGGTGAAAAGATTCTCAAATAAATTGGAGGATAGGCAAAATTCAGTCAGATTGCCAATAGAGATTTTGAAAGGACTTTTCCTGGCATTAAAGGAAAAAGCTCATTATGATAGTTTTGGAATGATCATGGGTGCTTTATATGAATCTTATAAATTGAGGAAATTATCAACATTTTCCTCAATGAAGAAAAACTTCGAAGATGAAAATATTGATAACATATATCTACGGATTTTGAAGGAATCTAAGAATAAAAATGATAACATTGCATGCAATTTATGTCATTTCTTAATAACTGAACTTGGAGGTGGTATTTGTAAGCCAAAGATGGTGCCAACACATGTGAGAGCTCCATCAATGCCTGATGGTTCTCCTATTAAAAGACCTTCTGTTCTAGATGTTCAAGGGGCTCTCCATAGAAAAGATGAAGAGGAAGGAACTGAATTTGTCAGTGGGAATCGAAACAATAAATATGTCTTATTGGAGATCTTTTCTAATGTGATCTTCCATGCCACAGAGGTTTTTCAAGAAAACGTATATAAAATGCTGGAAAAACCACCTAAAAAACCAGAAATGAAAGAGGTTGGGTTTGAAGACCAATTGGAAATCATTGAAAAAAATGAAGAAAATCAAGAAGAAAGTCTTGATTTGGATATGGGTTTGTTGGATTCGATTTGGCATGAATTATTGCTCAATTTCAGCTTTGCCTATAATAGAACTAGACAAGATAAGGTTTGGAAGGAATATTTCCAAAGAACGATCCTATTAATCAAATTCCATCAATATCTTTGTGAGGAAAATAACGCTGATTTCAAGAAAGTCTTCAGATTATGTAAAGTCCCAACAGTTATGCTGACTTCTGATGGCAAGCTTATTGAGCCTCAAAGAATGGATGTTAGATATAACCATATAAACAACATAATGGGTCGTTTTTGGTTTAGATGTGATTGGGGAAAGAAAAATTTCATTTTAATAAAAAAAGGCTTTATGTTTCCTATTGTAGGAGCCTTTTTTGATTTCCTGACTGAAAGCATGACTGGTCCTTATCTTGAAAATCAAAAGATTATCACAAATATGGTAGCTTTCAAGCCGTTATGCAGTTTCTTGGATACTTTCGAACCTAAAGTTCAAAGTGAGATTCTAGGCAAAGGAAAACATATGGAATATGATATTGCAAAAATAAAAAATGTCTATAATATTGATGTTAATAATATGAATGAGTTAAAATTGAGTCTTTGTGATTTCATGTTGACTTGTTGTGAGGGACATAATGAAAAGATCCTGGAAAATCAATTGAAAAAGATCAATTATATAGAAATCTTGGAAACTGTTGTGAAATTGATCAAAGCGTTGATTTTCAAATACTCGAAAAATAGCATGATTACTTATTCTGAGTATAAGAGCATGAAATCTGTTTATAAAACCTCTGGTTTTAACGAAGAACAGACGAATTTCCTGGATATGGCCTTGAAGTTGTTTATGTATTTGAAATTGATGGCCGATTATAGTCATACTTTGAAACATATACTTGAAAATAAGGAGGAAATCGCATCTGAAATGGTGACGAAAACTAAAGGCAAGCTCAAGATCAACACTGCGAATTGGTGCCAAAGAAAGCCTGCATTTGTGGATGATGATGATGAAAATGATGAGGTTGATGAAAAGGATTTTGAAGATGGTTTATGTTTGAAATTTCTTGGTTCTTTCGCTAAAAGATTAGAGATAATCACTGGAGATGAAGAGGATGATCTGACTGGGGTTCAAAAAGAATTGTTATTTTTCGAGCCGAACCCGAAATTCTCGTTTTTGTCTGAAGAAACAAAGGAACAATTCATTGAAGATGTTGATAGATCATCCCATGAATCAAAGATGCATGGACTTATTACTTCATGCACGTATTTCGAAGAGGAAATCAATATCACAGAGAAAATGAAACAAAATCATCCCAAGCTTAGTCAGATGTTTTCAAGTTATAGAGAATATGAGATCGCCTTATTTTTGTTATGTTGTGTCATCAATTTGTTCATTGTGATAGATTATCCAGAGCCTGATGAGACTGAGACTGATCCAGAAATTAAAAAAACGCATTTTGGATGGGTAATTCAGATTTTGGGAATAATAATGTGTGTCTGTTCAGGCTTATGTTTCCTGGTCTGGATGTGGCTCAGATTTCCTATTGAGAGGAAACTCAACATTTTGAGATTTTGCGAGCGAAGAGGTTGCAAAATTAGTGGCATTCCAGGATTATCCATGGCCCACATCACATGGGAAACTATCTTTGATGAGAATTTAGTGCGAGTTCTTTTACTTCATGTAATATGTTGCATTTTGGCACTGACTTTGAATCATGGTTATGGGTTTTATGCTGTAGAAATCATGGCAATAGTGAATTTGTTCGGAACATTTAAATATCTGGCCAAATCGATTAGTTTGCATTGGCATCAATTGCTTTTCACCTTCTTTATGGTTCTAATCTTCCTTTATATCTATAGTGTTTTCTCGAACATATATTTTTATGGGAATTTGGATGTGTGTAATGATGGCATAATAACATGCTATTTCGCTTTATTGAACACTGGGTTCACGAATGGTATGGGGATTGGAGGAATGCTATCAGTAGAGACTATTGATAAAGGAGCCAGATATTTTGGATATGTCTTTTTTGATTTGATGTTCTTTATCACTGTGAATTGCATTTCATTGAATTTGGTGTTCGGTATTATTGTGGATACTTTCGGAGAATTAAGAGAACAAAATGAGAAATATGGTAATTTTATATTTTAGAAAGATTTTTAAAAGTTTTTAATAAAATATACAGAGGAAGATAATAACAATTTCTGTTTCATGTGCCAATTGAACAAATATGAATATGAAAAATCTGGTGAAAGATTCCATAAACATGTCACCAAAGAACATAATATCTGGAATTACGCCAATTTCATCATTTATATGAAGAACAAAACTGAAAAGGATTGCAATGGAATCGAATCGAAGATCTTTAAAAAAATCAAAAATGGCGATTTAAGTTGGATTCCTTTGGCTAAAGACAGTTCTTCTTTATATCATTAACAAAATAAAAAAGTTTATTAATTTTTATATGATTTTCCAGGTGGTGATGAGGATCAAATCAATGCTTTGGCCACAAAATTGGAGGAAATTGAGAAGAATATGGATAAGAAATTCAATGGATTAGAAGTAATCATGGGAAAGAGATTAAGTGGCTTGGAACAAAACGTGAATAAATTGGTCGAACATCAGATTGTTAAAGAAAGGAAATCATTTTCTCCTGACAAAAAACAATCAGAATCTTCAGAATAAAGCGAAAGTTCAAGCAAACCACTTTAATAATTTAAAGTAAATTTAAGTTTAAACAAAAAAATGGAAAAATTTAAAAGAAATTGAGAATTTAAATTAACGTTTCCATGAAAAAAAACATTATTTAAATAAATTCTAGAAGATGAATATAAAGAAAAAATGCTAATTTAGAATAAAAATCCAGATTTTTAGTTGAAATTAATTGATTTTTCTTTAATTTTTCGTTTTTCTTTCTATTTTATAAACAAAAGCATTGCCATCACCCCCTCCGAAGCAAAATTTCGCCTTCCCCCAATCCACACTATAGCATCCCTTATCAAATCCAAATGCTTTAAATAAAGTTTTTCCTCCTTTCCAACAATCAATAATCTTGACCTCATTAATTCCACTACAAGCTGCTAAAATATATTTTCCTTTATCTAACCTCCCGAATTGACACGCATAAACATATGCACCTTCTTTATACCCCTCTTCATCCCATGAAATGCTTTCTATACGTTTCCGGGTGCCTAAATCCCATAATTCCAAATAATCTTTATTCCTATGAGATCCAGTCAAGATTTCTTGATCCATATAATCTAGGGTGTCCCCTGAAATATTGGGACCGAATATTGCCCCGATGCTTTTACGAACCCTCAAATCCCATATATGGACATTTCCATCCCAACCTCCACTCATTAACAAATTGAATTCACTGGGCAAGAATTTCACTGAAAAAACACGATTTCCATGTCCTGGAGATTGCCAGGATGCAGGAGGGAATTCATGAATGATGGATTTGGTGCTTTCATCATAAATTCTAACCTTTTTCCAGATAAAAAAATGGTTTTTTTAATTTATAAAATGCAGAAGTCAAAGACTTTGAAATCTTTGCCTGCAGTTGCGAAGGTCTTCCCATCATTCGCATAATCTAAAGCCAAGACTTGATTCTCAATCTCTTGGATTCTGGTGAGATATTTGCCAGATTTCGCATGCCAATGAGTTATCACTCCTTCAGAGTTCCCAGAGACCAGAATATTAGGAGATCTTGATGGATAACTTCTAGGTCTCCATCGCAGAGATGTTATGGGATTCTGGGCATTGGAAGCAATTATATTATGAAGCAAAGAACCAGTTATTGTGGAATATATAATGATATTTCCATCAGAAGTGCCTATCCATAAGATTTAATCTAATAAAGAGGAGATTGGAAAAAGACCTAAAGCCAAAAGAAAATCATCTTCATTTAATCTCATTGTGAGGATCTCACGATCAGGATCGGAAAAAAGCTGTTTGAAAGAAAGATCCAATAAAGAATCCGTGGCCTTTTTCCTAGATGAAAATGGATTTGAAGAGAAAGAAAATAAGGAGGGGATACGGGATCCCGAAGAATTGGAATTCGGATTCTTCAACTTTCAGCTCGGAACTTTCCATTTTAAAAGTGTTTTAAATTATATATCAAATTTTCTAATTCAAATTTTTTTTTTAAGCAATTATTCGTTCGCGTCTTTAGCCTCGCCTTTCGGTCCTTGAACCACCATTAACATGAAATCTTTATCTATTCCAAGAAAAAAGTTGTTTTTTATTAAGAAAAACAGAAGATTTTTAACCTGGAGACACCATAATTTCCTTATCTTTGGATCTCACACGAAGGAAAGTCAAATCATTCTAAAATTCATTGATTTTCTAATGAAATTATATAGTTCTTGGTACTGTGGGATCTAAATCTCTGATAATGCTACGGGCTTTGATGGTCAATTGATGAATCGATTTGGAGATCGATTCACCTTCATCCTGGGGATAAGAAGATCTTATTATATTGGCCTCATTATTCACAATGACATAACCTTGAACTGATTTATGGCCTTTGATTCGAGTTAATGTTTCCTCAACTTCAGACTTTTGTAAAAAAAAATTTAATGAGAAAAAAAAGGAAAAAGAAGGGTACCATGGATAGGGTAGGGATTTTTGAATTTTGGTTTGAAATAAGAGTTTTTTAGATTATTAAAAATTTGGAAGGAGTTATTTTTATTATTTTATTTTTTTAAGAAAAACTATGCTAAATAATCATAAATGAGATCATATAATATAGTTTAACGAATAAAAATAGAGGAAAAATTGTATTTTCCATCATTTATAAAAAAATTAAAGAGATAACTAATAAATAGGGAAAAAAATGCTCTTTCGCAAAAGGGAAAAAAATGAAAATAATGAAAAAATTGAAAAAAATTGTTCAAAAAAAAGCAAAAAATTCAAAAAAAAATTCAATGGAAAAGATAAAATTCAAAAAATCCTCACAAATTCCTCCTCCTCGAGCCAATGCGATTTTCGTTCCTTTCAACAAGACATATCTTCTTTTAGGTTTCTTTTTTTTGAAACTATCCCCAATTATAATAACTAAAATACAGGTGGAGCTTCTCGTCTCTCTGAATTCTCTGATCTCTGGTCTCTTTCAATCCCCAATCCATCAGAACCAAACTGGCAGCCTCTTGCCTTCAAAGAGGGGCTTTCAAAGCTTCCCCCACGCATAGGAATGGCCTTCACGAAGGTTGAAAACCAACTTTTTATTCACGGAGGTCAAAACTTTAACGAGAATCGTCATTTCGATGATTTTTATCAACTAAACCTAGGTTCTTTTACTTTTTAAGCCATCTTAAAAGTGATTAGAAACCTTGGAATTGAAGCAAATCAAGCCATCAGACAAAAAGAATAATCCTGATAGTCGAAATTCACATTCTTTGGTTTATGATAAATCTAATGAAAGGCTGATTCTCTATGGTGGGGCTGATTCTGAGGGTCCTTTAGATAGTATCTTTGTCTATTCATTGGCAAAGGAGAAATGGGAGGAAGTGCCGAATAAAATGAAGGATTTGAAGTCTAGAGAAATGCATACATGTCATATATATTATTGCGAGGAAGGAGAAGATCTACCTACATTTATAAAGAAAGAGGCCAAATCAAGTAAACCCACAGTTTCCATTGACCAGAAGAAATTGATTGAAGTTTCATTTGAAAGTCCTGGAATAAAAGAAAGCGATCATATTCCACAAATAGATCCTTTGAAACCAATAGAAATAATGAAAAAAGACATTGTTTTTGAGGGGGTGGGACTTGAAGAGCAGAAATTACCTGAATTTGAGGTGGTTCTTAATGAGAAAAACATAAAAACACAGGCATTTATGATAGTTATTGGAGGAAGAACTCTGGATAAGATTAGCAATGAAATCCTTGCTGTGGATTTAAATAAATGGACCTGTACCACACTCTTTAAATTGCCTCATGGAATCTGTAGTCATTGCTCACTGATTGTAGGGGATGAATTATATATTTATGCAGGCACTGATGGTGCTGGATTTTTGAATTATTTGTATAGTTATGGCTTGAAGAGCGGGGTATTAAAAAGATTTGTGGTTGAGGATGAATTGAAAAGCATTGGGGGGAGAATCGCAGCGAATTTAGTGGAAGATGGAGAGGGAAATTTGATGATATTTGGTGGGTCGACTTTTGAAGAGGAGAAAAATGATGTGATTGTGATTAAGAGGAAAGAAATTTCTTTTGAGATATAGGTTAAGTTTTAAAGCATTGTGAAATATATTTCTAATGAAATTTTAAAGTAAAACAAATTAAATAAAAAAATTCACAACAAAAATGAAAAAAAGAAATCAATATAAGGAGGAACAGGCAAAAACAATCTCTATGTCTTAAATGATGAATAAAAAAATGATAAAAAATTAGTAAAATAGAAATAATTTAAATCAAGGAAAAATTAATTTCTTTAATTAACACTCACCATATGAAGGTGATTTTCTTTACAATTAAAAATAAATAAATATTAATTTTAATCATAAATCCGAAATTATGGTGTTGGGTAGCTCGCATAGAGTAAATCCCCACAAGTATCTGTTGGTCTTGCCAGATATATATATCCGTTCATTCCAAAGCCAGTACCCCACTGATTCTTAACAATCCAATATGTAGGTGTGTATCCGACAATTAGAACCCCATGGTCTACATTTGTTGTGCAAGCACTAGTAGGCAAAATACCGGAAGAATACAAGTACCAATTGCTGGCATCAACTGCAATGGAGACAGGCTGTTGGTGAACTGCAGCCTGCAATTGGATATCGCTGTTTACAGGAACAGTATTATATCCTCCAATCTTATAGAATCCGCAAGTTGCTTTGCAAACTTCCGTAATTGGTGAATCGAGATCAATATATGGATATTCAGATTCTGTCTGAATGCCATTTGCCATCACATATACGAAAGCAGAATTCATCCAACCCCCATAGCAGCCTTCATTGCCAAACCTATAAGAACAATCAACTAATTGTTGTTCAGAGAAGGATTGCAATCCTCTTCCTGAAATGAAATATAATCCTTCCAAAGCACCAGTTGTTGAAAATGCCCAACATGACCCGCAATCGCCTTGATTTTTTATTGGTGTAACTGCTCCTTTAGTTCTCCAATCCCAACTTGATGGTATTAACCAAAAAAATATAAATATAATTTAAGAAATACAAAATAAAGCAAAATAATGATTCTTGATCCAAAAAAATGCTCAAAACACGGAAGATTCTTCAAGTCACCTGCAAACAATAGATGATGAAATGTATGCAAGCGAAAATCATAGAAAACATTGTCGATAATAAAGAAGATCTCCTTCAGGCAACTGAAGAAATAAAAACCATATCTAAACTAAAACACCCCAACATCATCAAATACAATTCACAAATTACCTGGAAGATGAAGAGTGTATTTTGATTTTTATGGAGTTAGCCGAGAGCTCACTTACCGATATCATGAAAACAATTCCTGAAACAACCGGTAACAAATATTTCAAAGATATCTGTGAAGGATTAAAATTTCTTCATGGACAAAACCTAATCCACAGAGATCTGAAGCCAGATAATATATTAATCAGCAAAAAAGGGGTTGCAAAACTGTCAGATTTCGGTATTACAAAAAAGACAGAAAATACTTACGTTAGCTTATCAGATCGGGTTAATATGTTCGGAACTTTTAGATATTTACCCCCTGAAGTAATGAATGGAGAAAAATACAATCAAAAATGCGACATATGGGCGTTGGGGATCATTTACTATGAGATGTTGACTCAAGGAATTAAGTTATTTGAGGGAACTCGCGAAGAAATCATAAATAAAGTAACAAAAAGACAGTTTTCAATCGAATCAATAATAAAAAATCCTCAAAATTTAGCTATTCTTGGAGGTATTTTTTTTTAATTTATTCATATTGGTCTCTGTTTGAATTATTTAGTATGGGATCTGCTCATCGTCAAACAGGACGGTGAGTTCTTTATTAGCTAAAAATTGTAGTTTTGACGATTCGGGTTCATTGGAATTGTTTAGAAGTGCTTATAGTCTGAAATATTTCAAATAAACTAAAATTAGATAATAAAGTCTTATTTAAAGAAGGGATTTTTGGAAATTAATTTTTTTATATAAGAATAAATATTTATTTTTTTCAGAAATTTTTTTAAATTCCTTAAGTGTGAGAATGAAAACAACAGCTAGAGGTTGTTTTGGCTTTCAGAAAAAAGCAAAATCTAAACATTCCCGGTTGTGTTTTAAGGGATCCGCTGATTATGCTCATTTTGTTTATGATCAAACCCGTCCAGGAGAATTATTAATGGAATCCTATCCTAATTACAAAATTACGCAGGATGGAAAAATTTCCTTGCACGACCCAAAACCAAATAACAAGTTGAGCATTGGATCTTTGAATTGCCTTGTGAAATATTCAAAAACCATCGATCAGACAAATCACAACATCTACTTTGTCGAAAAATTATGTTCATCGAGCCATCAAATTCTCGTCGTGTATGTCAATAGAGTCTCAAAAAGTTTTGAGATTTGCTCGGGCACATTTGTTTTAATTTCTTACAAAGGGAAGCCTTTCGTTCTCAGTGTTTTGCATATGCTCAACCTGAAGCCAGACAAATATTACGTGAAACATTGCTTCTTAAATTTTTCCGTTTTTGATTTGTATTATCTATTTAAAACCTTTGTCAAAAGCCATCAAGAAGCGATATTTTATCTTGAAAATCTACAATACGATAAGTTTATTGATGAATTCTACCAATTTTATCCTCGTTTTCAGAAAAAATTATTGCTCGTCCCCACAAAAATTGATTATGACTTCTTGACTTTTCGTTCTAAAGAATTGAACAACAGCAGCAACATAAAGCTGTTCATTGATGGGCTTTTTGGTCTGAAACCCTCTCCTGCCTTTGATTTCGCGATATTTTCAGTTGACGATAAATTAGTGCCAAAAAATGTGCTTTCTTTGGATGTGGACTTTAGCCGTGATTCAAACAAAAATAAGGCCCAACTGGCAGGCGAAAGTTTCTTAATTGGATATCATGATAATTCTGGAACTATTGATTTTAGCAAGGAATATTGCTATACTTTTATCAATTTGCCAACCGATGTCAAGAACGAACTTGAAAATAATTGCGATATTGAACTCTTTTTGCATGGAGACAAATCTATTTCACCAATTGAAATAATTTTTTCCGACGAATCCTTTATTTTTTTTCAGTCAAACACAGGAACAGGGAGTTCTGGAGGTCCTATTATGAACAAAAGCGGGGAATTGATTGCTTTAAATACAGGAAACTATTGTGATGTGGAAGAAAAGGATTCGCTCATATTTGACAAAAATGACTTAACACAATTTGATATTGAGGTCACCATAGAAAATAGATTTAATTTTGATGTGAAGAAGGCCAAAAACTTTAACATAGCAATAAGAATTCAACATCCCCTCATTGTTTCTTATTTTGAACAATTAAAAATTTAGAGAATATCAGAAAGAATTTAGGAAAAATTTTAGTGAAATTTTTAATTTTTCAAGAAAAATTATATAAATAAAAAAAAAAATTCAATTTTCATGGGTCAGATTTCGAAAAATTTTTAATTCATAATTATTAAGCATGTCTTTGTGCCAGGGTTTTGGTCACTAAATCAAAAGAGTCTATTCAAAGGTTTGCAAATTTATTGGAATTCACCAATCTGCAATATTTCAGAAGAAACCAATAGTTGCGAAAGGAATGCAAATTAACTGTAAATTAACAAAATGAGGACAGGGAAATTCTAACATTCGTTCCACGACAACTGTCAAGTTGGGAGAATATATGAGATAATAAAAAAAGAAAGCAAAGACCGAAAAGATTTTTTCCTTGTGGAGAAAAAGGATGAAACCAAAAATGAATTATAAGAAATGATGATGTTCATGAGAGACGTCCTGTTTGACGATGAGCAGCTCCCAAACTAAATAATTCAAACATAGACCCTTTTCAATTTGTTTTTCAACGGACTCGTTCTAATTAGTTGAAATCTCTTCATCAAGGTAATCAAGCTCAAAAATCCCAAAACAAGCTCCCTCTTTTGCTCCGTCTGATGTGCGAATCTTTGTTGATTCACATGAATTTAATCATGATGATTGATCACAGTTGTTCTCTGGGGAGTTTGAAGCTGCGAATGGTCAGAAACACATCTTAAGTTTGTCATTGCGAGGATGAGCGTGTGTACTGAGTTTCTTTGATTATAAAGCCTCGAAATTGACTCCTTTGGCTCCGAAGACCCCTGCCAACTGCGGACAGATGAATATGTCTGTGGATTCGATAGAACTAGAGGAGGGAATGATATCAATTTAGGTTTGGAATTCTCGTTGAAGATTTTCCGGAGAAGAAGAAAAAAAAAATGCCATTTTGAGCGTTTTGCTTGATTTTTCGGAGAAGATAGAAAAAAAATGCCATTTTGAGCGCTTTGCTTTTGTTTAATGGGGATAAAGGGAGTCAATTGTCTCGAGAGAAATTTTAATTGGAAGGACAAATGATCAAAAAAAAAAACTTCAATATCTGGGGATTATCAGTATTTCGAAGCAATTCCTAATTTTGACTATTACATTGAGAATTTAAAGATGCTTTCATTGGGATTGTGCTTCTGTTTGATAATCGAGCTTCAAACTGTTGTTCATACGGGGATTTATTGAAGAAACATAGATTGTGGTATAAATAGCGAAAGATTATGAAAAAGGATGAGGTGGTGAAGTGAACTTTTTTAAGGTGATGGCCCTGGAGGTTTAGAAAAAAAGGCAGCTGGAGATTGCGTGAAACGGCCAAAATTAAATTGATAGTCGCGATTGTCCAATTTAAGGTGCAAAACGAGCCAACCATGTTGAAATAGGTGACAGTGCAGTCAAAAGAATGCACCCCAAAACACTGGAAAACATGAGTTCAAATTCAATTTTTTTTTGCTCAAAGAATTTTTTTTTAAAATTCAATTAGACTTTAAAAAAATCATTGTTCTCTTCTATTCGTATTTCTAAATTGTTTTGCTCCAATTATAATATTTTCTTTTTATGTTTTTTCTCATTAGTTTGCTGCTCTAAATCTTTAATTTGAAATTGTTCTTTCTCCTCCACTTTTAAGTCGTTAAGGTAGATCTTCTTTCCTTCTTTAATTTCTATATTTGTTGTTCTAATCCTCGATCATAATAAAATTTTTTTGATTTTGTTCATCAGAAATTTCCTGGTAGATATCTTTTATCTTTTTCTGAACAACGGGCCTATGATCTCTTTCTCAATTGAATTGAATTTCATTCATGTTGTTATTCTATATTTTTTTTATAACCCAAATAATTTTTTTTGTTTAGAAATTTTGTTAAAAAAAAATTTCTTTTTTTTTTTAAAGAACAAAATTTTTCATTAAAAAGATATCCCATACATAATTTAGAAAAAAAATTAATTTGAATAATTTTTGATCTCAAGAAACAGAAATTAATTCCATGGAAAAAATGCAAACTCTCTCAACTGCTGAGCAGGCCTTCAGCCATTTTACCAATCAAGAATATAAAGGGGCAATAGCGTAAAAATTTTCTTCCTAATTAACCCTTAATTTTAACATTTTTATGTTTTTCCAAGACTTTTGAATAAATTGAAAAACATCAAGTCCGAACAAAAATCCGAGGATGTTAACAAGGAAAATTTTCAAGAGAAAATAGAGAATAATTTATTAAAAATCCAACATAACATTCTTTTATGCGAATTTATGGCGAACAAAAACACTGTGGGATTTTTAGTGAAAATGGATGAGTTAGTCAAAGAAATGGAAGCCAAAAAAACCGCTTCTTTGGCATCAAAGGACGAAAAAAGCAAAAAGGTATAAAAAATAAACCAGATTTTTTAATGTTTATTTTGTATTTCAAAGGAAGAAGAGGATAATTATTTGATGAAGTATAATTTAGCGGTTCTGTTTTATCTCGCCAATAAGCCAAAAAAAGCTTTTTTGGTGTTGAAGGAGATCTTTTCCAAATTCAAAGAGCCTTTCAATGACTTTATCATGCTCAAGAGCTGTTTTTTTCTATTGGTAACACTTAGAAATTGTTTTTATGAAATACAATTTTTTTAAAAAAAGATGCTTTCGTTTTATTTTTCGGAGTTTGAAACGATGATCAAAGTGATAAATTATTTAGAGGAAATAAATTTTGAGAAGTTTTTTGCGAACAATATAGAAGTAATATTATTTTTATTATTTTTGTATTATTTTTCTGAATAAAGACAGGAAAAGATGACAAAAATCTTATTGAAAACAAGGAAATTAGCAATCCGAAAAGAATGTATGTTTCTAAATAATAACCCAATGAAATTAAATTTTCAAAAGTTATTGTTCAATAATCTACGGAAATGAAATTTTGATTCATGGGGAATCTCCATCAATTTTTAATAAACATGAATATATCTTCTTGATAAACATCTTCAAAACTCTTCTCTTTTGTGCTTTGAATGATGACCAATCTGCAAAAAAAGTAATTTTTATCAATTTTTATTTTATAGATTTTTTCTAATTAGGTGTTCAAATATGCTAAACAATCTTTCAATGAGCTTATGAAAACCATCAAGAAAAACGAACAAGACGTTTATTATAGTTATCGTGAGGAAACCGCTTCATTTTTGTCAAAGCATCTGTTTTTCATTTTGAAATATACAAAATATTACAAGGTTTTTTTTCATTTTTATCATAATTCAATAAATTTACAAATTTTAAGGCTTTGATTGAAAAAGATTATGAAAAAGCCATAAACTTTCTCACTATTGCTTATCATAAAAAACAGGACCAAGAATATGCAGGCCAATTAAACTCCCAAAATCTAATGTTTCAATCATTGCAATTTAATAACCTTGGAATAGTTCATTATAAGCTGAAAAAACCGAAATTATCCCTGTTTTATCTGAATAAAGTCCTCAGCCTGACGACAAAGTTGAACCCCAACAATGAATTTAGCAAAAACGATATCTTGGCTTTTAATTTCCTGAATAAAAATCAGCCTTTTGTCTATTATAATTTCGGGATGGTAATAATAAAAAAAACTCTTATTTCTATATTTTTTCGATAAATTTGATTTATTTTATAAGCTTCTTTACGAAAATAAAAAAATGAATGAAGCTTATGAGGTTCTAATGTCAATTACTGACTCTTTCTATGAGATC
>Ga0302320_10005973_pt1 | contig 27139 bp, 23 predicted proteins | sample Bog_T0_3_FD_202130 | JGI IMG/M metagenome (GOLD analysis project Ga0302320, IMG submission 202130) | Peat permafrost microbial communities from Stordalen Mire near Abisko, Sweden - Bog_T0_3 | ecosystem: Environmental > Terrestrial > Soil > Wetlands > Peat | place: Sweden: Abisko, Stordalen Mire...
CGCGGAAGAGCAAGAGCGGCCGATGCGCCGCCCATCATCTGGATTAACTCGCGCCTGTTCACTGCCATTGGATTTTTCCTTTCACGGTACAAACTGCGCCGGGGTTCACGCATGCAATGTTATCGCTCTGCGCAAGGTGGTTTTGTTTAGTTCGCTGCTGCGCTTTCGATTTCCGCGCGGAGCCGTGCTTCCGCATCAGCGCTCCAGTAGCCGCAATCGAGTTCAAGAAAAACGGATGTGTACGGGATGGTCAGCTTCGTCTTGAGGATGAGGACGCGAAACACCTGCGCCGACTGATCGAGTTTATGAATGATCTGCTCGTGGGGCAGCTTGAAAACCTTCGACTCACTGAGAATGGTTTTCAGTTCATGGCGATAATTCACAATCCCAGGCGCATTCTGCTCGGAAACAAAATCGAGTTCGAGATCGAGAAAGACGTTTGCCCGAATATGTGCACTCGCGGCGATACCGTCGATCACAGTTCGCAGTACATGAATCTGTCCCGCTACCGTTGCGATGGTCTCGATTCCCTCCCTCGATTGGGCCGGATAGGCCGCATCGGCGACGACAATCCAGTTGCGATGGCCGAAGAGCGGCAGTGCGGCGGCGAGTTTGCCCTCCCAATCCGGAGTTCCCAGCATGGCTTCTTCGATCATTGCTTGCTTCCTCGCTGCATGGCTAAATCAGTTCCTCATGCGCACAAACAGCCACCTTTCCGCACTTGCCTGAGGCCATCAGCGCATAGGCTTCGCTGGCACGTTCGAGCGGAAACCTGTGGGTAACGATATCCGCGGGATGAAGGTTCCAGCGCACCAGCCGCTCGACCAGTTCTTCCATCAGCCAGGTGGAGGTCACCCATGAACCATAAAGCGTCTTCTGATCGTGAATCATGTCAGGGGAAGGATTGATTTCAACGTTCCCGCCTTCTCCGATGAAAACGATCTTTCCCCACTTTCGAGTGGCGCGAATGGCAGTGGCGCGCGCTGCGGGGTGTGCCGAACAATCGACCGCGCGCTCGACGCCAAAGCCGCCTGTAAGTTGCTTGACTTGTTCCACGTTGTCCGGCCCAGAGGAGAGCACGACATCGCAAACACCGAGGTCGAGTGCGATCTGCATGCGTTCGGCCACAACATCGATGCCGATGATTTTGCTCGCGCCCAGTTTACGGCAGAGCGCACCCGTCGCCAGTCCTACGGGGCCGAGCCCTGTGATGAGCACCGCGTGGTTGCCGTTGATGCCGATCTTTTCAAGCCCTTCGTACACGGTGCCGAAGCCGCAGGCGACCTGCGCTCCATCGGCGTAAGACAACTCGTCGGGCAGCGCGATGAGGTCTTTTTCCTCGGCCACCATGTAATCGGCCATTCCGCCATCACGCTGCCATCCATAGGCACGGCGATAGTTCTGGCTGGTGCATGAGATCATGTAGCCGCGGCGGCAATCGTTGCACACCCCGCAGCCAGAGATGTGATAGACGATGACCCGGTCGCCGGTCTTGAAGCGGCGGCAGCCTGGCCCTGTGCCGACGATTTGTCCGCATGGCTCGTGGCCTGCAATCACTCCCTGGTAGCCCTCTGGGCCCCTGCCCAGATGCTCGTGATAAATGCAGCGAATATCGGAGCCGCAGATGGTCGATGCCTTCACCCGCAGCAGAACTTCGCCGTATGCGGGCGATGGCACCGGCACGGTTCGCATCTCAACAGTGCTGTCGCCGGGCAAGAACGCCGCGGTCATTGTCGAATTCATTCCTTCACTCCTGCTGCGCGTTCCAGCTTCAGTTTGGCGCGCGATGTCTAGGGCGGCGTAATTTCTCCGTGAATATCCCAGAGGTCTTCCCAGGTTTGCCCGTCTTTCCACAGAAACACTTGGCCCTTGATCAAGCGGCAGCGGCGATCGATTCCAGCGATCTGCTTCATCTCTTCGGTGGTCAGCGGATCGCTGACCGCTCCGGCGAGATTGGCGCGGTAGTTATTGATGGAGAACGGAATTGGCGACTGTCCGCGCTGCACAGCCCACTTGATGCACACCACCGCGGGGTGAATGCCATGACGCTTTGCAATCGCCACTATCACCGGGTCTTGTGTCGGCGCGGTGTCGTCTGGTGTGCGATCGCGCTCAGGACGGCCGGGCGAGCCGATGGGGCAGTAGCCGATGGGCGCAATGCCCTTATCCAGAACGAACTTGAAAAGCTCCGGCTGTTGAAAATGCGGGTGCAGTTCCATCTCGTTGACCGCGGGCTTGATTCGCGCATCGCGCAAGACCAGTTCCAGCTTGGGGATGGTCATATTCGACGTGCCGATGTGCCGCACAAGTCCGCGATCCACCAGTTCTTCCATCTTGCGCCAAGTCTTCGTATAGCTCTCGTGGATGTACGGCCTGGCGTCCGCACTGCGCGAGGAAACATCGCAGCCCGGCGGATGAAAGTTGGGGAAGGGCCAGTGCACCAGGTAGAGATCGAGGTAGTCGAGACGCAGATCGGCCAGCGACTTTCGGCAGGAAGCGATAACATCGTCCTCGCCATGCTTGTCGTTCCAGAGCTTTGAGGTAATCCACAGTTCTTCGCGCTTCACGCCAGCGGCCATCGCTGCTTCCAGCGCCGCTCCGACTTCTGGTTCGTTGCCGTAGACTGAAGCGCAATCGAAGTGCCGGTAGCCGATAGCCGCTGCGCCCTGAACCGCGGTGGCCACCTGAGCCGGGGTCACCTGGTCAGACCCGAAAGTGCCCAGGCCAACGGCAGGCATTTTGGCCCCGGTATAAAGCGTTCTCTGCGGAACGGAGGCCGGATCGATGGCCACTGCCGCGCTTCCGTTTTCGTTGCCCATATCAACCTCGCAGCTACACCATAGTTATCGATAACTACGCCCCCCGAAGAATACGCGGGCGGGCAGGAGGTGTCAACAGGAAATTCCCCGCGCGGAAAAGATATAGTTATCGATTAAGCTGCGAAAGTGGCGGGCGTGGCCGCAGGCAGGAACGGTGGGTTGATGACCTACCCGAAACTGGATCTGGATCGCACACCGAGGATCGCACCGAGGGGATCGCATGAAGAGTCTGCCGGTTGGCGGGGAAAGAACGCGAAAAGGACGCACCGAGCCTCCGGTCCGCATGAAAGACATTGCGCTGGATATGGGTCTTTCCACGGTGACCATCTCGAAGGCGCTGCGCGGCCACCCGGACATTGCGGAACAGACCCGGGACCGGATTCTGAAGCGCATGGGGGAGCTGAATTACCAGCCCAACTATGCCGCGCGCGCACTGATCACGGGACGCAGCTGGACGATCGGCCTGGTGGTTCCTGACCTGCTTCATCCGTTTTTTGCGCAGGTTGCCAAGGCCATCTCCGCGGCAATTCGGGGCCAGGGCTACAGCCTCATCATCACGTCTTCAGAGGAGGACGGCGAACTGGAACGGCGGGAGATTGAGCAGTTGCTTGCGCGCCGCGTAGACGCCTTGCTGATAGCCTCTGCGCAGTCGAATGTTGATACCCTCCGCCACATTGAAAAGCGGCAGACTCCTTACATTCTGATCGATCGCCGTTTTGAAGGGCTGGCGGCCAATTTTGTCGGAGTCGACGATGAAGCCGTGGGTCTGTTGGCAACCAATCACCTGATCGAACAGGGCTGCCGCAGAATCGCTCACATTCGCGGACCGCAGACGAGCACCGCCATCGGCCGTCTTCGCGGTTTCACCCAGGCGCTCGCTGCTCAAGGGCGCACCCCGCTTGCCGGCCACATTGTCTCGATTGGAACCTCCGGCGACGACCGCGGCGAGCCCGGCGGATACGAGGCCGCAAAAAAGCTGCTCGCCCTCAAGCGCATCCCCGACGGCATCTTCTGCTTCAACGATCCGATTGCGCTGGGAACCATGCGCGCCATACTCGACGCCGGCCTGCGCATTCCCGAAGACTTAGCGGTGGTGGGCTGCGGCAACGTACTCTATTCCGATTTCCTGCGCGTCCCACTCACATCGATAGACCAGGACAGTTCGGCAATTGGAAGGCTTGCAGCGGAGTTGGCTCTCAGCCTGTTGTCTGGACAAGGAACAATCCATTGCAAGACGCAACTGGTCACGCCAAGGCTGGTAGTGCGCGCCTCAACACTGCGGCAGCGAGCGAATCAGCGAAGTTCTGCCGATAGCGGCTCTGCAGGCTCGAAAAAAGGTCCTGGTATAGGGTGAATGCTCCGTCGAGCTCTTGCAGGGGCTGAAGAGGCTGCGGAAAAAGTCGGGTTTTGAGTCAAGATTCACAAAGAACATCCCTCGGGGGCTAAAGCCCAGCGTTTATTTTCAGCCACTTGCGGCACCCTTCGACTTCGCTCAGGGCAGGCCATTGAAGTGATGCCCTGATACAAAGCCTTTGCAAACGGACGTTTGAAGGAGTTTTTTCACAAAGAACCTAGTCGCTGGCGCGGACCAGGATGCAGGTAATGTTGTCGTGGCCGCCGGCTTTTTTGGCCGCTTCCACGAGAGTCACACATAAGGGTTCGAGAGGCTGATCGTTCTCCAGAATTGACTCGATCGTCGGGTCGTCCAATTCCCTGGTCAACCCGTCGGAACAGAGCAGGAAGAGGTCGCCGGGTTCCGCCGCCAATTCGAAAATGTCTGGCGTGACCCGGAATTGCGTGCCCAGTGCGCGGGTAATCACGTTCCGCAGCGGCGAACGCTGGGCTTCGATACGAGTCATGCGGCCGAGTCGAACCTGCTCCTCGACCAGCGAGTGGTCCAGAGTAATCTGCTGCAGCGAGCGGTTGCGCAGGCGGTAGCAGCGGCTGTCTCCGACGTTCAAGACCCAGACACGGCGCTCCTCTACAAGCAATCCGACCAGGGTTGTGCCCATGCCGCTGAGTTTGTAGTTGCGCTGGGAGCGGGAGAAGATGGCCTGGTTCGCCGCACTGATGGCCTGTTCGGCGCGTTGGGGCATGGGCGCCCGCGGATCTCCGCCGGTTTCTCCGTCATTCAGCAGGCGAAGCAGTTCATCCACGGCAATCGAACTGGCAATCTCCCCAGCCGCCGCGCCGCCCATGCCGTCGCAGACCAGGTAGACACCATCTTCAACTGAAAAGCCAAATGCGTCTTCGTTGGACGGGCGCTTGCGGCCGCGGTCCGTTGCCGCCGCAGCAGTGTATTGGAGGAGGGCCGTGGACAAGAAAAATCTCCCATCGACCAGTCTACACGCGTTGGAACTGAAGGGAAAGCTGAGTGTCAGTGTGCGGAAGGCGCCTTGGGATCGGCCGGCATTGGTGGCGGGGCTGGCAGTTCGAAGACCTGGATCGCCCCTGCGTTGACCACCGCTACGCGTCTCCCGGAAGGCGAAATCGCCACATTTCCCCCGGCATCCAGAGGTGGACTGGCGGAGGTCTCCAGCGCGACCGCTCCGTTTGCCGCGTTGAACACCTGCAGCAACTGGCCCTTGATGTCGTCGGTGTCGAGCGGCGAATAGGCGTTGATTTCGTGGTTGACGACGAGGGTTTCGCGCGCCAGCCTGGAACCATCGGGCGCCATCACCAGTTGCGGCCAGATGGTCTGCGGCGAGGTGGAAGCCTCCCAGAGCCGACGCCCATCCGTAGTAAGAGCCACCAGCCTTTGTCCACCGGATGCCTCGCAACCTGTCACCAGCAACTCCCGCTGCGAGACGAAATCAATGCCCGGCGGGCAGGCTGAAGTGACACGACCCAGGACCCTGCTGCCGCCGCTGAAGTAGCTCAAATTCAGCAGCCATTGCTCACCATCGCCGCGAAGGCTTTCCACGTATCCGTCCGAGTTTATGGGGAGATGCACGGGCTGACGCGTCCGGCTGACCAACATGACCTTTCCTGTTTCTCGCCGCAGAATGCGCACCACCAGATTGGGCGAGCCTGGGTCGGGCGCGCCGGCTCTTTGATCATCCACGGTCATGGTGGCCTGCGCGCCGGCGGGTTTGGGTACATCGCCTGGTTTGGCGGCAGCCTCCACAGGTTCATCGCTGTTGGTTACCAGAAATCCCTGCGAAGGGTCCATCTCCATCCACTGGAGCGGTCCGGGAAAGTGGAGGGCAGGCTTCAGCCCCAACGATGCGTCCCCTTGTTCAATGCCGAATCCGTCTCGCAACAGGAAGGTGCCGTCCTTGAGCATCCACAGGTAGCGGACCCGATCATGCACGGTCCAGAGCGCTTCGGCGGCGATCGCCCCGCTCGGCAGCGTCAAAACCACGGCACGAATCCTTCGCTCATCGCTCCACGATCGGTTTGCGGCATCGCGGTGCAACAGCCCCGGGACCCGAAATGTGAACAGCAGGCGGTCCTCGTCAATAAAGTCCAGCGAGGCGAGCACATTCCGCTGCCCAAGATAGATGGCGCCTGGGGCTGAAAAACCAAGCGGCTCCACAGGAATGGAGAAGGCCGGAGGAATTGAGGGCCTGTCAGGGAGCCTGCCCGGCACTCCCCGTTCCTTGCCGCTGCTCGTCTTGGCAGTCGGGAATGCCGTCGCTCCCTGAGCGTGCCCCGCCGCCACGGCGCCAAGGCACGCCCCCACCATCAGAACGAAGAGAGCAGCGCTATGCGACAGCGTTTGCCAGCTTTTTGCCATAAACCCCTATTCTCGCCGATGGACCGCAGTCTTGTGCAGGCTTGTGTTGAGTGAAAAGCCGGCAGAACTTGCTCCCGGCCATTTGTGCGAGTTTTCGTACGCTTTGGTGGCTTCGGGAGGCAGACTGTCCAGCGAGATGCTCTGTTTGCCCACGCCGCCTGGGGCTGCTAGATTTGAGGAAGTTCCTCGCAGGTTAACGACGCCAGGGCTAAATCTGCGCGAAGCAAGAAACGAGATCAGACTTCTCATGTCGAATCCTGTGTCCATCTGTGTAATCGGGTCGGGGTATGTGGGGCTTGTTGCGGCGGTTTGCTTTGCTGAGATGGGCCACCGCGTGAGCTGCGTGGACAACGACGAAGCCAAGGTGAAGACTCTGCGCGAAGGCGGCGTGCCTATCTTTGAGGACCTGCTGCCGGAACTGCTCGCCAAACATCGCGATCATGGCGTCGAGTTCACCACGGACCTGGCCGCGGCGGTTGAGCGCAGCGAGGCCATCTTCATTGCCGTGGGCACGCCGCAGGGCGACACCGGCGCGGCCGATCTGTCGTTTGTGGAGGCGGTAGTTTCGGAAATTGCGCGCCAGATTAACGGCTACAAGGTCATTGTTGAAAAGAGCACCGTGCCGGTTTACACCAACGAGTGGATCAGGCGCGTGCTTTATCGCCACGGCGTGGATGCAGAAAGCTTTGACGTTGTGTCGAATCCGGAATTCCTGCGCGAAGGCACGGCAGTCATCGACTTCCTGCATCCGGACCGCATCGTGGTTGGAGCCAACACGGAGCGCGCGGCCGAGTTGCTCAGGCGCATCTATGAACCGCTGACCTCGGGCAGCTATTACGAGCAGCCGGACGCGTTGCCGGGGATGTGCTCGGTAGCCAGGCCGGCGCGCATCGTCGTCACCTCGGCGCAGAGCGCGGAGATCATCAAGCACGCGTCGAATGCTTTTCTGGCTTTGAAAATCTCATTCATCAACGCGGTTGGGAACCTGGCCGAGGCGGTGGGCGCGGACATTGAGGACATCTCAGAGGGGATGGGCCTGGACAGCCGCATCGGACCTCGGTTTCTGCGCGCGGGACTGGGCTATGGCGGCAGTTGTTTTCCCAAGGATGTGGCCGCATTTCACTGGGTGGCGCAGCAGCACGGTGTTGATTTCCAGCTTCTGCAGGAGATTCGCAAGATCAACGAGACGCAGCGCAACATCTTCTTTAACAAAGTGCTGTCTACCTTGTGGACGCTGCGCGGCAAGAAGCTGGCAGCGCTCGGTCTTGCGTTCAAAGGCAATACGGACGACATTCGCGACAGCCCGGCGATTGAAGTGATCCACAAGCTTATCGACGCGGGAGCCACGGTGACAGCATACGACCCGGCGGCAATGGAGCGTGCGCAGGTCGTGCTGCCGCCATCCGAAAAGATGCACTATGCAAGCGGCGTCTATGAGGCTGCCAAGGGCGCCGATGCGGTTTTGATTCTGACCGATTGGAAGGAGTTCGGCGCTCTGGACCTGGTGCGGCTCAACCAGGTGGCGCACTTCCCCATTGTAGTAGACGGGCGCAATATGTATGAGCCCGATGAGATGCAGAAACACGGCTTTACCTATGTCAGCGTCGGACGGCCGGCAAGCTATCATGCCCAGCAGGGCAAGCCTCGCGTCCTGGTCTCATAAGCCTGGTCTCATAGGATTGACCAGACGATGCGGCACAGAAACGAAATAATCCTCTGAGACCCGCGTGGCTCAGCATGAAAGAGTGGACTGAGTTCGAATGCGTGTTCTTGTCACAGGCGCTGCAGGGTTTCTAGGCTCGCATCTCACCGATCGCCTTTTGGGCGAGGGTCACACGGTTGTTGGCGTGGACAACCTTTCTACAGGCGACCCGGAAAACCTGGCGCACCTGGCGCATGAACCGCGCTTCAGCTTTGAGCAGCGGGATATTTGCCTGCCCTTTGACCTAGGGCCGGTTGAGTATGTTTTCAATTTTGCTTCGCCGGCCAGTCCGCCCGAGTATCTTCGCCTGGCGATTGAGACTCTGCGGGTAGGCTCGGTGGGCACTGAGAATGCTCTGGAAATTGCCGCCAGGTATGACGCCGGCTTCCTGCATGCCTCCACCTCTGAGTGCTATGGCGACCCGCTGAAACATCCGCAAACGGAAGAGTATTGGGGCAATGTGAATCCCGTCGGCCCGCGCTCTGTTTACGACGAGGCAAAACGCTATGCCGAGGCATTGGTCATGGCGTACCATCGTTCCCGCAGCGTGAATACGCACCTGGTTCGCATCTTCAATACGTATGGACCCCGGCTGCACCCCAGCGATGGCCGGGTCATTTCAAACTTCATGATGCAGGCGCTCAAAGGCCAGCCGCTTTCGATTTATGGAGACGGGAGCCAGACGCGAAGCTTCTGCTATGTCGACGACCTCATCGAAGGGATTCTGCGGCTGTCGCGCTCAAGCGAGCCTACGCCTGTCAACATTGGCAATCCGAACGAATTCACGATTCTTGCATGTGCGCAGGCCGTCCTCGAAGCCACTGGATCAAGCAGTGAACTGTGCTTTGAGGCTCTGCCCGTGGACGACCCGACCCGCCGCTGCCCGGATATTTCGAAGGCCCGCAACCTTCTAGGCTGGGAACCAAAAGTGATGCTGAAAGAGGGTCTTGCGAAGGCGCTTCCTTTCTTCAAGAGCAAGGCCGCTATCGCGTAGGGAGGCGAGGCGGGGGCTGGTAGAGTGCACCCCTGCGAGTCCTTCGCCTGCGTTCGGTTTGTGCGCAGTACCTTTCTCCGTGTAGAGTTCTAGGCGCGGTTGCTGGCTTGCCGCGCAAGGACGTTGATGCATGTCGCGTCGATGGAAAGGAAGTTCCAATGAAACGGTTTGTATGGATTCTGGCCCTGCTGCTGGCGGCCTCGCCGGCATGGGCCGCCAAGAAAATCACTGTGCAGCAACTCAAGGATCTGCTCATCTCACTGCAGCAGGCAAATAAGACAGACGCGGAGGTGGCCGCCGAACTCAAACAGGTGGTTCTCAGTGAGGAACTGACCCGCACCACAATGAACAGCCTGGTTAGCTACGTCCCGGGCCCATATTCTACCGAACAAATTTACGTTCTGGAGGCGCGCAGCGCGGTGCTCCCGCCACCCGCTTCCGATCTGCCCTCCACGCCGCCACCGGATGCGGCCGCGCAGAAAGTAATTCTCGACAAGGCAGTGGAATATGCGAACAAGACCTATGCGGCACTTCCCGGAGTGACCGCCACCAGGACCACCATTCGCATGCAGGACAACATCGAGGCTCCCGCAGCAAGTTCCGGCTTGCATTCCGGCGCAATCGACAGTGCATTGAACGACCCCAACCTGACCCCAGCCAGCCAGTTTGTCCACTACATCAACTCGACGGAGAATACGGTCAGCATCAAGAACGGGGTGGAAGCGAACCCCCTGGCGAACGATAAAACCCGCTGGGGCGCCAACGGCTACATTGCGATTATTGCGAACGGACCGGCCCTTGCGAGTGTGATCTCCGAAGCCCAGAGCGCGGGCAAAATGAACTTTCTCCGCTGGGAGACGGTGAACGGCAAGTCCGCGGCGGTCTTCGCTTTTTCCGTCGACAAGAAGAAGACCCACTATGCCGTGAACTACTGCTGCTTCCCCGACGTGGATCAGACCGGTGTGCTGAGCTTGCACGGGCAAAATGGAACCGGCGCGCCCGGCGGAGCTGCTGGTGGAGGAGGAGGCGCCAAGGGAAACTTCCAGACCAACACCACCTGGCACAACTTCAAGGCAAATGTTCCTTACCACGGCGAGTTGTTCGTCGATCCAGAGACCGGCATCGTCGTCCGCCTGGTTACCTTTGCCGACTTCAAAAACAGTGACGTTGTGCAACAGGAAGATCAGCGCATCGATTACGGTCCGGTAACGGTCGGCGACAAAACGTTGGTTTTGCCGGTACGGAATGTGATCACGACGCAAGTCGCCCCAAATGGCGATTCCCAGTCCGCCGGCAAATACATCACTCGCCATACCCTGTTCACTTCCGAATACAAGAACTACCAGCCGGGCAGCTAAGTTGACTTTGCCTGAAGCTCCGCATCCGCTGCCCGGCCGACCTGCGGCGCATGTAATCTGTATCCATGCGCCGCACTGGTTCTGTTTCGCTCGTCCTGCTCGTTCTGCTCTGCACGCTCCCCGGCGGCGCACAGAAGTTCCTGCCCAAAACCATTCAGTTCAAGGGTGATCCGGAGTATTCCGACCAGGAGTTGATGGCCGCCGCGGAGCTCAAGCTGGGCGTCGTGATGACCTCCGCGGAGATGAATGACCACGCCAAGCTTCTGATGGACTCCGGAGTGTTTGACAATCTGACGTACAAATTCGACGGCGTAGACCTGGTTTTCACCATGATTCCCGCCCCCCTGCTCTATCCCGTGCGTCTGGAGAACCTTCCCCTCACACCCGGCCCCGAACTGGACGCAAAGCTGCATGACCGCTTGCCGCTCTACCACGGTAAAGTGCCGTCGGAAGGTACGCTGCTTGAGAACGTGCGGATGGCGCTGGAAGATATGCTCGCAGGCCAGGGGATCAAGGCCACGGTTACGCCGCTTCCGTTTGGCGTAGCCGGAACCCGCAAGGTCAGCGCGATGAATTTCTCCATCGCCACCCCGCCGGTGCGCGTGGGCACGCTTGAGTTGCAGGGTGTATCACCCGAGATGATCGCGAGGGTCAAGTCCGTCGCAGACCACACCACCGGCTCGCCGTTTGACACCGTGAACTCTGTGGCAAATCTTGAGCACGCCTTCGCGTCCTTCTACGCCGACGAGGGTTACGCGGGGGTCCAGGTTCACGCGACGCGTTTCGGCGCACCGGTCATCAGCAGCAGCGCGGTAGACATTCCTTTCTCCGTCACCATTCAGGAAGGCCACATTTACAAGCTGGGCGCCGTTCATCTGCCGCCTGATTCACTGGTGACGCAGGCAGAGATTGACAAAATCACAAGCTCCCAGTCCACAAACACTCAGGTTGCGCGGGCCAGGGGCATTGCGGTTCGCTCAATCTGGGCCATGATCGCCCAGCACTATCACGCCAAAGGCTACGTGGACTTCGCCTTGACTCCGCATCCCGAGCTCGACGAGACCGCCGGAATCGTGAACTACACGGTCGACCTCAACCCTGGCCCGGTTTATCACCTCGCCCTGCTCAAATTCGACAACGTCAGCGATGAGCTGCGCAAGCTGCTGATGCGCAACTGGCAGATGTTTCCCGGCGATCCCTTTGACGAAAGCTACGTCTCCAGCTTCATCGCCAAGGCGCAATCCTCTGACCCTGTGCTGATGCGCACCCTGGCCGGCGTCAAGGTCAGCTACGACGTTCAGGCGGACCCAGTTAGTCACGATGTCAACCTGTTGATTCGTCTGGAAAGGCGCTAGCCGAGCCGCTATTCTCGATTTCATGTACTCGCCCATGTTTGAAAGCATGTTTCACCTGCCTCTTCCGATACTGGAGAAGCTGGCTCGTCCAGTCATTGTGTACCTGGTTCTGGTTTTGCTGCTGCGCGTGTTTGGCAAACGCGAACTTGCGCAGCTGAATCCCTTCGACCTTGTGGTGCTGCTTTCGCTCTCAAACACTGTGCAGAACGCGATCATCGGCGACGACAACTCCATCACCGGCGGCGTGATCGGCGCGTTTGGCCTGCTAGCCATCAACTGGCTGGTGGTGCGCGTGCTGTTCCGCTCTCGCAAGCTGACGCGGGCGCTGGAAGGCCGATCCTCGATCCTGGTCCGCAATGGGCAAATCGATATCAAAGCCCTGAAACGCGAGATGCTGAGCCGCGAAGAGCTGCTGTCGGTCGTGCACCGGCAGGGGTTTGAGGGGTTCCACCAGGTGCGCAAGTGCGAACTGGAACCGAATGGCACTTTTTATGTGGAAGCTTTCGAACCTTCGGCGGACGATAAGCGGCACTCGGAGCTGTTGGCGCGTTTGGAGAGCCTGTCTCACGAAATTGCAGCCCTCAAGGCAAATCCGGCTCTGAATCCGGAAGGATAATCAGCCGCAATCACATTTTTTCTGGATATTTCTGTTGCAGATATATCCGTTATGGATATATATTTCTGGCATGGCAACTGCAACCGCTCCCACCACCCCGCTCAGCCCCGCCGTTTTCGCCATTCTTCTCTCACTTGCGGAGGGCGAAAAGCACGGCTACCTGATCATGAAAGACGCACTCAGCCCGCAAGGGGGCGGCATCCGACTAGGCCCCGGCACGCTCTACGGCTCAATTGACCGGATGATGCGCGACGGCCTGGTCGAGGAGTCGGGCATCTCCGACGACGAGCGCCGCCGCTTTTACCGGCTCACCCATCTGGGCCAAACCACCCTGGCTGCGGAGCTGGCCCGGCTCGACGCCGCCGTAACTTCCGCACGATCGCTGGGACTGCTTCCTCATGGAGGCCAGTGATGAACCTCCCAGCCCTGACGAACGCCCGTCTCGAATCAGCCTATTCCCTCGTGTTGCGTCTCTATCCGGAGAGCTTCCGTTATGCCTACGCGGAGGCAATGCGCCAGACATTCCGCGACGCACTGCGCGACGCTTCGGTGCCCCAACGCCAACTCATCCCGCTCATCGTGCGGGATTCCCTCACTTCAATCGTCAAGGAGCATCTGATTATGCTGCGTGATACTTTCGCCCGCCCTGCATTGATCATCAATGCACTGATCCTGGCCGTCCTCGCAACCGGACTCGCTCTGGCTCTCTACGCCATCCCTCAGCAGGTGCTGCGTCAGGGCGCCAATGACCCGCAGATCGCGCTTGCCGGGGATCTGGTTGCCAAACTCGAAAAGGGGGTCGCGCCTTCCGAGGCTGTACCCGCGGCCGGGCTGGACATGGCGCGCAGCCTGACTCCTTTTGTGATTGTCTACGACGACCAGGGCCGTCCGCTCGCATCTCAGGCAGAACTGAACGGGCAGACTCCCGCACCGCCGCAAGGTGTACTCGACTATGTCCGGCAACACGGGGAAGAGCGGGTAAGCTGGCAACCCGTTCTTGGCACCACGTCCAACAAAGAAGAAAAGTCTGCTTTGAGTGGCGGAATGGCGTTGCAGCGCACTCATGGCGTCCGCATCGCGGCGGTGATCCAACGGGTCCAACTCGCAAACGGGAACCCAGGCGGCTTTGTGCTGGCCGGGCGCAATATGCGGGAGGTAGAAGACCGGGAGCAGCAGGTTCGCCAGATGGCCGGCTTCACATGGATCTGCATGCTGGGCGTGATTCTGTTGGGAACCTTGGCGATCGGTTGGTATACGCGGTCACGGCCCATACTCAGCACCCGCTAAGCTCCTACGCCGCAAGACTGCCGGGGAGCTCTACCGTTGCCTCGCTTGTTGCGGCTGGGCGGCGCAAGCACAAACCTAACCTCGGATGGACGGTGCCGGAGGCGCACCTGCCTGCGGGGGCGATACTATTCCCACTCGATCGTTCCTGGGGGCTTCGAGGTGATGTCGTACACCACTCGATTGATGCCCCGCACCTCGTTCACAATGCGGCTGGAAATCTGCTTAAGCACTTCATACGGCAGCGGGGTCCAGTCGGCGGTCATGCCGTCTTCCGAGTGCACCGCCCGCACAGCGCAGGTATACGCATAGGTGCGCTGGTCGCCCATTACGCCCACGCTCATCACCGGCAGCAGGACGGCGAAGCTCTGCCATATCTTTGAGTAAAGCCCGGCTGCCTTGATCTCAGCGACCACGATCTCGTCCGCTTCCTGCAGCAGGGCAACGCGCCCCGGCGTCACCTCGCCAAGGATGCGCACAGCGAGACCAGGGCCAGGAAAAGGCTGGCGTCCAAGCACGTCTTCCGGCATGCCCATATCGCGGCCGATGCGGCGCACTTCATCTTTGAATAGATCGCGCAGCGGCTCGATGAGCTTGAGTTTCATGTGGTCTGGCAGGCCGCCGACATTGTGGTGGCTCTTGATGGTCTGGCTCGGCCCCTTCACGCTGGAACTCTCAATGACATCGGGATAGAGTGTTCCCTGCACCAGCCAGTCCACACCCCCTGTTTCCTTAGCGATGCGGGTTGCTTCATCGTCGAAAACGGCGATGAATTCCGCGCCGATGCGCTTGCGCTTGGTTTCAGGATCTGTGACTCCGGCAAGCTGTGACAGGAACCGCTCGCTTGCGTCGACTGCCACAATGTTCAGGCCCAGCTTGCCGCGCAGATTTTTCTGAACGCTTTCGAACTCGTTCTTGCGCAACACGCCGTTGTTCACAAAAATGCAGGTCAACTGGGCGCCAATCGCCTTGTGGACAAGCACCGCGGCCACTGACGAATCCACGCCGCCGGAGAGTCCGCAGATGACGTGGCCGGAACCTACTTTGGCGCGGATGCTCTCGACGGTGGTCTGGATGAAGTGCGCGGGAGTCCAGTCGCCGGCAGCGCCGCAGATGTCAAAGACGAAGTTCTTGATCAGTTGCGGACCGAGCGGCGTGTGGTGCACCTCGGGATGAAATTGCACCGCCCAGATGCGGCGCTTGTCATTGGCAATGGCGGCCAGGGCGTTGGAAGTAACAGCGGTGCGGATGAAGCCTGCCGGCAACTGTTCAGCCTCGTCGCCGTGGCTCATCCAGACCTGGATATTTGCGGGGAGGCCATTGAACAGCGGGGTTGCCGTGTCTTCGATCAGGACCGAGGCGTGCCCGTACTCGCGCTTGGGCGCGGATTTAACCTTGCCGCCCAGGTGATGAACGATGAAATGCAGCCCATAGCAGATGCCAAGCACCGGCAAGCCAAGTTCAAGCACACCGGCGTCCGCGTCCGGCGCGTCGGCGTCGTAGACGGACGATGGACCTCCGGAGAGGATGACGCCGAGGGGTTTATGTTTTTGAACTTCCGCGAGGGGGGCGGTGCAGGGCAGAACGACGGAAAATACGTTCAGTTCGCGAATACGCCGGGCAATGAGCTGGGTGTATTGCGAACCAAAGTCGAGAATGACGATTGTCTGGGTGTCCACTCTCTAGTGTGGCAGGGGCGGGGCTGGGATGTAAAGACTGACGGCCATTGGCAAGAACCTGAACGAGTCCGGTCACGAAGCATTGAACTTCAATCCCCTGCGCCTTGGCTATCTCATGCATGCCTGAGACTCATCGATTGAAGTGCTACTCATAGTGATAGCGTGCCTGATGGAATTCGACCCGCTCCGCAGTCACTCGATACACCAGGCGATGTTCCTGAGTGATGCGACGGGTCCAGCAGCCGGCCAGTTCATGCTTGAGCGGTTCGGGCTTGCCGATGCCCGTGAATGGATCGGCGAGGATTGCTGCCATCAGGTCAAGAATACGGAGCGCAATCTTGCGATCTGTCTCAATCCAACGGCGCAGATCCTCATGAAACTGGCTTGAAACCACCGCAATGGGTTTGGAAGGCTTGCTCATGGACTCGATCAGCTTGCCTTGTTCCGATCCTTGTCCTGATCCTTCTGCAAACCAACCGAACGGCGCAGTTGGTTGAGGGTCATTCTCTCTCCGCCGCCACGGTCCAGTTCGTGCAAAGACTCGAACAGCCGCTGCGCGTTCTTCGGCGAGCGCAGCAGGTGTGCGGTCTCCATCAGTCCCGACAACTCATCTGCGGCAACTATGGCCACGTCGCGCGCGCCACGTCTCCGGACAATTACCACTTCGCGGTCGTCGGTGGCCTGATCGAGAAAGCTGGCGAGGTTCTGGCGTAGTGCCGTATAAGTGGTTTCGGTTGGCATGCTGTCTGGCCTCTGAAACCTAAACGTACAGGCTTTCTGTACATTTGTCAAAGGCCAGGCCTCCCGCTTCCAGGGCAAACGCATTTGGAATCACAAGCTCTTGACCTTGTGAGGGAGATGCTTTTGAGAGGCGAATCGAGGTGGAAAAACAGAGCACGTTGGGATGGTTTGGGTAGGCGAATTTCGATGTGCGAAAAGTGCCTTTTTTGCTCTAAAGTGCCGTTTTCGTTGGTGTTTTTGGCGTTTTTTTGCCCGAAAATGGGGGTTTGTGTTTACCGATAGGTAAACAGGCTGTTTTTGTAACTCATTGAATCGGAATTAGTTAAGCGGATTCTACCTTCGATTTTTTGACGAATTTGGGGTGGGGGGGGTGGGGTCTCAGCATTTTTGGGGGTTTGAAGGCCGGAAAAACAGGGGCAAAGGCGGGGCGATGGAATTGGCGAGGGCGAGGGTTGCTGGACGATTTTGGCATGCGAAACACCTCTACAAGGATTGTGCGCCAAAAGGGGTTAATTGCCTGCACTTGTGGCATGGGCGGAAGTTGTTGGATTTAAGTAGGTTAGTCAACGTCAGTTGGGGGAGGGGCTTGCTTTTTTTGGATGGGGCGTGGGGGATCGGGTTGCAGGCCTGCCTGAAGGCACATTCAGTGGTTCATTTATTTTGTAACTCGCTAAAGCGAGTCGGATGCTGCTTATGAACAGACCCGAAAAGCAAATGCAGATCCTTCGACTCACCACCCCCCACCTCCACCCCAGCGACGAAGACCTGTCGCCGGGGACCCCGGAACTCCACCCCAGCGACGAAGACCTGTCGCCGGGGACCCCGGAAATGAAGTGCGCTTGGGGCCCCTTTCGCTCAGGATGACAGTTCATTTATTTTGTAACTCGCTAAAGCGAGTCGGGCTGCTCCTAATGGACAAAGGATGTGAGGCGCGGGTCTGGAGACCCGCACGACAGCCGGTCTGGAGACCGGCGCTACTCTCTGAGGTTTTGTTCAGTCTAGATGTAACTTGCGACGCAAGTCACGATACTCCCCATGAACAAGGCCGAAAAGCAAATGCAGATCCTTCGACTCACCACCCCCAAACTGAGGTACGTTTGGGGCCCCTTTCGCTCAGGATGACAGTTCATTTATTTTGTAACTCGCTAAAGCGAGTCGGTTGCTCGGGATGACAGTGTGGTGGGGATAGAGATGCTGGGGGATTTTGGCGTTCATTGCTGGCGTAACGCGACTTGGCGAGTCGGGCTGCTCCCTTTGAACAAGGCCGAAAAGCAAATGCAGATCCTTCGACTCACCACCCCCCACCTCCACCCCAGCGACGAAGACCTGTCGCCGGGGACCCCGGAACTGAGGTACGTTTGGGGCCCCTTTCGCTCAGGATGACAGTTGATTTATTTTGTAACTCGCTAAAGCGAGTCGGGCTGCTCCCTATGAACAAAAGATGTGAGGCGCGGGTCTGGAGACCCGCACGACAGCCGGTCTGGAGACCGGCGCTACCCTCTGAGGTTTTGTTCATTCTAGATGTAACTTGCAAGGCGAGTCGGTTGCTCGGGATGAACAGACCCGAAAAGCCAAGCGCAGCCTAAGTCGGCACGATAGAAAAACAGTGGGGCTTCGGGACTTCTCCGCGACTTGTTCTTCCCAGCCCGCATCTCAAGCTAAGATCAGACCTGGAGAAGCCCAATGCGAGCTGCCGTAGTCCGCGCGTTTGACGCCCCGCCTTCGTATTCCACTTTCGCCGACCCAGCGCCCGAGGGAGACGAAATGCTCGTGACGGTCACAGCGGCGGCGCTTTCGCAGATCGTCAAGTCGTTGGCAAACGGAACACACTACGGCAGCAGCGGCGAGCTACCCTTTGTGCCCGGAGTGGATGGCGTAGGCCGCCTTGAGGACGGCACCCGCGTCTACTTTACCGAGGTGCGCGACCCCTTCGGAACAATGGCCGAAAAGTGCGTCACAGAGCGCTCTCGATGCATTCCCTTGCCCGATGCGCTGGACGATGCAACCGCTGCGGGCATCGCCAATCCCGCCATGTCATCCTGGGCCGCGCTTGCCGCCCGCGCCAAGTTTGTCGCCGGAGAAAGTGTGCTGATTCTGGGAGCCACGGGGGTTGCCGGGCAGCTTGCCGTCCAAATTGCGAAACGGATGGGCGCACGCCGGGTGGTGAGTGTTGGACGCAACCCTCAGGCCCTTGAGAAGCTGAAGGGCCAGGGCGCTGACCGAACGATTTCTCTGGATCAGGAGCAGGACACACTGGTGGAAGCATTTCGCAGCGAGATTGCGGGCGCAGGCGTGGATGTGGTGCTCGACTACCTTTGGGGTCAACCGGCAGAGAGCGCTCTCAAAGCAATCGCGCAAAAGGGGTTGCACCGGTCAGCACCGCGTGTGCGCTATGTACAGATCGGCACCGCCGCCGGACTGTCGATCAACCTGCCGGGAGCCGCACTGCGCAGTTCAGGGCTGGAACTGCTGGGCAGCGGCTTTGGCAGCGCCTCCCTGGAGGAGCTCCGCAATGCCATCGCGGAGGCATTCCAATCCGCAGCCGCGGAGCCCTTTCAATTCATGGTGAAAACCGCTCCGTTAAGCGAAGTGGGCGCACTTTGGGGGGCGCAAGAACAGGGCGCACGGCTGGTCTTTCAACCGTAGACAAAGACCTTCCAATTGACCCAACTTGGTTTGGGACCGCTTGAACGGCCGGGTCGAGTTTTTAGGTCAATGTGTGTCGAGGTGCCTTACCAGCGGCGCAGGCGCGTCGCCCTGCCGATTGCGGAGGAGCCAGTCTATGCGCTGTTCCAATTCTCCAGGCTGCAACTGTCCCAGGACTCGTGCACGCAGCAGGCCCTGCTCATCGAGAAAAAGCGTTGCGGGCACCTCGGTTCCAATCTGCAGGTGCTGCATGTCAACATCTGTCGCGCCTAACCAGATGGGATAGGTGACGTTGAGCTTGTGCACAAAAGGGCCAACCTTCGCCAGTGTTTCCTCTGCATCCACAGAGACGCCGATAAAGGCTACGTTCTTGCCGGAGTAGGAGCTTGCCGCCGTCACCAGCATGGGCATCTCCGCGATGCACGGACCGCACCAGGTTGCCCAGAAGTTGAGCACCACAATCTTCCCGCGCAAGTCGCTGAGCTTTGCTTTCTTTCCCTGCATGTCTTTCAACGTAAGTGCCACCGGTTTCTCCACAGCGGTCTGGGCAAGCAGAAATCCGCGCCCGCCGCAAAAAACCACCATGACTAAAACCACGAGACAGAATAGATTTCGTCGCATCCTCACTCCTATTCCAAACAGGCAAGCCGCAGGCTCGCGATGAATCGCGAGCCTGCCCATTGTCGATTGACCAACAAGCCGAGACACGCAGAATCAGAAGCGGTGCTGGAAGCTGGCCAGCCACAGCCAATCGGCAAAAGCGGCGTCGCCATGCTGGCCCAATTCGAGGTCGGGAACGCTGGCAATCCGGTTGCGATAAACAGCGCGATCAATGTTGGCGGTAATTACGTCATGCCCATTCTTGAGCGAATAGATGACGCCCGGTTCCAGAGAAACGGCATAGCCGGGACGCCGGAATCCTTCGCTGCCGCCGATCAGGTCGTGCGCAGGGACTCCCTCTTTGCGCAGTCCTCCCGTAATGGTGAGCCCATGCACCCTGGCCATCATGTACCCGACGCCGGCCTGCATCAGGTACTCATCGGCCGCGGAGACAAAAGCATTTTGCGGCGCAGGTGCGGGGAATCCTGGAGGGGAAGCGTTCGCGACGCCATTTGTCTGCGACGGTGTGATCAGATAGCTGCCATTGAAGTAAATCTGGGTTGCTTTGCCAATTGCCTGGAAGGATTCCAGGCTGATGGGAATTGCCCAGACGCCGATTCCCGGCTGAACCGAATAGTCCGCCGTCGCGTTCACGGCGGGCGTACCGGGAATCTCAACCAGATTGTTCTGTATGTTGTCGCGGCCAGTGGGCGCCTGGAAGCCGAGCCCAATCTGGATGTTGTGGCTGGTCTTTTTGGTGGGGTCCCAGACCCAGCCTTGACCCATCGCGCTTACATCTCCAACGCCCGAAACTCCCCAGGCACCAATCAAGTCGGTGGGTGGACCGCCGTTGATGCTGCCGGCCGCGATGAAGTAACGGCGGCTGGCGAACTCGACAGGCAGATTCCCCTCAACGCTGAAGCGGGGTGTTATCTGGTAGGTCAGGCCGCCGTCGATCAGGTTAATCCGGTTGCGAACCTCGGAGTTCCCTTGTTGCCGGTATTGCTGGGGTACGGAACCAACAAAGTGCCGGAATGAATAAAGGTGCCGGTAATCGAGTGAGAATTGCCAGTGCCCTTTGGCCAGGTAGCCTCCATCGCTGTCAGGGCCCCCGACTGAGCCTACCGAGTGTGCGACGACGCAACCTTGCGCTTCAACCTTTTGCATGCTGCTTGCAATTGCGAACAAAATGAAACCGGCTGCCAGTCCAAACTGAACAAACCGGCTTCCTCGACCTCTCAAAGATGCCATTTGGTTCTCCTTGTTTTATTAGGTGGTACTGGAGAACCTTACCGGCAGGTGTAACCGACGTCTTGGACACAATGGGGGGTGGCTGCATCCACATATCAGTGGAGAATCCCCTCAACCCAGTTGCTGCCGGGCAGTCGAAATGGATGCATTCGCCGCTGGCGATGCGGCTACTGCTCAGCGCCCTGTCCCTTGTAGACCACGCCGCCTTTCATTACGAACTTCACATTCTGTAGCACGCGGACGTTGTCCAGCGGATTGGTGTCCACCGCAATCATGTCCGCCCACTTGCCGGGTTCCAGGGAGCCGGTTTTCGCGGTCCAGCCCATCAGGTCGGCGGCGTTGATGGTAGCGGACTGAAGGGCGGCGAGCGGGGCCATGCCGAGCTGGTTGACATAGACATCGAGCTCATGTGCGTTGAGACCGTGGGGATAGACGGCGGCGTCTGTGCCGAGGGCGATTTTTACGCCGGCCTGCATGGCGCGCTTGATGTTGCTTTTGGCTACCGCGCTCACGTCCAGCATCTTCTGGTGGTAAAACGCGGGCAGGTTGCCTTTCTCGAGGATCCAGTCTTCGAGGTAGAGCGTGGGCACGAGGTAGGTGCCGTGCTGCTTCATGGCGGCGATTCCGGCATCGTCAATGTAGCTGCCATGCTCGATGGAATCGACCCCGGCCAGAGTGGCCCACAGGATTCCCTGCGCCCCATGGGCATGCGCGGCGACCTTGCGGCCGAGGCGGTGAGCGTCAGCCACAATGGCCTGCATCTCTTCCAGCGTGTATTGCGAAGCCTGCGGATCGTCACCCTTTGAGAGCACGCCGCCGGTGGCGCAGATCTTGATCAGGTCGGCGCCGTACTTGATGTTTTCTCGAACCTTGTGCTGCACCTCGGCAATGCCATCGGCCACTCCGTCGCCGACAACGTGATATTTGATCGGCAACAGGTTCTCGTCGCAATGGCCTCCGGTAATCCCGAGGAGCGGCCCGCTTACCTGCATATGCGGCCCGGGAATCTGCCCGTCGTAGATGGCGTCGCGCAGGTCAACGTCGGTAAATCCATCGGCTCCGACGTTGCGCACGGAGGTAAAGCCGGCCATCAGAGTGGTTTTCGCGTTGACCACGCCGTTGATGGCTTGCTTGGCGCTGGTTGAGATGAGTTCGCGATAGGGGTCGAAGTCAGTGTTCATGGTGAGGTGGGTGTGCACGTCGATCAGCCCGGGCAGTACCGTCATGCCGCCGAGGTCAACAACCGAGTCGCCGGGCTGGGCCGGCACCTGCGCGGTGGGTGAAATGGATTGAATGGTTTCACCGACGACCACAACGGTCTGCGCATCGAGCAGCTTGCCGGTCTTGACGTCAAGCAGGTGGCCGGCGCGCACCAGGATACGCTTTGCGGCGGCGTCCGCGGTGGTCTGGGCCAGGGTTGCAGGAGTGCAGGCAGCGAGCAAGACAGCAAGTACAAACATCATTCGCTTCATCATGGAAATGTTCTCCGAAGAGGGGTCCTCGGAGTGTAGCAAACCGAGCCACTCGTGAGCGCCGACGGGACAAATATCTCCCAAGGTCGAAGAAATCCCGTCCGCAGGCGGGGAGCGATTCAACCTTGACAGCGGTTCTGCCGATAAAGCCTGCATGGCGCGGGGAAACCGGCATGGGTTGACACAGGGCCGCCGGCCGAAACGCAGCCGGTTACAGTATGCTGTGACGCACTGTCTGAGCCATTTCCGGGCCAGCCCTTGAAGTCGGCATGCCGGACTTTTGCGCGTGCGTTGCCACCCGTGACGGAAGTCGCCCGAGGCGCAGTGAGGCAGACGTTTTCATGGAGAACTTTCTTCAATTGACGGGCATCGTGGCAGAGGCGGTGATCGTCGGGCTGCTGTTGTACCGTCGCGTGGCGCGCAAGCTCCCGTTGTTTCTGGTCTACTGCATCTGCGCCGTGGTTACCGATGCCACATCCATTGTGCTCCGGCTCTATTTTCCCGCCTGGTACAGCATCAAGTATTTCCTCGCCGAAGCCACATTCGATTTCGTCCTTCAGTTGTGCGTACTGGTCGAGTTGGCATGGGCGGTCCTGCGGCCTCTTCAACGTTTTCTTTCTTCCCGGGCACTGGTCCTCATTGCTGCCCTCGTCGCCCTAACCTGCCTCACCATCTGGCCCTTTGCCGGGCTAACTCAAATTTCAGCACCCAGCCCGGTGTGGCGCATCGTCATGCAGATGGAGCAGACCGCGTCCATTGTCAGAGTGCTGTTTTTCCTGGTTCTGGCTGCATCGAGCCAGGTGCTGTCGCTGGGATGGCGCGATCGCGAATTGCAGGTCGCCACCGGCTTTGGATTCTATTCTCTGGTCAGCATTTCGGTTGCCGTCGCCAATACGCACCAATCCTCAGCCGAGCAGTTTCGCAATCTCGAAGTATTTGTCATGGCTGGTTTCGTTCTGTCTTTGTTCTATTGGGTGTTCTGCTTCGCACAGAAGGAAACGGCTCGCCGCGAGTTCACCCCGAAGATGCAGAGCAGCCTGCTGGCCTTGGCCGAGTCAGCCGGCGTGACGCGCAAGCGCTTCGAAGAGCCGGAAGACTAGAAGCAGGACGATAGACAGGATAACCACCGGCCGGAAGGGCGCTGAGCAGGCGTCCTGTTGGCGCCGTCAAAGCAGTTTCTTCGACCCCCATCCTCCCGCGTGATAGCCTTTTGAGCAATGCAGCCTGCACTCGATTGGCTGCCTGAATCTCGCACCTGGCCATGTAGAGCCACCGCGCTCGATCCAATCTGGCCAGTTGACCTTAAGCCCCAAAAAGGACAATCGATGAACTGTTTTCGCCTTGCTTCCGGATTTACGCTAACCGCGGCCATCGTGCTGGTGCTGGCGCCCGCGTCCGCACAGACCGATGCCTCAAAGCCCGCACCGCCCGCGGAGATCAAGAGCTTCGATCTGTCCGCGATTGACAAGACCGCCGACCCCTGCACCGATTTCTATCAGTACTCATGCGGGAACTGGGTGAAGAACAATCCCATCCCCGCCGACCAGGTGCGCTGGGCACGATCTTTCTCGCTGCTGGGCGAGCGCAACCGGTACCTGCTGTGGCAGGAACTGGACGCGGCGGCCAAAGCCCCCAAGTCTCCACTTGAAAAGAAGTATGGCGACTACTTTGCCGCGTGCATGAACACGGACCTGGTGGAGCAAAAGGGCCTGGAGCCGCTGGAGCCGTCGCTGAAACGGATTGCCGGGTTAGGGGACGCGCACGGTCTGGCAGCGCTCATCGGCGGACTGGCATCGGCAGGCAGCCCCGCACCACTGTTTCGCTTTGGTGTGGGGCAGGACGAGAAGGACTCCTCAAAGCAGATTGCTCAAATCGGGCAGGGCGGACTCTCGCTCCCGGATCGCGACTACTATATCAAGGACACGGCGCGATTCAAGACGATCCGCGAACAGTACGTCGCCCATATGACGAAAATGTTTACGTTGGCCGGCGACTCTCCCGAACAGGCGGCGAAAGAGGCGGCCGCTGTTCTGGAAATTGAAACGGCGCTGGCCACCGCATCCACTGACCGCACCCTGATGCGTGACCCGGAGAACCGCTACCACATTTATACCCTGGCCGATTTCCAGAAGCTTGCTCCGGGCTTCGACTTCAGCGTCTACTTCAAGGACGTGAAGATCCGCGCTTTCGCAACTCTGAATGTTTCCACTCCTGACTTCTTCAAGGGCCTCAATACCCTGATGGACAAGGAGCCGGTGGACGCGTGGAAGTCCTACCTTCGGTGGCACACGATTCACAGTTCGGCCAGCAACCTGCCCAAGGCATTTTTCGATGAGAACTTCGCTTTCTTCGGCAAGACTCTGCAAGGCCAGAAAGAGCCAACCCCGCGCTGGAAGCAGTGCACGGCCATGACGGACGGGGCGCTGGGCGAGGCCGTAGGCCAGGACTGGGTGAAGCAGAACTTTCCGCCGGCAGCCAAGGCCAGCATGGATCAGCTGGTGGCGGCCCTCGAAAAATCTCTTGGCGACGACATCAAGACGCTGCCCTGGATGAGCGATGAAACGAAGAAGGCAGCCGAAGAGAAGCTGGCGATGATTCGCAACAAGATCGGCTACCCGGAAAAGTGGCGCGACTATTCTGCGCTGAAGATTAAGCGTGACGACCTGATCGGCAACCTGCACCGCGATGCGGTGTTCTCTCGCAACTACGATCTCGACAAGCTGGGCAAGCCTGTGGACGAGAAGGAGTGGGGCATGACGCCGCCCACAGTGAACGCTTACTACAGTTCCTCAGACAACGACATCAACTTCCCTGCCGGCATTCTGCAACCGCCGTTCTTTGACGCATCGATTGACGCTGCGGTAAATTTTGGCGGCATTGGCGTGGTCATCGGCCATGAGATGACGCACGGTTTCGACGATCAGGGTTCGAAATACGATGGCAAAGGCAATTTGCGCGAGTGGCAAACGGCGGAAGATCGCAAGAAGTTTACCGAGCGCACCGATTGCGAAGCCACCGAGTACAGCGGATTCGAGGCTGCGCCCGCGCACGACGATGTGCCCGCACAGAAGCTGAACGGCAAGCTGACTCTGGGCGAAAACACAGCCGACAATGGCGGCCTGCGCATCGCCTGGATGGCCCTTCTCGACACCCTGGCCGCTGAGCACAAGTCCATCACCGACCAGATTGGCGGCTACACTGAGGCGCAGCGCTACTTCATCGGCTTCGCCCAGGTCTGGTGCCAGAACCAGACCGAGCAGTCGGCCCGTCAGGCTGCCCTGGTCGATCCCCATTCGCCTGGCCGCTGGCGAGTGAACGGCACGGTGCAGAACTTCGACGAGTTCGGCAAGGCCTTCGGCTGCAAGCCAGGCCAGCCGATGTACCCGGTCAACTCCTGCCGCGTCTGGTAGCAGCGGAGAGCGCTGTGGCGGTGGCCGCAGCGCTCTCCACCCTATAATCGAGATAGAGGAGTGCTCAGAACTGTATTTTCTCGGTCGCCTTCCGTTGACCTTTGCCGCTGTCACGGCGTCCAAACCGAGACTGCACCCGAAATCCATCTTCAAGACCAGCCGGATGCGGATGCAGGGCTCTTCGCAGTCGTGCACGGGAAGAAAAAACGCCCTGTTGCGCCCAGTCTTCCTCGGAAACTAGGCACAACGTACCCTTGGCTTTTACAATGCAGCAGGGACCCATCCCAACCCAGCTCTGCTGTGGAACTAGCAAACTTGGCGGCGCACGCCGAACCAGGATGAAGGAATCGCATGAAGTTTACGAAATTCGGCAAGGCACTTCTGATGAGCGCCCTCTCTGTTGCGGTGGTCCTCGGTGTCTCGTCTTGCGTCGAGAGTTATACGGTCGGCTATTTGTATGTGACGGGAACCATTACGGCTCAGCCCGGCGGCAACGGCATCATCACTGGATTTAATATCGATCACAACACCGGAAAGCTTAATCCAATCGACGGATTGCCGGTCTCTTCCGGCGGCGCAAACCCTGTTCGCGCAGTCCTGGTGACGGGTAGCCGCTTCCTTTTCGTTCTCAATCGTGGCGCCAACTCTTCGGGCGGCTCAACCTGCACCACCTCCGACCCGTGCCAGAACTCCAACATCACCCTGTTCACGGTGGGCGGCAACGGCATCCTGACTCCTCAGGAGACGTTCTTCACCCAGGGCATCAACCCGATCCGCATGTTCTCCGATGCTTCGGGCGATTTCCTCTATGTCCTGGACCACGACGCCCCAAGCAGCGCTGCCTGCCAGTTGGCCCTGGGAACGGCAACCACCTCTTGCGGCGACATCACGGCGTTCCAGATCAACCAGACCACCGGCCGCCTGTCGCTCATTGTCAATGCACAGGTCACCTCTGCAAGCGGCGCGGCCCTGCCTTACTTCCCGGTCCCCGCGAATCCGATCGACTTCACCATCGCATCGGGGTACGTCCTCACGCTCAGCGGCTTGCCGAGCACCGGTGACGTGGTATTCCCCTACACCTACAGCCTGGCTAACGGACAGTTGTCGGTGAACCAGAACACGGCGCAGATAATGGACATCGCCAAGGGCACTGCGATTGTGAATGGCGGAGGCTATATCTACCTCCTCGACAACGAAAATACGGACGTAGGCACCACCTACTCAAGCCAGATTCTGCCCTACACCGTCGGCACCAATGGCGCGCTGCAGGCCCAGACAGGCGGTGCCGTCCCCGATGACTCCACACTCGCGAACCCAATCCAACTGCTGGTTGAGTCCAAGAACAAGTTCCTCTATGTCGCCAATCAGGGCAACGACGTGCAGGGTACGAATGCCAACAGCGGTTTATCTGGGTATGTCATCGATCCCTCCACCCACCAGCTCAGCTTTATCGCTGGCGAGCCCTTCGGGTCC
>Ga0302320_10005974_pt1 | contig 27138 bp, 22 predicted proteins | sample Bog_T0_3_FD_202130 | JGI IMG/M metagenome (GOLD analysis project Ga0302320, IMG submission 202130) | Peat permafrost microbial communities from Stordalen Mire near Abisko, Sweden - Bog_T0_3 | ecosystem: Environmental > Terrestrial > Soil > Wetlands > Peat | place: Sweden: Abisko, Stordalen Mire...
TGTGGTTAATGTGTTTAACAATTTAGCGGACGCTTGGAGGATACGAATTTGCTCCTTCACTGAGAGCCTCTATTGTTCGATCCATCAGGTCGTCCGCTTTTCAACTTACCAGGAGCCAACCGCCGTTAGCGCTTTCTGTTCCGCTGTCGCGGTTCACGTCGCGAGTCGGCGGTGGCTCAGCTTTTTTCGTTAGGCCACTTGCGTTATGTCTCGTCGGAAACGCTACATTCTGATTGCCGGTGCTGGGCTTTTGGTGGTTGTCGCGCTTGCTTTTCTCACCAAGCCTTCGTCGCCATCGGGTCGGTATGTTGCGAATCCCAATCTCGCGCTTGAGGGTGATTTTTACTGGCAGTTTTCCGGCGGCCACGCGAGGATTGTTTATGACGGTGGCAGTGACCAGACTGGCACATATTCATTCACGAACGGCAGTTGGTTTATTGACAATTCCGGCGCTGCTCACGCGCCGCAGCATCTCTGGCGGATTGAGTGTTCTTGGTTTGGACTTCAGCTTTACGACGAGACTGGCAAGCGGGTTGATTCTATGCGTCGCCGAGTCATTCCGTGCTTGCGCCCAGGCTGGATGCCTGATTGGATGCAGTAGAGTATGATTGACCATGTGGCCTAACAAGTCGCCGATATGAAAAGTGGTGTCAAGAGACACTTCACCCAACAGCGCAGCCAAAGGAAAAACCTTTTGGCGGTCTATTTCAATATTCAGACGGATATTTCTATGGAACCGCTACGGGAGGTGGGGCAGCTGGCGGTGGTACTTTCTTCAGGTTTCCAATTCCTCCAACACCAAATATTTATACACAATCAAACAACATAAAGCAGCTTCAATGGTCTAGTGTAATCGGCGGAATGTATCAATTGCAATATATCACTAATCTAGCCTCTACGAACTGGACTAGTATCGGCAGCAACATTATAGCTACCAATGTTACGACACAAGCAACAGACAATGCGCCATCTGATCAACAAAGGTATTATCGTATAGTTCTAACACAATAGGACAACCAGTTACGCCCTAGTAGTAGTGTATTTTGCTATCCTTAATCATTATCCTTAAGACTCACATGCTATACTGCCAAAAACACTTTCGCAATAAGCTTTAACTTGGAAAGATCTCAAACACCCAGAAAAACATTTCAACTATAATCCAACTATTTAGCCCATTCTTCCCAGTGCTACCAAGAGACAGTCCCGATCGCTCTGAACAACCAGGACCACTACCATGAACTTCTTTTTAGCTTGTTGTAGTAGTTGTAGAAGCAGCGACACAAGTAGATGATTCAGCATTGTAGGTGAACTTGCCTTTTTTACAGGTTACGCCATTCACTTTCTGCACATCCGGCCAGTATTTGTCGTAAAAGGTCGTTCTACTCATCCCAGTCTGCTCATTAACCTCCTTCTGTAATTCTTTGGCAGTGTAGCTCTTTGAAGCTAGTATGGTAAGGATAGCCTGATTATTATATTTATTGTTACCATTTAGCTCGCTCTTGTTGAAAGCATTATCAACAATAGCTTTTGGGCCATCCATTATTAAACCAACGCTATCTTTACGGCGATGATAGCGGGAGGTGAATTCTAGGCTATATCGCTTTTTTTCCTCTTCTACAATTCGAGTAGTGATACAAGTAGCCACGAACCTACCCAAAGCGCCACCACCAGCAGCAACGTCAATACTACGCTTACCTTCCTGCGAACCTTTGGGTGAGTGATGACTGAATACTATGGCACTGTTGGGGCTGCTGATCATCTTCTCCATACGAGTCAATAGTCTTAGCATATCGGCGTTGCTGTTCTCATCAGTACGCGGCCCATATAAACGGTAAAGGCTGTCGAGGATCACCAATTCATATTTATCGCGCGTAACAATATTCTCAATAGCATTCATCAAGTCATCTGGTTTAATGAATTTTTTGTGGAGGCTTAGCGTCTTGAAGGTGGCGTGATCTAAATGATCGATACCCAATTCCCTGGCCACGCTCTTTAAACGTGCCTGGAATTCATTTGGCATAAGCTCTGGATTAACTAAGAGAACCTTGCATTTCGTGGTCGCACAGCCAAACCAAGGCAAACCATGGGCGACGCAGAGCCCGAGCCTAATCAAGTGCCAAGTCTTGTAGCTTTTACTAGCGCCGACGAACATTCCGGTAGTGTCAGTCTTAAGCACACCAGCAATTATGTCAGGATTGGTTTTGATGTCGCGAATAAGCAGATCGCGGTTATCATCAAGATCGCCTAGACCAAAGTTGTGACTAGTACTAGTGCAGGCTTGAGGCTTTTCATCGCAAATATCATCCACGTCACTGAATTCAATCTTGCCTTCATCAATAAGGTTAAGGAGACGTTGCTTTAGGCCTTCTAGGGTGTGCGCTTCAGCATAATGTATTAGCTTTGTGCGCGCTTGTTGTAGAAAACTATCATGTAGTTCTTTTTCGGTCAATACGTTACTCATAATACTATAATACGAGACCGACACACCTGGTTATGGAACAGCTTTATGAGCCGGAGTAACGTGTAGCGAAGAAACTAGGTGTATCAAGCCTAGCGATGTGTCAGCCTCAAATCTTGTTATTGATACCTACGCTACACTCAGCTCCTACAATAGGTGATAAAATCTATTGTTACGCAGGTTTTGAAGTTTAACTCCTCGCTTCTCATAATATCGCACAACTATAGTATTAGCGCAACCATTAAAGTAGATGAAAGTATGATATTTAACAATTACGGTAACATTAAAATGCACAATGTATAAATATGATGTCGATTATATATGCGTAGGATAATAAATGTAATGAATTAATGTTGTGATTTAGTCCGGTGCTTAGTTTAGTTAGTGCAAAAGTCAAAACCAGCTAGGAAAGAGAGAGATTAAGTGAATCTCTTCCTGGATGGGCTAGTCCGGTTTTATGTTATATAGGAGAGCGGACCTGAACTTGCACATTAAAACCACTGTGTTTATTAGCGATTATGGGTTTCTGGCAAAAGCTGGTCCGGTGGTGGTCCGGACTGCTGATATTTGTGTGTATTGGCTATCCTTAAGCATTATCCTTAAGAATGGTGCGGTAGAATAGTTTTGAGGCAGTACAGAGTTTGTTTAGCAGGGCAGGTCTTCAGCCATTTTACCAATTCAAAACTCTCATAGGTCATTTTAGAGCGATACAGTGCTATTTTATTGAGGGTGTTGCAGTGTATATTTTATGACGGGCCTCCAAAGGAATAATTGTAAAAGCAGTTTATTATATGATTGTTATTGTTATTATAATCAATGCTGTATTTGTTGTTCTAAAACGCTTACTAAACTCTTTGCGACACCCACTATTTATTATGCATAGTATTAAAAGCAGACCTTAAAGTCAACCCTCCCCACCTCCAGAATCCTCAATAAAACTGGTATCATATTAAGATAGCGGCTTAACCCGTCATCACCCCGCCCTCTCTGAATCAACGGAGAGGGCTTTTTCGTGCAGTAAACCATCAAAACAAAGGAATTATTATGTCCCCTCAAGCTGGCTGGATTCTGAAAGATGAAATCTACCCGCGCCTCTGTGCAGCCATCCCCAGGTCCGTGCTGTGCGTAGGCCAGGAAGACCCCCAAGAGCTGATTCAAGACGCTACGGTAATGGCTGCTAAATTGATTGATAGGGTAGAAAAGCAGGGTAAGCTAGGAAAAGTCACAGCTTCAAACATAGCTTATTATACAATTCAACATGCAAAGTGTGGTAGGAGAGCAAATGGTAGTTCAAGAAGTGACGTTTACGCTTCTGGAACGCAGCTAGATGGTAATACTGAACTACACTCCTTGAATGAAGTCGTATCTCAAAGTGAAAATGGGTATGAGATCTTCGAGTTGCAGGACGTGATTAGCCTAGACCACGAAGATCCTGGGACTAAAGCTACTAGGAACCTGGATTGGCAGACGTTCATGGCTAGTTTAAACAAGCTAGAGACGTTGCTAGTTGATTGCCTAGTCAATGGTCAAGGTATCAGGGAAGCAGCGGAAATTGCACATGTCAGCTATTGGACTATGCGAGATTATAGGGAAAAGATCGGTGTAAAGTTGCTGGAATTCATGGGCGCTGACATTCTTAAGGATATTACTCAACTACCTTACTGGAGGATTGGACTGGATTGTGAGCGTGAGGCGATGGCTTGTAGATCTGATCGTAGGCATTGAATCTTGATCTAGGCATCTTTTATGATGTCTAGTTCTAGTTCAAGAAAGGATATTAATGGATGATAAACAGCTTAATACTACTCTGGCTTACGGTGTTATTATAATCATCTGCTACTATATTATTAGCACCTTCATAAACTGCATCGTCGTGGGTGTGGTAATTATAGTTGTGGTGCGTGTTTATAGGGAGATCGAGAAATACAAATAGCAATCATACTGTTTTACATTGTTGAACTAGCCTAAAATGATGTAGCTGGTTTTAGGCTAGAACCAAATTGCCCAGCCGCCTATCCTGATCATCCTGCTTCGGTAGTGGTGGTTGAGGTAGGCGGCTGGGCAAGATATGGGAATCAGAATCTTAGCTATTAGTCTTAAATTGGGCAACCTGATTTAAATTATTAACTAGAACATCAGATTGTTGAGTTGTTCACTGCATAAGTACTCGGTAATATTTAGCAGGCTCACCACCGTTGGTTACATTAAGAAGAGGATATGGACTAAATTGGAGATTAGAAATTGAAAATATATTAATCCAGTTTGGATTTATGAGATTTGTGCAGCATTGGACCAGAAATGTCTTATTTGTCATTCCCAAAAGATTCAATTGTATATTTCCTGCTGAACACTGAATGTTCAAAACAGGTGGATCCAAAACAGTCAACATTGCATTAGAACTTATTACACTACTAACTGAGGTGCTTACAATAGCTGAATAGGTTGCTACGTCATAATCTGAAACACTTGAGATCGTAAGAGTATTTGTTTTAGAGCCAGATATATTTGCACCATCCGTTAGTAGGGTGCCATTTTTATACCATTGATAACTTATTGGGTTTAGGCTTGTAGCCTGAATATTAAACAAGGCAGTCGAGCCTGCGGCATTGGTTGTATTTAGTGGTTGGTTTACGATGCTTGGTGGTATGAGTATGCGAAAAATAGTCCCCATGCCATAAGGATAAGTTGAATTTGAATTTCCACCGGAATATGTGGTTCCATATAAGTTGCCGTCAGATCCTTGAATTAAGGCAGAGTCCGGATCGGCTCCTGTGGTTTGGTCAAAAGTAACGAGCGTCGCAAACATACCATTGGTGGTAATTCTAAACACTGTTCCCATACCGCTTTGGAACTGAGCACTACTAACGCCGCCACCAGAAGTAACGCCATAGAGATTGCCATCAGCTCCCGTCGTCAATGCCACTGGGTCAAATCCGTTAGTAGGTGTGAAGTTAAATCTGTATAATACTGTAATTTTTCCACCATAATACTTATAAATTGTCCCCATGCCATAGGGAAACGAGTTGTTTGTGATTCCGCCATAAGGCGCAGCTCCATATAAGAAACCGTCTTTCCCTAATGTTAAAGCAGATAGATTTGCGCCATCTGAATTCAGGCTTCCAACTGTGCCAGTAATTCCGTTGGTATTAACTTCATATATTATTCCAAACAGAGTAGTTCCATAGTAGTTACTATCACTTCCCAGTGTCAAAGACGACTGGGGCTGGTTGAGATTGTTGTTATTTGGCGAAACTAATGTATATATCCCATTTGTTGTTATCCGATAGGGAGTTCCGCCACCAGCCCATGTACCTTCGAAACTACTAATAATAGTATAATTAGCAGACCCGTAAAGAAACCCATCCGGCCCTGATGTTAATCCACCCCAAGGGCCACCTCCATATGTGCCACCAAAGTAATACAAGGTTTTATACAAGCCATCTATTGTTATTTTAAATATACTTCCATATCCAACGCCGCCTACAAACAGTGTTCCATATAAGGAGCCATCACTTCCGAAGGTTATGGTCGGAGGAACAGATCTAGAATTATATGGGCCATAAAGAACGCCACCTGCATACAATGCAGATGTGTCGCTAATAAAAAACGAGTGGATTGTGTTTATATCGCCATTCGTTGTTAATTTAAAGACTGCGCCCGCATTACAGTAACCACCATAGCTCGATATTCCGTAAAAGTTGCCATCGGGGCCGCATATTATACTTCGCGGATTTATTCCACCATTAGCCTTGAATGAGCTTAAAGTAGAAAGAGTTCCGTTTGTGGTTATATTAAAAATGGTCCCACAGCCGTAATCTCCGCCGTTCTGTGTTGTCCCGTAAAAGCTGCCGTCATTTCCTAGCGTAAGGGTTCCCCGTGGATTTGCACCATTAGTGTAGTCGAACGAATATAGTATGTTTGTGATCCCGCTCGTAGATAACTGAAAAAGATATCCATTATTATACATACCGCCATTTCCAGTGGTTCCATATAAAAATCCGTCCTGTCCTAATGTAAGACCATAGCAACTGGGTAAATACGTTGGTGGCATTTGCGTTAAAGAACCATTGGTGCCTAGTCGAAATACGGTGGAACCCTGCACACCTAAACAACAATAGAAATATCCGTCATTAGCTAGTGTAAGAGATGAAAACGGTCTGCTCAAAGATACAAGCGTATTAAAAAAACCGTTTGTTGACAGCATGAATGCAACACCAGCTCCACTATACCCATAAGAACATGCACCATAAAAGTTCCCATCGTTTCCTAAAGATAATGCTGTCGGCTCAAAACCGTTAGTATTGTTAGCATTATTAAAATGAGCTATAGTAATAAATAATCCATTTGTTGTGATTCTAAATATTGTCCCGTATCCCATTTTACCATAGTAGCCATTTGTAATGCCGCCATAATATGTTGTCCCATATAGATTCCCATCGGAGCCAACTACAAGTGGTGTATTTGGGTCGGCACCGTTAGTATAATTAAAAAAGCACAGCGTAGATAATACTTTGTCAGGCGAAAGCTTAAAGACAGTTCCCATTCCACCAGGAAACTGGCTGTTTGTGATCCCTCCCGAGCTTGCAGTCCCGTAGATACATCCATCTACCCCTAGAGTTAGGCTTGTCATGGGGTAGGATCCGTTGGTGCCCGCAAAGGAGAACAGATTCGTCCTGATTCCATTTGTAGATATCTGATATATTGTTCCTAGATAATTACTACCACCTTCAGATGTGGTTCCGTAAAGATACCCGTCGGCTCCAAATATCGGGGCGGCCAGTGAATCTGCTCCATCGACTGTATTGTTGTTGAACGAATAGACTGTCTGAATCTGTGCTCCTAAATTGCTATAGCCGGATAGTCCAGGTGGAATCCATGTATATGTATTAACCCCTCCAAATGTTGGCCCCCACCCTAATGTTCCTGGCGCGTAATAAACTCTATTATAATAATTTAACCCATAAGAAAATACTGACGAACCGCCTAGAGTTGGAGAATTTCCATAGAAATAATAAAAAGTTAATGATTGTCCGCTAGCAAATGCATAATTACCTATATAGATAACACTGCTCGGAATAGTAACGTAACCTAGCACTGTACAGGACTGAAACGCCCCATTGCCGATGCTTGTAATTCCATTTCCAATCGTAACAGTGTTAAGTCTGGTGTTTCCATAAAATGCATTTGCGCCTATGGTTGTGACTGAAACACCATTGGTTATACTGGGAATTATTACAGTGCTATTTGTTCCCGTGTACTGAGCAATATTGAGGGTTCCGTCATTATTTGTTGTGAAAATGAATTGAGCTTGCACTACGGTTGTAAATATCCGCAGCCCCACCCATAATAGGCATATAGCTATCAGTTTTCGAGTGATCTTCATAAACGATGTTTATTTTCCAGCTCTGCCAGTCGTTGCCGCTGGATGTCTTGCCGTAGTTCATAGTGTGCCTCGACCGCCGCGCGTCTGAAACGCTTGCTCAAACATGATGGCGGTAATTGTAAGCTCATTGCGCCCGGTGGGGAAGGGAAATCATCTGATGCTAACGGCCCGCTAACTGGCCTAGAATTTCGTAGAAGCGCTATTATCGCGGCCGCTGGCAAGCGCATCCTGTCCCGGCTCATCCGTGGCGCTCCTGCTGCTTGCTGCTGGTGCATCAGCGCCGGCAGGCCAGTTGGATTCCCAATCATAGCACCTGGAAGCATTTTCTTTGAAATTTATTTGACAGGTTTGGCAGCGGGTGTAAATTCGTTACGTTGTAGCTTAAAACCTGCCTTCGCAGGATAGCGCGTGGCAAACCTGCCACGACGGGTAAGCACAACCGGAAGATTGAAAGCGTATAAGGTTCTTGAAACGAACTGAAATGAAAGTCTCGCGGGTAGCCGTGCATGACCATAAGTTTTTCAGTAATCAATTCAAAAGGATTTTAACGACTTTGCAACTTCAAATCGTCTAGGAGTGCTTTAGGCACTCGAAACTCCATCTGTCCTGTATAGCGTTGCGGCTTCGTGTCGCCGCGCCGTGCTGCCTATGGACCGGAAACAGGTTAAGCAAAACAAAATATTAATATGGCAATCACACAATCAAAAACTAACGGAGTCAAGGCCTCATCGGCTGTTGACATTACCGCCATGACTGCCGCCGATAAAGCGGCGATGATGGCACTACTTAAATCCAGCATTAAAGACGAAATGGCCGCGCGCGAGCCTGCATTAAATGAAGCTTACGCAAAGGTTCTGGAAATCTTGAAGCCGATACAGGCCGACTGCGAAGGCTTCACGCCTTACTGGTTAATTCCGCAGGGGGTAGCCTACAAGATTGCCGCCTATTTGCAGACCAAGGCGACGGCAAAAGAATTGGGTGCGGCGCCCCACGCGGAGATTGTCGAGGCTTTGATGGAGCAGCACCTCGACGAAGACCAAATCGAAGAGAACCTCACCAAGCGCAGTGGTGATGGGAAGAAAAAGGAAAAGGACGATCCCGATTATAACAAACGCCCTTTGTGGACGTTTGAAAACAAGACGGGTATATACACGTTGATTAAACCGTTTAAGGCTGACAAGAACTAAAAATAAACAAACAACAAATCGCTTAATCTGTTTACCCGCTGCCTGAAATATGGCGGCGGGCTTTTTTGTTGCCTGCATCCGCCGGCAGAATGACCACAGCCGCCGACGACGTGAGCGCTGGCCAAGAGCCGCCGCCGGACGCTCCAGGATGCCCTAGGAACGATTTTTATCCCAACGGCGACCGTCGAGGCGCAGACGGCCAGAAGCGAGCCGGAATTCGGTTAATGCAGCGCGGCAGTTTTGACCTTGACTCGAAGGCCAGGACGAAGAATCAAGCTCCTGCTGGTGCTACTGGGTGTGCTGGACGAGCTGGGCGGCTCAAGGATAGCAGGACGTCGCTGGATAATCGAGTGGGTGAGCTGGACAACGGACAAGTGTTTGGCTTATTATTATGGTAATTATTGCAAACATTGCATAATCTTGTGCGAATTGTACAGTTATCTGACAGGTGGTTAAACGCTATAAAAGTTCATTTTATGCAGATTGTACGTCGGCATATTTTTCTATGCGTTGCAGATCAATCCAAATGTTGCCCGCGTGAAGATTCTTTAGCCGCATGGGAATTTTTGAAGCGCAGATTGAAGGAATTAAATTTGGATGGAGCAAACCCGCTCGTCTTCCGCACCAAGGCAAATTGTTTGCGTGTCTGCGAGAAGGGAATGATTGCCGTGGTTTATCCCGACGGGGTATGGTATCAGAATTGTAGACCGGCCACGCTGGAGCGTATTATTCAAGAACATTTGATTGGAGGCAAAATCGTGGAGGAATTTGCATTCGTTCCTTTCTCGTAACCCCATGATTTGGAACAATAAGAAATATCACAACATCGAAACATCTATGACCACAGTTGCACGCCGGCAGTTTTGGAGCGCATCATTCAGGAGCATCTCGTTGGTGGAAAAATCGTCGCGGAATTTGCCTTCGCCCACAATCCGCTGCCTTGAACGGCCGGTTGACGGCGCATTTTCCTCTGGACATGCGGCGGCGGCCGGCGCAATTTTCTGCAAATAATAAAGCGAAGGGATTTTATGGCCAGATTGCTCATCAAAACCGAAGGACTGGGAATCCAGGCGCTCGAACTGCATCTGGGCGTCAACCACGTCGGGCGCAACCCCGACTGCGAACAGCACGTGAACCATCACACCGTCTCATCGCTGCACTGCGAACTGTCGCTGACCAGTGATGGCGTTTACCTGCGCGACTGCAATTCCACCAACGGCACTTTTCTCAACGGCGAGCCGGTCAAGGAAGCGTGGCTCCGGCCCGGCCAGGAATTAAAACTGGGCGACGTGGAGTTGTTCGTCGAATCCATTGACGCCACCATCGCCATCCCGCACGTCCAGCCGGCGGTGATTCTCCCGCCCAAGGCCATTCAGGAAAACGGCGAACTTTATTGTGTCCGGCATCCCGACCGGAAGGTCACCTTCAAATGCACGCACTGTGCCGAGGTCATGTGCAACGCTTGCGTTCATGTGATGAAGCGTCAGGGCGGCCAGCCCCTTTACCTCTGCCGCGTCTGTAGCCACAAATGCGAGCGCATCGAAGTCGTCCAGGAGCAGAAGAAAAAAGGTTTCTTGGGTATGCTCGCTGACACCGTCAAGCTCAAGTTCAGGCACAGCGGCCGCGAAAAGACTTAAGCGCGCCCGGCCAGGAATTTTTCAGTCATCTTCTCCAGCGCCTCAATCCAGGCCGGATGCTCGTTCATGCACGGAATCCGCGTGAATTCCTGGCCGTTGCCGGCCATGAATTGTTCGCAGCCGCGCATGCCGATTTCTTCAATCGTCTCCAGGCAGTCGGCCACGAATGCCGGACAGATCACGAGCATTTTCTTTTTCCCCTCCGTCGCGAGTCGGGGCAGTTCGTAATCCGTGTAGGGTTTCAGCCACGGATCTTTGCCCAGCCGCGACTGGAAGGATACCGACCATTTCCCCGCCGGCACGCCGGCCTTTTCGATGAACTGCGCTGCCGTCTTGAAACACTGCGCCCGGTAGCATGTCGCGTGCGCCGGACTTGGCGTCTCACAGCAGTTTGGCGTGGCCAGGCAATTGCCGCCGGTCGGATCGGATTTTTTGATGTGCCGCTCCGGGATGCCGTGAAAGCTGAACAGCAGATGGTCAAAATCTTTTTCCAGATAATCCGTTGCGCTCGCCACCAGCGCCGCGATGTAATCCGGCTGGTCAAAATACGGCGGCTGCACCGTCAGCTTCATCTGCGGCGCCAGCTGCGCGACCACTTCCTGCACGCGCACCACCGCCGTTTCATAGCTGGACATCGCGTAATGCGGAAACAGCGGGATGAGCAGTACCTCCGTCGCGCCTTTTGCCGCCAGCGCTTTCACGGCGGATTCGATGGACGGATGTTGGTAGCGCATGGCTAGCTCCACCGGCACGCGGATGCGCTGTTGCAGCAAGGCTTGAACGTGCCGGCTGGTGACGACCAGCGGCGAGCCTTCCTTCGTCCAGACTTTTTCATAGGCGTGCGCGGACTCCTTGGGCCGGTTGATTAAAATGATGCCGACAATGAATCGCCGCACCAGCCACGGCGTGTCAATCACGCGGCCGTCCATCAGAAATTCATTCAAATACCGGCGCACCTCCGGCACCGCCGGTGAGTCCGGTGAACCGAGATTGACCAGGAGAACTGCTTTGCTCATAAATAAATTGCCTAAAAATCAGGGGACGAGCACATGGCGCAGATACAAATACATGATTGGCGCGTTGAACAACAGGCTGTCGAGCAAATCCAGGATGCCGCCGATGCCGGGCAGGATGCTGCCGGAATCTTTCGCGCCGCATTCGCGCTTGAACAACGACTCGATCAAATCGCCGATCACTGCTGTAGTACTTAAGATGACGCCCAGAATAATGGCGTGATTTACATTCATGCCCTTCAGGTGGCTGCCGAAGCAATGGACAAAAGCCAGGCTCGCGCCGGTCGAGATGACAATCGCGCCGCCGAAACCTTCCCACGTTTTGCCGGGGCTGATGCGCGGGATCATTTTGTGTTTGCCGATGAGCGAGCCGACGACATAGGCGCCCATGTCGCTGAACTTCGTCAGCAGGATGAAATAGAGCAGGAAGTATTTGCCCTCGACGCCGGGAAAAAAATTGATTTTCTGGATGAAGTTCAGCAGCCACGGCACATACATCAGGCCCAGCAGCGTCACGGCGATGGCCGTCAGGCCGTCAGGACTTACTTTGGCGAAAAGCAGTCGCAGGCACAGACCGAGGACGAACAGGATCAGGAAACCGGTTTCAAAATCGTTCACCCGGGCTGGCGAACCGTTGGCGGTGCCGAGGTGGCCGGTGACGTTCAGAAACGTGCCGACCATCAGCAGCACCCCGCCGATGACGCCGGTGATTTTGAAGCACGCCAGCCCGCGTTTTTGCGCTAGCCCGTAAAACTCCACCAAGCCCGCCAGCGCCAGGAACGCCACGAGCAGCACAAACACACCGTCGGAAATGAGGTGGTTGCCGGAGAACATGGCCGTGAGTATGGCCGTCCACAGGAGGATCGTGGATCCCAGCCGGCGCAGAAAAACCTGCGTCTTGGAAGGTGCTGGAGTTGCGCTGGCCGGGTCGGGCATGGGCGCGAAAATTAGCAGGCGGTCGGCAAAATGCCAACGGCGAATTGCTTGCTGCCGTTCTCCCGCTCCTCGTCAGCTTCATGCTCAAAATCAAAAGCAAAAAGCTAAATTGAGGACCATGATGAGGCTGAACCGCGAGGATGATTTCGTATTGTCCCGGCCGCCGGCGGGTTCAGTGGTTTCGGCTGCCGGTAAACTGCCAGTAAAACTAGCCGGCGAGCAGGTTCCAGTTGGCCCGATTTACCGCAAGTTGAATGAGCAAACCCTTGAAAAAACCAATGAAATCGCTGATAATACTCCTACCGGCAAAAAAAAAAGAGGCCGGACACTACTCCGGCCTCAATGAGAACTGGCGCTCTGAAACTTTTGACGCCCGCCACAGTTTAAGTTTTGCACACGTTCAACTGCACTTTGACGTCCAACAACGATGTCAGCATAACACAGTTCGGGTGTTTGGCTTGTCCCCAGTTGTGGTTACAAGAGGAAAATTGGGAAATTGCCTGGTTTGCCGCCGGTTCGCCGGTTTGCCCCAGTACTTCCATTTTTGGCGGGCAATAAATCTTGCCTTCGGCCGTGGCCTGCCTAAACTGTCCGACCGTTTTTCTAATTATGCACATGAACTCTTTTAGCGGAATGCTGGCGGATGCCGCCGCCCCGGCCAGTGGCCAGCCGCAAAATCCTTTGTTTCAGTTCGCGCCGATGATTTTGCTCGTCATCGTCTTCTATTTCATCCTTATCCGCCCCCAGCAGCAGCGCGCCAAGCAGCAGGCGAAATTGATCGCCGCCCTCAAGGCTGGCGACAAGGTTGTGACCGCCGCTGGCATCATTGGCACCGTCATCTCGGTCAAAGACAAGACGGTTTCACTGCGCTCCGCCGATGCCAAGTTTGAAGTTACTAAGGCGTCCGTCACCGAAATCGTTGCCGACGATAGCGCTTCGGTCGCCGCCTGATTTGCCATGAACAAGAACAACAATTTGGGTCGTTTCATCCTCGTCCTCGTCATCATTGCCTGGGCGCTGCTGGAGGTTTATCCGCCGACATCGCGGGATCTGGTGAAAGAATTTTCCCGCCGGGCTGTGAACCCGGATGCGACATTTACAAATCTCGTGGCCCGGACCGCCGCGTTGCAGCAGGCCGGGACGAACAATGAATTTGCCGCGCTGCAAACGGCCATCGGCACGAACGACATCCAGAAATACTTTCCGTTCATCGCCAACGCGAAAAACCAGATTCACCCCAACACCTACATTTTGAACCGCCTCCAGCGCGATGCCTCGGGCAAGATCAAGCTCGGCCTCGATTTGCAAGGCGGCACGGAATTCATTGTCGAGATGGACACCAATGTTTTGTTCTCGACGGATACGAACAGCATTCAGCCCAAGGCCGAAGTGGAGAGCGCGGCGCTCTCGCAGGCCATCGAGGTGCTGCGCAAGCGCATTGACCGCTTTGGCGTGGCCGAGCCGGTGATTCAATCTGCCGGCGGCAACCAGATTTTGATCCAGCTTCCCGGCCTGTCGCAGTCGGACAAGGACAGCGCCCGCGAACAAATCACCAAGAAGGCGTTTTTGGAATTCCGCCTGGTCCATGAAAATAGCGCTGAGATTGTGAATCCCACCACCGGCGAAGTGCTGGAGCCCGTGCCGCCGAACTACGAAGTGCTCAAACACGTCGAGCAGCAGGCCAACGGCACCTCGCGGTTGGAGGCCTACGTCGTCAGCCGGAAATCGGAAAACGGCTTGTCCGGCGACATTGTGAAAAGCGCGATGGTTTCTCGCGGCACCTCCGGTCTGGCCATTGAATTCCGGCTGACGGACGAAGGCGCGACCCGCTTCGGCGAAACCACGCGGGAAAATCTAAAACGCCAGCTGGCCATTGTGCTCGACGGTGAATTGTATTCCGCCCCGACCATTCAAAGCCCGATTGAAACCGGCAGTGGTGAGATCACCGGCAATTACACCTACGAACAGGCGATGGAACTCGCCAACGTCCTCCAGAATCCACTGAAGGCGCCGTTGCACATTGTTTATACCAGCGACGTCGGCGCCACGCTGGGCAAGGATTCCATCCGCAGCGGCATCAAAGCCTCGATTTACGGCGTCGCCTTTGTATCCATCTTCATGCTGGGCTACTATTTTCTGGCCGGTCTCGCGGCAAACATCGCGCTGGTCACCAACCTCATCATCCTGCTCGGGGTGATGTGCTCGGTGGGCACCACCTTCACATTGCCCGGCATCGCGGGCGGCGTGCTGACCGTCGGCATGGCGGTGGACGCGAACGTGCTGATTTACGAGCGCATCCGCGAAGAACTTGCGAAAGGCAAATCCCTGCGCGGCGCGATTGACGCCGGCTACGCCCGCGCGTTCGGCACCATTTTCGATTCGCACGTCACCACCCTCATCTCGTCCATCATTCTCATTTTCATGGGCACCGGCGAAATCAAGGGCTTCGGTGTGACGCTCACCATCGGCGTGGCGGCGAGTTTGTTCACCGCGCTGGTCGTGACGCGGCTGATCTTCAATTTCCTGACCGACCGGAACCTCATCCAATCGCTGCCCATGCTGCACATCATCAAAAGCAGCAAGGTGAATTTCATGGGCGTTGCCAAGCCGCTGTTTATTGTGACGTGGCTGTTTGTGATCGTTTCGCTCGGCTTTGGTTTTACGCAGGGCAAAAAATTGCTGGGCGTGGACTTCCTCGGCGGCGACAGCACCACGTTCAGCTTTGTGCAGGGGCAGAAGCTGGATGAAAAGGACATCCGCGCGCAGCTTGCTCCCATCGGCGAAAAGGACGCGCAAATCCAATATGAAAAGGGTGAAACGGTGGAAACGTTGCGCGTGACGACGTCCAGCGGTTCGGCGGACAAGGTCAAGGCTGTGCTGGTGGAAAAATTTCCGTCGGCGAATTTTGCCGCCATCGGCAGCCAGCAGGTCGGCGCGACGCTGGGTAGTGAAATTTTGCAGTCGGGCATCATTGCTTCGCTGCTGGCGATGTTCGGCATCCTGGTTTATGTCGCTTTCCGCTACGAATTTTCCTTCGCCGTGGCGGCCGTCATTGCCGTGCTGCATGACGTCCTGTTTGCCATCGGCGCTTACTGCATCGCCAATGCCGTTTCCGGCCGCCAGTTCAACGCCACCGTCGTCGCGGCGATTTTGACCATCATCGGTTTCTCTATCAACGACAAGATCGTCATCTTCGACCGCATCCGCGAAGACCTGAAGCTGGGCGTGCGCGGCTCGTTCAAGGACATTATCAACCAGGCGTTGAACCAGACCCTGAGCCGGACGATCATCACCAGCGGCACAGTGTTCATCGCCACGATGTCGTTGTTCATCTGGGGCGGCGGCGTGATCAACGACTTCGCGTTCACCTTTTTGGTCGGCATCATCGTCGGCACCTACTCGTCCATCTACATCGCCAGCGTGATTGTGCTCTGGTGGCACAAAGGCGAACGCCCGAACATCGGCGCGTCCCAGGTCACCGTGCAAAACGCACCGACGGCAAAGGTCTGAAGAATTTGCGGGGGCGGTTTACGATTGAATTTGCAGTCCGCGCGTAAATCGTAAATTGTAAATCGCAAATGACCGTGATCACCCCTTGGCACTGGGCCGGTTTCATCGTCTTTGTCCTCGCCTGCATCGCGGTGGACATGGGCGCTTTAAACCGCCGCCCGCGCGCCGTCACCTTCCGCGAGGCGCTGGTCTGGAGCGCCATTTGGTTTTCGCTGGCCATGCTGTTTGCCGGCCTGTTGGTTCACCTGCGCGGACGCGAGGAAGCCGCGGAATTCGTTACCGGCTACCTCATTGAACTGTCCCTCTCGCTCGACAACATCCTCGTCATCGCCCTGATTTTTGCCGCTTTCCAAGTGCCGGCGGAATTCCATCGCCGCGTGCTGGTCTGGGGCATTCTCGGCGCGCTCATCATGCGCGGGACGATGATCGGTGTCGGCGCCGCGCTTGTGCAAAATTTTAGCTGGGTGCTTTACCTCTTCGGCATCTTCCTTGTCATCACCGGTGCCAAGATGTTTTTTTCCAAACCGGAAGCTGTCGAGCCGGAGAAAAACCCCGTCGTCCGTTTTGCGCGAAAATTGTTTCCGATTTCAACCGCGCTGGACGGACAGAAATTCCTGACCCGCTGGAACGGCGCGCTGGCGCTCACGCCGCTGGCGCTGGTGCTGCTGCTGGTGGAAACCACCGACCTGATTTTCGCGGTGGATTCCGTGCCCGCCGTTTTCGCTGTCACGCAAAAAGCCTTCATCGTTTTCACCTCGAATGTGTTTGCCATCCTCGGCCTGCGCTCGCTGTATTTTTTGTTGGCCGGCGCATTGGGGATGTTTCGTTATCTCAAGGTCGGATTGTCTGTCGTCCTGATTTTCATCGGCGCAAAAATGCTGGTTGACCCGCACGGCCACGCGCCGCAATGGTTTCAGGTCAAAATCCCGACCGCCACGTCGCTGCTAATGGTCGCCGCGATTCTGGCCATTGCCATTGCGTTGTCTCTCACCGCCGCGCGGCGGGAGAAGCGAAATGGTGAACCGTTAAATCGTTAAAACCAACGCGCCGATTCAACGATTCAACGATTTATCCAATCACCAATATGAAATTCCGCTGGACGATTGTCCCGCCACAGCCGCTGCTTGCGGAAAGGCTCGCGTCGTCCCTCAAAATCTCTTCGCTGCTCGCGCAATGTTTGCTCAACCGCGGCTTGAGCGAACCGCCCGCGATTGAAAAATTTCTCTCGCCGCGCCTCAAGAATCTCGCGGATCCGTTTCTGTTGCCGAACATGGCCCCAGCCGTCGACCGGCTCCTGCAGGCCCACAAACGCCGAGAACCGCTTGTCATCTTCGGCGATTATGACGTGGACGGCGTGACCTCGACCGCTCTGCTGCTGGAAGTCCTGCGCCAGCTAGGCTGGTCGGCCGACGCTTATTTGCCAAACCGGATGGATGAAGGTTACGGCTTGAGCCGCGATGGCGTGGAGAATTGCCTCAAGAAATTTCCGGTGAAATTATTGCTCGCCGTGGACTGCGGCTCGACCGCTGGGGAAACCATTGCCTGGCTGCGCGAAATAAACGTGGACGTTATCGTCCTTGACCATCATCAAGTTTCTAATCCCGCTCCGGCGGCGGTGGCGCTCGTCAATCCTCAACTCCTGACTCCTAACTCCCAACTTCCAACTTCTTTCGTCGAACTGTGCTCCGTCGGCCTCGCCTTTAAACTCGCGCACGCGCTGCTCAAACGCGGTCGTGAAACCGGTCTGCCCGGCGCAGCGGAGTTTGATTTGAAACCGTTGCTGGATTTGGTCGCGCTGGGCACGATTGCGGATCTGGTTCCGCTCTCCGGTGAAAACCGGATTCTCGTCACCGCCGGCCTCGAAAAATTAAACGCCACGCAGCGGCCTGGAATTCTGGCCCTAAAGCAAGTGGCGCAGTCGCCGGAAAAAATCGGCGTGGTGGACGTTGGTTTTCAGCTGGCGCCCCGCCTGAATGCTTCCGGCCGGCTGGAAACGGCGGAAGCATCGTTGCGCCTGCTGCTCGCGGAAACTTTGGCCGAAGCGCTGCCGCTGGCGCAAAACCTCGACGCGCGCAATCGCGAGCGCCAGAAAATCGAAAAATCGATTGTCGAGGAAGTCACCGGTGTCGTGCGCTCAAAGTTTGACGCGCAAAAGGATTTTGTCATCGTTGAGGGCCAGTTGCTCTGGCACATCGGCGTCGTAGGTATAGTGGCGTCGCGCGTATTGTCAGAATTTTACCGGCCGACGATCATCCTCGGCGGCGACGCCGGCGAATGGCGTGGTTCGGGCCGCAGCATCGCCGGTTTTGATCTGGCGGCGGCGTTGCGGGCATGCGATGACTTGCTCATCAAGCACGGCGGCCACGCGATGGCGGCGGGCTTGACGATTGCGCCGGACAAAGTTGATTTGTTCCGCCAGCGCATGAATAGTCTCGCCCAGCGGAGCTTGAAACCGGCGGATTTTCAGCCGCCGCTGCGGTTGGATGCGGAGGTTGATTTGAATGAAATCAGTTTGGCTTCGTTGGCCGAACTGGAAAAGCTGAAGCCGACCGGGCAGGGGAATCCGGCGCTGCAATTTTGCGCGCGCAAGCTGGCGCACAAGAAACCGCTCCAACGGATGGGCGCAAAAAAGCAGCATGTCAAAATGTGGGTGACGGACGGCGCGGTGACCCACGAGGCCGTTTGGTGGAACGCGGGCGAAGGCTCTTTGCCGGTCGGCCAGTTCGACCTGGCCTTCGCGCCGTCACTGAATGAATACAACGGCCGGACGACGGTGCAGTTGAAGGTTTTGGATTGGCAACCCGCCGAAATCTGAGGGTAAAGGTATGATCTAAAACCGTGACGGGATAAGCCGCACAGAATCAAAGTAAAAGTTCAGCTGCCGGCAATGTTTATATCTGCGCCGAACCTTTGGAAAGCTTGCCGCTCGCGGCACAGTCTGACTCTTCTGCGCCGGAAATCATCGCGCCGGCTTTGGCCGGCTTCATTCGAAAAAACGCAATCTCTTTCCGGGCTCCAATCGCGCTGCGGACGCCGGCGAGCGGCTCCTGAAATTGGCGGATTCAGCGTGGCTGGCGCGGGCAAAAACTGTGGCCGCGTGAAACCGTTTGACCTGGCCGCCTAAAGCGCGAATCTTCAATCTAACGAAGCTATGATTATTGGCGTTCCTAAAGAAATTAAAAAACAAGAATATCGCGTCGCGTTGCTGCCTTCGGCGGCGTATCAACTGGTCAAGCACGGCCATAAAGTTTTGGTTGAGCGTGGCGCTGGAATTGGTTCCGGATTCGCCGACGAAGAATATGTGCGCGCCGGGGCAACGTTGGTGGATGACCATGCCGCCGTGTTTGAGCTGGCGGAATTAATCGTGAAGGTTAAAGAACCGCAGCCGGCGGAGGTTTCCCTTTTTCGACCGGGGCAAATGCTGTTCACCTTTCTGCATCTTGCTGCCGATAAAACGCTGACCGAGGCGCTGGCTAAATCCGGTGTGACGGGCATTGCCTACGAAACCGTCGAGGTGAACCGGCGGTTGCCCTTGCTCGAGCCGATGAGTGAAATCGCCGGGCGCATGAGCGTGCTGGTCGGCGGCTACTTTCTGGCCAAACATTATGGCGGCAGCGGCACCTTGCTCGGCGGCGTGCCGGGCGTGCTGCCGGGCAAGGTCGTGGTGCTCGGCGGCGGCTCGGCGGGTATCAACGCGGCGCGCATGGCCACCGGCCTCGGTGCGGACGTGACGATTCTGGAGGTGGACATTGAGCGGATGCGCTATCTCGATATCACGTTAAGCACGGCGCACACGCTTTATTCTGACGAATCCCATCTGCTGCAAATGTTGCCGCAAACGGATTTGCTGATTGGCGCGGTGCTGGTGCCGGGGGCCAAGGCCCCCAAGTTGATTCGTCGCGAGCTGCTGAAACTCATGCGGCCGGGCAGCGTGCTGGTGGACATCGCCATTGATCAGGGCGGTTGCGCGGACACGTCCCGTCCCACCACACACGAAAATCCGGTTTTTGTCGAGGAAGGGGTGACGCACTATTGCGTGGCCAACATGCCCGGTGCCTATGCCCGTACCGCCACCCAGGCGCTGACCAACGCCACGAATCGTTACATCGAATTGCTGGCGGATTACGGTCTGGCCGAAGCTTGCCAGCGACAACCGGCGCTGGTCGGGGGCATCAATGTGATGGGCGGAAAAATAACGAATCAAGTGGTCGCCGCCGCCCATGGGTTGCCGTGGACAACCCCTAAATGTTGATGGCACGGATGCTCGCCATCGGGGTAAAACTCACATTAAAAAATTCAGGGATGTGATCTTTAAGGTCGTGCACCCATCAGGAGTTGAACCTGAAACCTGCTGATCCGTAGCCCCGAAAGGCCTCAAAATCGCCTTTATTTACGGGCGCTTTATCATTATTAACTGGCGAAGTCAAGGATGGTCTCCCGTGATAATCCCGTGATGGGGCGAAGTGGTGGACTATAAATGGACTATGCGGAAAAAATGGGTTTCAAACTTCTGGGAATCAAAATTGAGCAATTTTTAGGTTCAACAACTTTCAAACCGGTTGATACAAAAGCAGCCGAATCACACCTACCCGCAGCTACCCCCGGTGGGTGCGATAACTTCGTCGATTATCCGCAGCGCGTTAAGAGTGCGGGGATAGCCGATGTATGGCAATAGTTGGGTGACGACGTCAATCAGGCGCGCGCGGTCGTTGCCGATTTTAAGATTGCCGGTCACATGGCCTTTGACCTGTGGCTCGCAGCCTCCGAGCGAGACCAACATGGCAAATGTCAGAAGCTCCCGCGTTTTAAGATCGATTCCGTTGCGAGTGTAATAGTCGCCAAAGCAGTTGGCGGCGAGAAAGTCCTGGATGTGCAACTGGTCCATGGGAGACTGCTGTCGCATCTTATCAATCGCTTTTCCGAATATTGCCTTCTGCGCCGCGACTCCCTTATCGAAGCGAGTTTCCGCCGTGGTGGTGGCCTGGCCTTCCAAAGGCAGTTCAATTCCCTTTTTACGGAAGACTGCGTTGGTCGCGTGCAAAAAGTCGAAAACCTTCGCCACACCGATATAGGGCACGGACTGATAAAGAATCTCTTTGATGACAACCGGGGTCAGACCGACGTTGAGCGCTGCGCCGACCATGACCTTGTATTCGCCAAGCGCCTGCGATGCGATAGTTGACGCCAGAATCATCATCACTCTGGTTTTCGTGTCCAATTTGCTCTGGCGGATGACTTCGTCGAACGCCCAGTTGTCGAACAGCGTGATGAACTCCGGGTCTGTCTTTTGCAATTTGGATTCGTGATTCGGGAAAAGCTCTTCGTGATGCCTTGTGGCGTTCTCGGTGATGTTTATGGTTTTCATGATTTGGTCGGGCGCTCTGACACCTGTTGGCTGAATGCCTCAAGATTCCTTGTGCACGCCCAAACTGCCATGAATCTCCAGCCCCGGCGTCATCACGAGTTTGACGACGAGATCCGCCACGCTCTTCCGTGAGACCACTTCGGCGGCGTTCTTGAAAGGCTCGCCTTTGCGGGTCGTCCCATAGTTAATTTCGTCTAGGTCATTCAGCCAGGCGGGCCGCAGGATGGTGTAATCAAGACCGGATGCCTCGATGATGCTGGCTGACTTGCAATAGGGTTCGAGAATGCTGCCATGACGTTCACCCGGAATTTCGTCATAAATTCCCATCGAGCTGATGAAGATCAGGCGCTTGAGGCCGGTCTGCTTCATCGCAATCACAATGCACCGGGCCTGCTGTTCCAACTGACCGGCGAGATTCGCATACACGACATCCTGGCCGGCCATGGCCGACTCCAGCGCTTTCGTGTCCAAAACATCGCCTTCCACCACGCGCACGCGGTCGGCGTGGCCAGATGATTTAAGCCGCCGGGCATTGCGCAAGTAAAGCGTCAGCCGCGCATCATTGCGTTTCAAGAATAGGTCGGTGGCCACACGGGCAATCTGGCCGTGGGCACCGAGAATCAAGATTTTGGTCATGGCAGCAAAGCCGGTTCGGTCTCACCGACCAACCAACTTCTGTAGATTTTCCGGGTAGCGCGCGCCCTGCAACGTGAGCTTGTCGGAGGCGGCATTGATTTCACGCAGGTCATCCGGAGTGAGTTCGAGGGCCGCACCGCCGATGTTCTCGACCAGACGGGGCAATTTGGTCGTGCCGGGAATGGGCACGATCCACGGCTTCTGCGCCAGCAGCCAAGCCAAAGCGACTTGGGCTGGTGTAACTTTTTGTCGCGCGGCAATGGTGTTGAGCAAATCTACCACGACTTGATTCGCCTTCCGGGCTTCTGGCGTAAAGCGCGGGACGACGTTGCGGAAATCAGTCGCGTCAAACTTTGTATTTTCGTCAATCTTACCGGTGAGGAATCCCTTACCCAACGGGCTGAAGGGCACGAAGCCGATTCCGAGTTCTTTGAGCGTCGGGATAATCTCCGTCTCGGGCTCACGCCAAAACAGCGAGTATTCACTCTGCAACGCGGTGACCGGCTGAACGGCATTGGCACGCCGGATGGTCTTCGCCCCTGCTTCCGACAGGCCAAAATGTTTTACCTTGCCGGCCTGTATCAATTCCTTCACCGCGCCGGCCACGTCTTCGATCGGCACGTTCTCATCAACGCGGTGCTGATAAAACAAATCAATGACATCGGTCTTGAGCCGCTTGAGCGAACCTTCGACGGCCTGCTTGATGTGGGCTGGCTGGCTGTTCAAGCCTGCCGCCCCCGGCCGCTTATCGCTGCCACTCAAATCAAAACCGAATTTCGTAGCAATGACTACTTGCTTGCGGAAAGGAGCGAGCGCTTCGCCGACAAGTTCCTCGTTGGTGTATGGGCCATAAACTTCGGCGGTATCAAAAAATGTGACGCCGCGCTCCACGGCTGCCCGAAGCAGCGTGGTCATTTCCTGTTTATCTTTCGGCGGGCCGTAGGAAAAACTCATTCCCATACAGCCAAGGCCAAGCGCCGAGACTTCCAAATTACTTTTTCCGAGTGTGCGTTTTTTCATAATTGGTTTCCTTCACTTTGGAGCGAGTTCGCCGAACCAATACGCCGCCGTTACTCCGCCATCCATGAGGAAATCGCTGCCGGTGATAAACGCACCGTCAGAACCCATGAGAAGTGCGCCGACAGTCCCGACCTCGTCGGGTGTGCCAGCTCGGCCAGCCGCGCACAATTCCATCATGTGGCGGTAGCCCACACCGCGCGGTCCTTTCAATTCATCATTCGCGAGCGGGGTGATGATGATGCCAGGGCTGATGGTATTGACCCGCGCGCCGCGCTTCCCCCAACGGACGGCCTCGGCCATGACCCGCAACGAGTTTCCGCGCTTTGAAATCTGATAGGCGTTCAGAGGGTCTGTCACCTTATCGAGTTGAAGCATCGGGAGTTTGAGCAATTCTTCGACCGGCGTGGTTGCGAGTGCTGCATTCTGCTCGGCAGAGAGTGCCGGCAGGCGATGGCCGGACATTGACGCAATCACAACGCCAGCGCCCCCGCGTGCGATGACATTGCCAAATTCTTCCAGCACCAGCGCCGTTCCATAAAGATCAACCTTCAGGATGGTTTCCGGCGACGCTTGGGACGGGGAAACGCCAGCGGCATGAATGACACCGAAAATTTCGCCAAAAGATTTGGCTGTCTCAACCAGTGCTTGAACCGAAGCACGCGACGACACATCTACTTTCGTGGTGCTCACGCTGAAGCCGGCGTCGTTAAAAATCTTGGCCGCAGTATCGGCATTTTCCTGACGCAAATCCGCGAGCACGACGTGTTTGCCTGCGCTGACCCGCCGCGCAATCGCTTGGCCGATCAATCCCGCCCCAATGACGACGATTACATTTGTCTGTGTATTGTTTTTCATAAAATTCTCTTTGTCTCGTTGTTGTTTGTCTTTACAACACCTGACTCGTGGGTCGGAACAGAATTTCGTTTATGTCCACGTCCTCCGGCTGGCTCATCGCGAAGGCGACTGCCCGCGCGAATGAGTCGGCAGGAATCGCGGTTTCCTTGTAGAACTTGCTGATTCCAGCGGCAATGTCCGGCTCGGTGATGCTGTCCGGCAGTTCCGTCGCCACCGCGCCCGGTGAAATGATTGTCGTGCGGATGTTGTAAGGCTTCACTTCCACGCGCAGCCCTTCGGACAAGGCTCGGACGGCGTGTTTCGTCGCGCAATAGACCGCTCCATTGGGGGTAACCTTGTGACCGGCCACCGAGGAGACATTGATGATATGCCCGGCTTTCTGTTGCTTCATGTGCGGCAGGGCCGCCGCGATGCCATACAGAACGCCTTTGATGTTCACGTCAATCGTCCGGTTCCAGTCATCAATCTTGAGACGCTCAAGCGGCGAATGCGGCATTAGCCCGGCGTTGTTGATCATGACATCAATGCGCCCATATTTTTGCACGGCGGCATCAACCAAATTCTTCACTTGGTCGTGGTCGGTGACATCGGTGGCAATGGCGATCGCCTTGCCGCCCTTGGCGTTCAACTCATCGGCCAAAGACTGAATGCGGTCAACCCGCCGCGCACCCAGCATAACGTTTGCACCTTCTGCGGAGAGAAGCCGGGCGGTTGCCGCGCCCAATCCGCTGCTCGCGCCCGTGATCACCACAACTTTACCTTTGATGTTTTCCATATTTGAATCTTTCTTTGTATTAAATGTTGAATCGAAATTACATCAGATGGTCGGGGCTGTCGCACACGGGATTGCTCCACCTGTTCTGATATTGCTCAAAAGTGCAATCAGTCCGAAACCCCAGCTCCGACACGATTCCCCTTAAATTTTATCAGCCGGGTTGTGAGAAGATTTTCGGTGTTTCCCCATGTCCGAAATGGCGAATGCAAACTGTTTGACCGCCGAATCCCCGCGCGGCGGCGTCAACGCTGCTGGCGATAATCGCTGGGAGAAAGGCCGGTTTCCCGGCGGAAGAATCGGGCGAAATGGCTGGGGTTGGCGTAGCCGACATCCAAGGCAATTTCCACCACACTCCGTTTCGTTTCACGGAGCAGGCGCCTGGCTTCGTCCATCCGCAAGGTCAGCAGGTAGCGTGACGGCGACACACCCTTGGCATTCTTGAACAGGCGGGTGAAGTAAAATTTGCTCACCCCCGCTTGGGCCGCGAGTTGATCCAGATTGAAGTCTTCGGCTAGGTGGTCCGCCATCCAGTTGGATATTTGCTGGAGCTTGAAACCCGGCAGTGACGGGCTGCCGCTCGGCGATTCCTTGGTCGTTTCGGCGTAGTTCCGCGCCAGATGAATGGCGATGGCCTGCGCGATGCCTTCCAGAAAAAGCGGGCTGGCGTGCCGGCGCATCAATTCCTCATGCACTCGCTCCATCAACGAATTCAACGCAACGTCAGTGAACGCTGAAATGTTCCGCAACCGGGCGTGCGCCGCTTCTTCGCCGAAAACCTCTGCCAAGGCGCGCTCAAGCAGAGGCAGCGCAATGAATACCGCCATGGATTCAAACGGCTCGGCGGTAACCGCTTTCCAGCGGCAATCATAGGGAGCGCCGCCAGCCGTGAGAAAGAAAGAACCCTTTTTCAGCCGCTGAGTGATCCAAGGTCCGTTGCCTTCCCGTTCCTGAAATTCAACCTCACCCGAAGTGGTCCAAGCAAGGAATGGTTCACTGACGGAGGGAAGAGGCAAAACATCGACGACGTGCGGCAGGGCGATGGTCCAAGCCTTGATGTCCCGCCAGGCTGCGCCGTTACCAACCCGCAAACATTTCCCGCCAACATAACGCTCGAATGCCTCGGCTGACGTTGTTTCAGGAACCGGCATGGGGAAAGAATTAACGATGTTCCAAAAAAAGGCGAGGCTGTTTGCTAAATCCATCTGTTTTTCCGCTCCAACCTGCTGCCACAATAGCAGCCAAATCGCACCCATCCGCAGCCACAGCAGAAAATTTGATGGTTAGTCCGCTTGTTCCTCCGTCTCACAGGCAGCCTGACTCAACGCTTGAGCCAGATACTCCTGATTAATGCCGGCGGTCTGGGCCAGCCGCTCTGCCTGTGCTTGTGCGTCGTCAAGGGAATTCCCGGTTTGTTGCTGTTGTTGTTTTTCACGCGCTTTGTTTGGCGCGATTTTGAAGTGCCATCGGGGGGCCGAAAAAACAACTGGACTATAAACTGGACTATAGCGCGTTTTTTCGGCGGAAGGAGCAGCGTGAGTGGTGTTGTAAGTGATTGATATTCATCACTTAAAGTGGTGCACCCAAGAGGAGTTGAACCTCTAACCTGCTGATCCGTAGTCAGCCGCTCTATCCAATTGAGCTATGGGTGCGAAACCGTAGATTTCATTGAAGATTAATCGAATTTTTAATCTTCTCAAAAAAACCTGTCCCTAATCTTGTCCGCAATGCAGCGTCGGCCTTTAATTATGCCATAGTTGGAATTGAGGGCAAGTTGATTTGGAAATCTTCGAAGGCTAATATCCTCTTCCCCTCATCAAGGAGGAGGGTGAGGAGGTCAAATTTAAATTGCTTTGCTCTCGCCCAGCTCGGACAAAGCGACGATGACTCGACCTCCGTCCCATAAACCTTGTAGCAGCCGTCGTGAGGAGGCTCATTCTGGCGAATCCGCACTCCGCATTCCGCAATTGAACTGCGTCTTCCTTGCCAATACCAAGCGCGCCGGAACTTGTCCCGCGCGCCCAGGGCTGAAAACCAAAGGAAAAAAGTTTTTCCCTTCGCCGCCTTCGTCAGAATCTGGCCCTGCCAAACGAGGGCCGGGTGAAGGATCCTCGTCAAACTTCTAACCATCTCCCAACTACCAACTGCCAACGGTCCCGCAACGCGCCTCGGGTTTCTGAGGTTTTCACTTGACATGAATGTATATGTAAATTAAAAATACAGCAAGTTAATCGCCCCTGCCGTCAACGACATTTATCTTTCCCCGCCAGCGACAACTATAATTCCCCGCGTTGCCTCACGCCTGATGTTACCAAAGTCTGATCTGCATTGTTGTTTCACTGGCTAGGTAAAACGAGCAGGGGGCG
>Ga0302320_10005975_pt1 | contig 27132 bp, 17 predicted proteins | sample Bog_T0_3_FD_202130 | JGI IMG/M metagenome (GOLD analysis project Ga0302320, IMG submission 202130) | Peat permafrost microbial communities from Stordalen Mire near Abisko, Sweden - Bog_T0_3 | ecosystem: Environmental > Terrestrial > Soil > Wetlands > Peat | place: Sweden: Abisko, Stordalen Mire...
TTCTTGACCATGCCGCGGGGATCGAGCTTGCGCACCGAATCGAGCAGTGCCTGGCCCATGATGTCCGTGTTCCAAAGACTTTTCTTCGTAGCCATATCAGTCCGTTTCTTGTTTTCCAGATGCGGTGTGGGTACGGGTTAGAAAACCTGTCCTGTCTTCAGCAGCAGGTGTTCCAGAATTGGTCCGAGACTCAGCGCCGGGAAGAAGGTGAGCGCGCCCAGAATCAAGATCACGCCGACCAGCAGCACGGTAAAGAGCGCCGAATTTACGGGGAAGGTGCCGGGCGAAGGCGGGATACTCTTTTTCATCGCCAGGTTGCCGGCCAGGGCCAGCACGGGAATCATCATGAGCAGGCGTCCGCACAGCATGTCCCAACCCAGCATCACGTTGTACCACCAGGTGTTGGCGTTCAGGCCGGCGAAGGCGGAGCCATTGTTGCCCGCGCCCGAGGTAAAGGCATAGAGAATTTCGGTAAGCCCGTGCGGTCCCTGATTGTTCAGGCTTGAGAGGCCGACAGTGGGCAAGAGGAGGAAGACGGCGGTGAGCGAAAGGATGATGAGCGGGAAGATGAGCACGTAGAGCATGGTCATCTTTACGTCGTAAGCCTCGATCTTCTTGCCCAGGTATTCGGGCGTACGGCCTACCATGAGGCCGGCGATGAAGACCGCCTGCACGACAAAGATGAGGATGCCGTATAGCCCTGAGCCGACGCCGCCGAAGACCACTTCGCCGAGCATGATGTTGGCCAGCACCACCATGCCGCCGAGAGGCGTAAAGCTGTCGTGCATGCTGGTGACGGCTCCGCAACTGGCGTCGGTGGTGATGGTGGCGAAGAGCGAACTGGCGGCAATGCCGTTGCGCACTTCTTTGCCTTCCATATTGCCGGCGGGGGCAGTGGCTGTGCCGGTCTGAGATGCGCCGTGGATGAGCCCATGAGGCTGCGACTCGGCCCAATAAACGGTTGCGAAGCCGGCGGCAAACAGCACGAACATGGCTGCGAAGACAGCCCATCCGTGGCCGGGGGAACCCGTCATGCGGCCCAGCGTATAGGTGAGGCCGGCTGGGATGATGAAGATAGAGAGCATCTGAAGGAGATTGGAGAAAGGCGTCGGGTTCTCGAAGGGGTGGGCGCTGTTGGCGTTGAAGAATCCGCCGCCATTGGTGCCCAGCATCTTGATGGCTTCCTGCGAGGCGACCGGGCCTTGGCCGATCGTCTGGACCTGCGAGGGCTGTTCGAGCGTGTGGGCCTGAGTATAGGCGCTGAAGTTCTGCGGGACACCTTGAGCGACGAGCGCCAGCGCATAGACGATCGACGCGGGCACAAGCACATAGAGGATTGTGCGGGTGGCGTCTACCCAAAAGTTGCCGATAGTGCCGGAACTCGTGCGCTTGATGCCGCGGATCAGGGCAACGGCCACCGCAATGCCCACCGCGGCGCTGCCGAAGTTGTGATACGCCAGGCCAACCATCTCGGTGAGATAGCTCATGGTGGTTTCAGGCGTATAAGACTGCCAGTTGGTATTGGTCGTGAAGCTGGCGGCGGTGTTCCATGCCAGATCGGGACCGACAGCGGCGAGACCTTGCGGATTCCACGGCAGGTGGTTCTGCAAGCGCTCGATGGCGTAGGTCATGATCATGCTGACGGCTGAGAAGCCCAGCACCGCAAAGGCGTACTCGCGCCAGTTCATCTCCTGCTCAGAGTTCACGCCGGAGAGCTTGTAGATGAGCCGCTCGAAGGGACGGAGCACCGGATCGAGCCAAGTGCCTTCGCCTTCGAGCACGCGGGCCAGATAAACGCCCACCGGACGAACTGTAGCAAGAAGGATGAGGGAGAAAAGGGCGAACTGCAACCAGCCGTTGGCGGTCATGTCAGAACTTCTCCGGGAAAAGCAGGGTGAGGGTCAGGTAACCCAGCAGCAAAACGGAAAGAACCAGGCCAATCACGGTGTAGATGTCAATGTGCATGGAGGCTACCTCAACTTCTGGCACGCCTTGACGTAAAGAAACGCCACGGCAAAGAAGACTACGGTGAAAAGCAACATCGCTACATCTTGCATCGCAGGTCTCGCATTTCCAGCCGGCTTGAGGCCGGCCACGGTTGGCAGGGAAGGAACGTCACCATCAAACGCTTGAATCGCTTTCGATGGGTAACTGTCGTCCTCTGCACAAGAACGATTCTGGCTTACGCGACGTTTGAGTCTCGCAAGGGTTTTCTAAAGAATCCGTAAGGGCGGGACCGTTCGGGCGGGCAGGATGGCAAAACGGCAGACTGGAGGAAACCCGCGCCGGCGAACAGGCTTCGGAAGAAGCATGATCGAGCCTTGTCGGATGGAAGAAGTGCCCCAGGGGCTGAAGCCCACGGTCATTTTGCGGATTCTTGCGGCACGACTGAAGTCATGCCCTGACGCTTTGCGGAGCTTCCATTGAATGCGCGATGTCTTGCTGATTCCCGGCGGTCACTCCTCGCTGCCAGTCCAACCCTCGGGGATGAATCGATAGCCGACCCAGGGTTCGGTCTGGATGTACTGCTTGCCGGTTTCGGCTTCAAGCTTCTTGCGCAATTGGCCGACAAAAACGCGCAGGTATTCTGGCTGGTGGGCAGACTGCGCACCCCATACCGTGGTCAGCAAGGCGCGATGTGTCATCACTTTGCCTGCATTGCGGGCCAGGTGCAGCAGCAGGTCGAATTCCTTGGGGGTGAGGTGGATGGGCTTGCCTAGAACAGTAATCGAGTGGGCATTCCAGTCAACCACAAAGTCACCGGTCTCGATGGCCGCCGTGGTCCGCTCCGGGGCGCGGCGCAAGTGAGCGCGAACGCGGGCCAGGAGTTCCTGAATGCTGAAGGGCTTGGTGACGTAATCGTCAGCGCCGGCGTCCAGCGCCTCGACCTTGGAGCGCTCATGGTCGCGGACCGAAAGGATGAGGACAGGGGTTGCAGCCTTGGCGCGGATGGCGCGGGTGACCTCGACTCCTGATAACCCCGGCATCATCAGATCGGTCACGACCAGGTCGGGCGTCCAGTCCTTGAAGACCTGTAGGCCCTCTTCAGGATCGTTTGCGGTGCGTACGTCATAGCCTTGCGCGGAGAGCGCGGCGCGGAGCACGCGCGTAATCTGCGGTTCGTCGTCGATCACCAGAATTCTGCCCGGCATGCCGTTCTTCTTTCAACAAGAGATTACATCATCCGGTTGGGGCGGTATCATGCACGGTGGGAGGAAACTGAGCATGGTCTCCGATTCGCGCGGCGCAGTTCATTGGCTTGTGGGGACGACGATGGCAGCGGCGACCACGGCTGTGCTGGTGTGGCTTGGCGCCAACTCCACCGCGGCGGGGATGGCGTTTCTGGTGCTTGTGGTGTGGTCGTCCACCCAGGCCGGGCTTTGGCTGGCGTTGTATATCGCGGTGCTATGCGCTCTCTCATTCGACTTCTTCTTCCTGCTTCCCTACCACACGCTAAGGCTGGCGGGCGCGCAGGAGTGGGTCGCGATGTTTTCGTTCGTTGCCTGCTGCCTGGTGGTTGGGAGAGTGGCGGAAAAAGCCCGTCGTCAAACCGACGCCGCTGAGCAAAGGCGCGAAGATGTGGAGCGGCTCTACGCCCTCAGCCAGGAAGTCATGCTGCATGAAGACGCCGAGGGGCTCATTCGCGAATTGCCGCGCCATATCGATCGCATCTTTGCGTTGGACGGCGTGGCCCTATACGTCAGCGACCGGGATGAGTTCTACGCATCGACAGCCGATCTGCCTGAGAGCGTGAAGGAAATCTTGCGGCTGCTGACCCAGGGCCAGAATCCGACGATCATCACGCAGGCTGGGTTCTTTACGACGGCGCTGATGCTGGGCATGCGGCCGGTGGGGGCGCTTGGATGGCGGCCGGCGCGGCTCTCGCGCCAGGTTGCCACAGCCGTGAGCGCCCAGGTGGCGATTGTGCTGGCGCGGGCGATCGCCATCGAGGCATCGGCGCGGATGGAGGCCGCACGGGAAGGAGAAAGGCTGCGCACAGCGCTGATCGACTCTCTGACGCATGAGCTGCGCACGCCGCTCACGTCGATTCGCGCCGCCGCCACAACGCTGCTTGAGGCTCAAGGGCTGGACGAAGCGGGGCGGCTGGAGCTGGCGGCCATTGTGGATGAGGAGGCCTCGCGGCTGGATTTGCTGATTGGCGATGCGGTGGAGATGGCGGAGATCGATGCCAACGTTGTGCAAGTGCGCCTTGTGCCCCAGCATCCCCGCGCACTGCTGGAGCAAGCCGTGGAGGAGTCGCGCAAGGCGCTGGGTTCGCGGCGGGTGACGATCAATGTCGAGGGTCCGGACAATCTGGATGAGCCGGCTTGGTTCGATCCGCATTTGCTGGGGCGGGTCTTGCGGCATCTGCTGGAGAACGCGGGCAAGTACACTCCGCCGGGCAGTCGCATTTCACTGAGCAGCCGCCGGGCAGGCGACCGGCTCGAGTTTTGCGTGGAAGACAATGGACCGGGCATCGATGCGCTCGATCTGCCGCTCATTTTCGAGAAGTTTTACCGGGGCAAGCGGGGCGCAATTCAAGGCAAGGGCTCGGGTATGGGGCTGGCGATTACCCGCGCGATTTTGACCGCGCATGGCGGGGAGATCGAGGTTTCCAGCGTTCCGGGGAAGGGAACCAGCTTCCGGTTCTGGGCGCCGCTGGTGGAGAAGGAGCCGGCTGGGGCGGAGTGAAAGTTTCAGGGGGATTGCTCCGGCAAACGAGTCGGAGAGGTTGGTCTGTTATTTCCTCAAGGTAGCCACGGAACGCGGGATGCCCTGTATCTCGAGCATCGCGAGATATTCTGCAAGCGTCTTAGGAGGATTCATCAGGTTCTTGCGATGGATTTCTGATGCATTCCGGACTTTGAGCGGATTCAGGTCGATCAGGCGCAAAATGAATGCGTCGGGGTGCTGCGGTTCAATGCTGAACTGCCGAAGAACAGCCACAGGAAAGTCTTTGAGATTCTTCGTAACGATTACGTTGGCTTTCGCCCGGATCGCAGCAGCCAGCACATGGCGATCATTCGGGTCTGGGAGGCTCAGGCCCGGAATCAAAGACTCATATCCTTTTACAAGTGCTCCACGCGCGCTCATGTCCATCAGCCGGCGAGTGCGGTCAAGCTGCCGGCGTGTCAAGTCTGGCCTGTTCTTGAGGAGGTTCGATATCCACTCCTCATGAACATCCTTGGACCACTTTGGCTGGAATAACCCGGCGAGAGCAAGATACATCAGAAGACTTCGCAGCTCAGCAGGGTAAAGGACGTTTGCGTCGAGGAACGCAATCAGCGAGGCCATGAATCAGATGCCGAGTTGCTGATCGTAAGCCGTCAATTCCGCGAGAGCGGCCATGCGTTCCGAATCGAGCTGCAGCTTAAAGGCTGCCACGCTTTCCAGCCGGACTCGCCGATGGGTTCCAACCTTGCGAAATTCGATCTTGCCCTCATCCAGCCAGCGGATCAGGGTTGGCCGCGAGATGTTCAGCATGTTCGCGGCTTCCTGGGCGCTTAACTCCGGGCGGACCGGAATCAGCCTTACAGCATTGCCGCGGCTCATTTCGTCCAAAATCTGAACAAGCAGGCGAGTTGCCGAAGCGGGAATGCGGATTGTACGCTTCCTGGCAAGATTCGTTGCCCGGAGTTCAAGTGCCAACGTGGAGTCTGGACGCCCGACGAGAATCCGTTTCGTCTCTTTCGCAAGCGTCGCATCGGCGTCAGAAGGAATAGCTAGGGCGAGATGGGCGCTTGCAGACACGTCGAAAAAACCTCTGTGTTCAGTATACACAATCGCAGCAAACGAAACTAATCGAAGCAAATGAAAGTTATAACATCCTCATTCTGGTTCCTGGCTCCAGTCGCAGGGAATTTCGCGGCGCTGTTCGGAGCTTTCCGCAGCCCATTCGAGCAGGCGGGCTATGCGCCATGCGGATATGGCCTCTACCGGGGCAGTAGCCTTGCCAAGCAGCGAGTCGCGGACACCTGCATAGTAGAGGCGGTAGTCGCCGGGGATCGGCTCGATGGGGCGGGTGACCATGACGCCGTCCGCATCGACGTGGAGAGTGCCCCAGTTGGCCGGCGGCTCCTGGCCCCAGGCAGGATCTTCGATGCGGGTTATCTTGTTCAGCGCGGCCTCTTGAAGATCGACGCCTGATTTCCAGTAGTTGCCTTTGCTGCCGCGCAGGTGGAAGCGCGGGCGCGCGGGCGTGGAGAGGCAGTTGGCGCCAAGCACGGCCGTGAAGGCTGGATAGCGGAGACGAACTGAGAAGGCGTCGTTCGAGCCTTCGCCGTCGCGCTCGCGGGTAACGTCGGCGCAGACAGCCTCGGGCCTGCCGAAGAGCGCGAGAGCCTGGTCGCCGATGTGGGTCCCAAGGTCGAGCAACTGGCCTCCGCCCTGGGTCGGATCGTCCTTCCAGGGGCGGCGAGTGGATCCGGGACTCCAGCGATCGAAGCGGGACTCGAAGTGAACGAGCCGGCCCAGAGAGCCTTCATGCAGCAGCCTCTGAATCGACTGGAAGTCGCCATCCCATCTGCGATTGAAGAAGGGAACAAGCAACGCGCTATTGGCGCGGGCGAGCGCCATAAGCTGGGCAACTTCGGCCGAGGCAACAGCTACCGGCTTGTCCACAACTACATTCTTGCCGGCTTCGAGAATCTGGCGGGTGACTTCAAAGTGGGTTCCGCTGGGGGTGGCTACGACGAAAAGATCGAGCGAAGCGTCGGCCAGCATGGCTTCGAGGGAGCGGTAGGTGATGATGCCGGGATAACGCTGAGCCGCATTGTCAGAGCTGCGCTCGACGACCGCTGCCAGCTCAAGCCCTTCGACGGATGAGATCAGCGGCCCGTGAAAGACGCGCCCGGCCATGCCGAAACCTACCAGACCTACTCGAATCATTTGTTTCTCCAAAAAGGCGCTCAAGGAACCCCTGAATAGGATAAGACGGATATCGAACTTAGAGCCAATTCGCGAATTGTAGCGCCGTGGCTCCAGACCGGCTGAACTGGCGGCTTCCAAGCCGCCAGAGGCGATGCTCGCAAGTCTTGAAACCTGCACGACAGCCGCTCTGGAGAGCGGCGCTACAGAATCAGCAATTTACGAAGAGGCTTTTAGTCCGCCTGGCGTGATTGCGGGGCGGAAATCACCCCGAAAAACCAATAAAATCCCACATCGCGGAACGGGGGCCGAGGTGGTCCTCGGCAGGATTCCGGCGCAAAACCATGATTCCGCTTTGGTTATTGTCAGCTTCACAGAATCGAAGAATTATACGCAGAGTTTCGAAGATTTAGGAGGGGGCTGGGGTATTTATTTTTTCGGTGGCACTGGCCGGGCAGGTTCCTGCCAACTGGAGGATGCCCTGGCTTCAGATTAGCAGGATGTGAGAAACGAACTGCAAGGACGGGAACCCCTGGGCGAAGGCGATGAAGCTAAATCCCATATATGCGAGTTGCGGATCAGGAAACAGCAAGTAGAGCCAGAAACGGACGGTGATGGTTCGTGGTATCCCCCTTCAACGTTGCTCAAGGCAGACTTTCGGTGGAAAGAAGCGAAGAATGGAGTACCCACTTTTGAGGGAATGATTGGATTCTGAAATACTCATGGCGCGCATCCGTCAATGTTCTTGGGGAATGGGCTCACGCGCCAGAAGGGGCGCGCATGGAGTCGAGGGCGGCGGTGAGTTCTTTGCCGAGGGATTGCCGGGCTTCCTCAGTTAGTTTTGCGCCGTGGCTGGTGAGGTAGAAGACGTCGATGGCGGTTTCGCCTTCGGTGTCAATCAGCGCCACCTTGATGTTGCACTGGTGAATGCTGAGGGTGAGGGCGATCTGGCGGAGCAGGCCGGGAACGTCCTGAGCGATAACCTGGAGCAGCGTGGAGTGGGTGGAAGATTCGTTGTCGAACTGAAGTTTTGTGGCGACCTCGACTTTGAGGTTCGAGGGGTGGTTCATGTGGCTGCGGGCTTCAAGCAACTGCGCGACTTCGACCTTTTGCGCCACCACATCGTGGAGATTGGCCAGGAATCGGTCCTTCTCGCTGGGGTTCAGCTCAAGGGTGTGAAAGACGTCCGTGAAGTGAAAGCTGTCCACAATCACGCCTGCTTCATTGGAAAAGGCTCCTGCCTTGACGATATTCATGCCCCAGGCGGCCAAGGCCCCTGCCACATCGGCAAAAAGGCGAGTGCGGTCGCGGGTAATGACGGTGAGGTCGAAGAGCTGGCGGTTTGGGCGCAGGTCGAGCTGGACAGGGTCCTTGTCGAGGTTGAGGGCCATCTGGAAGTGATGGCGGATCTGCTCGGGAAGCCGGGTTTGCAGGTAGCGCTGGGGCAGGCCTTCAAGGAATTGCTTGAGCGCGTCGAACTGGGCGGGCGGCACCATGGAGCGGATGCGATTGAGCAGAGTGGGATCGATGGCCGCGTGATAGCGGACCTCGTCTACCGAGCGATCCATGAAGTTGGCGGTGGACATGTAAAACTGCCAGAGGTTCTCTGCCTTCCAGGGCGTCAGGGCGTCGGGGTTGACGGCCTTAATGTCGGCAAACGTCATGATGGTGAGCATCTTCAGTAGTTGCGGGCTCACGATCTTCTCCGCGAATCCGCGCACATTCTCGAGGTCGAAGATGTCGCGGCGCATGGCGTTGGACATTTCGAGGTGGAGGCGGATGAGGTTGAGGATGGCCTCGCGTTCCTCGGAGTCGAAGTCGAGGCGGGCGAGAAAGGCGTCTGCCAGTTCCACGCTTTGGGTTGCGTGTTCGCCGGTGCGGCGGGCCTTGCCGGTGTCGTGCAGCAACAGTGCCAGCAGAAAGAGGTCGAGGCGATCGATTTCCGGCATGAGCTGCGCGAGGCGCTGCTCATACTCATGCGCGGGCTGGCGCAGCCCGTGTACGTTGTCGATGGTCAGAAAGGTGTGCTCGTCGACGGTGTAGCGGTGGTAACTGTCGCGGATGACCAATGCATCGATGCCGTGGAATTCGGGAATCAGCATTTCAAGCACGCCCAGGGCGTGCATGGTGCGAAGGGCGTGAGCGGCATGGGGCGCGATCAGGACTTCGCGGAGAGCGTTCCAGAGGTAAGGCCCCTCGGGGATGTGGATGGCGAGGGCGGGCAGCGCGTCGGTGATACGGTCTTCAGCGGCCTGGGAAAGGGTGTAGCCGTGAGTGGCCATCAGCGAGAAGATGCGCAGGATGGCGCTGGTGTCGTTGAACTGCGCGCCAGGAGCGATGTCGATGCGGCCCTGGTCGAGGAGAAACTCGGTGCCGGCAATGGGGGTGCGGCGGCGGCGGAACTGGCGATAGAAGCTGACGGGGGCGGGCAAGTGTTCCATGAGTAGCGCGGCGCGCCGGTAAACGATGCGAGCGTGCCTGTAATAGGTCCGCATCCAGTAGGCAGGATCAGCTGTGCCACGTGTCTCAAGGCCGATGGAGTTGGCTGCGGCTTCATCCTGCGATTGCCAGTCGAGAGCATTGTCGTCGCGCCCGTGGCGGAAGTGAAGAAAACATCGGGTGGCCGCGAGGAAGTCAAAGGCGGCCTCAGCGTCGCCGCGAGCGCTTTGGAAGACGCCGCCCCGCTGGCGGGGCCATTCCTTGGTCTCCTTGAGGTGAAAGAGGAGAGCGAACCAGACGGCGAGGTGGTAATCGCGCAAACCGCCCGGACAGTCCTTCAGGTTGGGTTCGAGATGAAAGATGGTGTTGCCGAATTTGGCGTGGCGGGCGCGGGCAATTTCACCGAGCTTCTGAGTAATGGTGTTCCACTCGCTCAACACCAGGCCGGGGAGAACAGTTTGGTGGAGCTGCTGGTAAAGAGGGAACTGGCCGGCGAGGAAGCGGCGATCGAGAGTAGCCAGCGTGAATTCGAGGTTGTCGGGATCGAAGCGGCCGGCTTCCTTGACGGTCCGGGAGCAGGGGCTGGCCCGCAAGCCGATGTCCCACATGCCCTGAATGATGGCGCGAACCCCGGCTCTGCATTGTTCCTCGGTCTTTTCGTCGGCAAATGCGAAGAGCACATCGATGTCGGAGTAAGGGAAAAGATCCTTGCGGCCGTACCCGCCAAGCGCGATCAATGCGACGTTTAGTACGGGCTGGCCAGGCTGGCTACCGAAGACGCGTCGCCACATTTCGATCAGAATGCGGTCCACCACGGCGGATCGGCGCCGGATGGCAGCCGTGCCGTCGCCTGTGCGCTCACAGGTCTGGCGGACAAGCGCCATCTCCCGCGTATACTGCTCCCGGAGATCGTCAACCGCCAAAGCGACTGGATTCGTCATGGTTTTTGCGTGGCCTGCCGAAGCAAGAAAGGATTGTTAACAGCATAAGCGATGTTGGCGCGGATGGGACAGTTTTGGTTCCACGAGGCGGGAAAAAGTCCGGATGCACGCGCCCGAGCGGAGAAGACGGGTAGCCCAGGCCTGACTGACCCATAAAAGCTGGGTCTCCCATATCCCCGAGCGAGGAACATGGGGCACCCAGTTTCAATTGATTCCGGTGGATGCGGGCCTGGGCGGCACGCCTCTGTCTCAATTCTTGGAAACGAACGAAACCAAAGTGTTTCCCTTCGGAGCGATAATCTGGATGTGAGCCACTTGCCAAATGAGACCGTTTACGTTTCAGATGGCTAGGGGCGAACCAGATGATCCTGGATGGGCGGAGATCGATCCGGGAGACACTGCACATGGGCAACTGGGAGTAGTGAGGTACCGCATTGCCGTTTCAGCCCGGATTTCCAGACGATTCAAAGTGGTGGTGAAGCCCGTTGCTTCGATCTTACAAATTCGCGTTTTACACCGGAAACTCATGGGAGAAGGTCAACCGTTCCTCGAAGATGAGCGTCTGCAACAGTAGGCAAATCGCTCCCGGCCGCAATGCCTCCTTCCTTTTCCAAAACCGTCAATCTACCGTTACCGTCAAAGGACTTCCTGTATGAATCGTTTAGCGAAGTGTTTCCTTGTTGTGGCATCTTTCGCAGTTCTTCTTTCAGTCGGTGCCTGCGGGAGCGGCGGGGGCGGCAGCAGCAGCGGTGGTGGAGGAGGTTCATCGAATCCCACCACTCCCACAGTCACGGTAACCCCTGCGTCCTCGAGCATTACGACTGCGCAGAGCCTGGCCGTGACGATTGCCGTCTCCGGCACAAGCGGCACGCCAACGGGGTCCGTGGTGCTCTCCAGCGGAGGCTACACGTCCGCAGCCACAACGCTCAGCTCCGGCTCGGCATCGATCACCATCCCAGCCGCATCGCTGGCCGCGGGATCCGACACACTTACCGCGAAATACACGCCCGACACCGCGAGTTCATCGTCTTACAACAGTGCCTCCGGTACCGCCCCTGTAACAGTGACCACAGTGCTGGTTACACCCACGGTCACGGTGACGCCGGCGTCCGGCAGCATCACCACCGCGCAGAGCCTCGCTGTCGGCATCGCCGTCGCCGGCACGGGCGGCACGCCGACCGGTTCGGTGGTGCTCTCCAGCGGTACCTACACCTCTAGCGCGGCCACGCTCGCTTCGGGATCGGTGAGCATTACGATCGCCGCCGGTTCGCTGGCCATTGGCTCCGACACACTCACCGCGAAATACACGCCGGACACAGCCAGTTCGACGGTCTACAACAGCGCCTCCGGAACCGCTCCTGTCACGGTCACGCAGGCAGGCACGCCTGTGACCGTGAACATCGACACCCTTGTAAACCGCCATACCATCAGTTCCTTTGTGTACGGCGGCAACGTCAGCAGCGCAACGAATGTTGCCGACTCGGGCACGACGCTGGGCCGCTGGGGCGGAAACGCCTCGTCAACCTACAACTGGCAACTGCACACATACAACGCTGACGCCGACTACTACTGGGAAGACTACAATACCGGCGGAAGCGGAGCGCAAGGCGATTCCGTGCAGTTCGTTACAGATGTCCAGAATGCCGGAAGCCACGCGCTGACCACCATGGCGACGCTCGGTTGGGCGGCGCAAAGCGCCGAGAATGGCTCGAATGGCCACTGGAGTTTCTCTGTCGCCACATATGGCGCGCAGTGCTCTGTCGATCAATACAACAAGGATGCCGGCAACGGCCTTAAAACCGACTGCTCGACGCCTGTGACCACATCCCAAGTCACCACAGCCTACTATCCGCTCCTCGACAGCACCAGTCAGCCTTGCCCGTCAGGAAATTGCGTTTATCGCCAGCCGTGGGCGCAGGCGCTTGCAGCAGCCTTCGGCAGCGGAACCTGCGCGGTGCCCTATTCGGCGATTACGTCCTGCCATTTCTACGATATGGACAACGAAGTCGATATCTGGAGCGGTACACATCGGGATGTTCACCCCGCCCCTGCCGGCTACGATGAACTCGCCAATATGTTTGAGAATGAGGGAACAGCCCTGAAGACGTGGGATCCGGCAGCCGTGCGCTTTGGTCCTGTGTCATGCTGCTGGTGGTACTACTGGAATGGCGCCAACAGCGCCGACAAGGGCAATCACGGCGGAGTGGACTTTTTGCCCTGGTGGCTGAACCAGGTCAAATGGATGGACGCCGTCAACGGCGCGCGGACGCTGGACGTTTTCGACATCCACGCCTATGCCGACGCCAATTCGTCGGGGCTGACCACCGCGCAGTTGCAGGCGCTTTCCGCGTCGGTCTACCGCGATTACTGGGATCCGACCTATGTGAGCACTTCAAGCACCATCAACCAGATCTACGCCACCAGCACTGAGCCCAACAGAACCATCCCCTTCCGCATTCCGCGCATGAAGGCGCTGGTGAATGCCATCTATCCGGGAACACCGCTTTCGTTCACGGAGTGGAGCGCAGCCTTCTATCAGGAATCGGACTTCTCGACAGCGCTGGGCGATGCCGAAGCCTATGGCATCTTCGGGCGTGAAGGTCTTACGTTTGCCACGCGCTGGGGCGCACCGACAAAAGGCAACCCCAACTACCAGGCGTTAAAGATGTACACCAACTACGACGGCGCGCAACACGGATTTGCGCCTATTTCGGTTTCCGATCTGAACAACGGCAATCCGAATCTGTTCTCAAGCTATGCCGCGGTTAACTCGACCGGTACGCAGATGACGATCATGGTGTTGAACGAGGATCCCGCGAACGCGGATTCGGTCACGTTCAACCTGAACGGATTCAGCCCAACCACCTATGTTGCGTACACGCTGTCGTCCACGGCTCCGGGATCCATCGCGGCGTCCAGTTCCACGGCCTGGAACGCGACGCAGAGCTTTGCGCCCTACAGCATCACCCTGCTGGTGATCACCGGAACCGAGTCCTCGAAACCCGCGTCGGAGTGGTATCTGAACCCCGACGACATCATGGTGCCCGCCTCGGGATCGACGGCTATTCACCCGGCGATCTTCAGTGGCAGCGCCAACGTGACGCTCACCTCGGCGGTTCTTGACGCCTACGAGGGCGCTTCGGCATGCAGTGGTTCACTCGCCCTAACCAACCCCACCATCACCGCTGCGACTCCCGCCACCATTACGGTCAGCGCCGGCAGTACTGCCGGCTTCTGCCACTATACGGTCACGGGAAACGACGGCACGGCCACCGAGACACAGGGCGGATGGATCGTTGTGGGCAACCCCGCGGCCACGCTCACCCAGTCGGGCAACAATCAATCGGGCAGCGCTGGAACGGCTCTGCCACAACCCCTGACCGTCACCTTGACGCCTGGCCAGTCCGGAGGTACGGACACCGGCGCGGGCATCTTGTTCACTACATCGGCAGGCACGCTCTCCAATGGCACCACCAGCGGAACCAGCGTGATTGCCACCACCAACTCATCGGGGGCCGCGTCGGTGACGCTGACGCTGCCTTCATCCAAAGGAACGGTGACTGTCACCGCACAGGATCAGTTTGCACTCGGCGGAGCATCCCTGAGCTTTACCGAAACCGCCAACTAACCCCCTGGCGGGTGGGTGTGTGTTCCAGTCCCAACAAGTAGAAAATGTGGGTGACGGGTGGCGCACCCTAAGTCTTCGGAATCTGAACATTCCCCCAAAAGTGGGTGGGCGGCCTTCCATATTGGCTAATGATCGAAGGAGGTAGAATCGATGAGCGGGCCACCTACCTAGCGTACGTGGCTTCATTTGAAATCGCGTTCGCTAGTGATCTTCCACTCGCCATTGAATTGTTTTAGGGATAACTGGAAGGGAGAAAGCGTTCCGCTGCGCCCTTCGAGTCTGTTGTCTCGCGCGTGCTGGGAACCTCCGTCCATTCGTTCCTTGAAGAGCTGTCGCGGCTCCGCGCCACCCTGGATTGGGATGCCGCCCGCGCCGCTCTTCCGCAATGCGAACCTCGCATCGCTGCCCAGGTGCGCGCTTCCGGCTTCGATCCGGCCCTGGCCAGTCAGATTGCCGCCCAGGCGCTCCAACTTGCGCTCAAAGCCGCAAACGACCCCCAGGCCCAATGGATTCTCTCGCCCCACGCCGATGCCGGCAGCGAAGTCCGCTGGGCCGGAGTCGTCGCCGGACGGCTCACCACGGTTCGCGTGGACCGCGTCTTCCGCGCCGGGCTTGATCCGCTCTCCGAGGGTCAGGAAGCGTGGTGGGTCGTGGATTACAAGACCGCCTACGCCGACAATGTCGACGCAGCCGCGGCTCCGCAGCCTCTTTGCGCCGCAGCTCGAAGCCTATGCCCAGGTCCTGCGCAACCTGCATGGCCAGGACGCAGTCCTCCGCGCCGCGCTTTACTATCCCCGCATGATGCTGCTCGATTGGTGGGAAGTCTAGGTTTGGCGCGTCGGATTTGTGTTGTCTAAAGCTTGAGCGACCCGGCGCAACTGCGCACCGATATTGGCCGCCCTTTGGGGTAGCGGTGCAGTTTCTGAATTGCTGGTGGTACGTCCGAAACAGAATCTCCAGGGACCGAAGGCTCGATGAGTGCCTTGGCGATTTTGCGGAAATCCAGATCCCCAATACACGTTTCCTGACGGCTTCTCCGGAAACGCCGGAAGGGATGTCAACAGCACCCAGCGTTTACTCTATGAAAGTGCATATGCTTGGCCTATAGCGGAACCTGAGTCGATGTTTCCCGAAACCACAGAGTTCAAGTCGACGCGACTATCAGGGTGCGGCGACCTGGCACAAAACTCAACAGGATATAGGAACTCTGGTTCTGATCTACAGCCTGCGATTTCAGTGGCCATCCCATGCATACGAGCCCTTAACGAGGGAAGCGCACGCATGGGATGGGCCGGGGTTGTATTTCTAGTTGATGGTCAAAGTGAAGGTGGTTGTGGGCACCGGGGTTTCCGCTGGGCTGCCGGTTCCGGTGACAGTGAAGGTATAACTGCCTGCGGTGGTTCCCGATGAAGTGCTTTTACCACCGCATGCGCTCAAGCCTCCGAGCACCACCATCAGCGTCAGAACGCCCAACATCGACAGCCATCTGCGCCGCCGTGCGGGAATTCCGAAGAAGAACAGGATGGCCATAACTGCGCCGCTGCCAGCCCATCCCCGACCGAAGCCATTGTTCTCGGGCCGCGCCATGGCACTGTTGGTTGTCGAAGAGACGGTAACGGTTGCCGTGCCGCTGGTTGTGCCGCCGCCGAGAGTGATTGTCGAACTGCCTCCAGAGCAGGTGGGCAGATGGGTTGCGCCGGCAGGCGACGTGGTCAGCGCACAGGTGAGAGTGACGGTTCCCGAATACGCGGTCGCTGTGGACACAGTTACGGTGGAAGTAGCGGGCGATCCCGATGCAACGGCGGCAGGAGTCGATGCCGCCAGCGAAAACGCGGACGCAGTTACCGTCGGCGAGGTCGATCCCGAGGTCGTGCCTGTGGCCGCAGTGTAGTTGGAGTCTCCGCTGTAGCTGGCGGTGAGCGTATCGGTTCCGGCGCTGAGGCTATTGGCCGGGATGCTGAAGGTGTAAGCTCCGCCGGTGAGTGTTTGAGTTGTTGAGGTGTAGCCGCCGCCGGAGAGAGTGACTGTACCTGTCGGAGTAACTCCAGCGCCAGTCACCGCAACCGAAACGCTGAGCGTGGAACCCGAGTCCATAGTGGTTGCCGCAGGCGTCACCGTCACGGTTGGGGGCAGCGGAGTCGCCGAAACCGTCACCGGTGCCGTTCCCGCTTTCGCTCCCGTGGCAGCAGCGTAATTGGAGTCGCCACTGTACGTTGCGGTAAGGGTGTCGTTGCCTGCACTGAGGCTGTTGGCGGGAATCACGATGGTGGCGATGGCGCCCACGAGCGTCGTCGCCGCTGAGGTGTAGCCGCCGCCCGAGAGCGTCACCGTGCCGGTAGGCGTTGCGCCGCCGCCGGTCACCGTTACCTTCACGCTCAGGCTCGATGCCGACACCACGGTGGTGGCCGCGGGTGCAACTTTTACGTTCGCGGTCAGAGGGGTGGTCACCGTTTCCGAGGCCGATCCCGTGGCGGGGCCGTAGTTTGCATCGCCGCTATAGCTGACGGTGAGGGTATCGCTGCCCACGCTGAGGCTGTTGGCCGGAATGGTGATGCTTGCGCTGCCGCCGGAGAGCGTGGCTGCGGAAGAGGTGTATCCGCCGCCAGAGAGAGTGACGGTACCTGTGGGCGTGGCCCCGGAACCTGTGACAGCAACGGTTACACTCAGGCTCATGGCTGTGGTGATGCTGGCCGGGGACGGAGTTACTTTGACGGTTGGAGTCAGCGGAGTGGTCACTGTTTCCGGCGCCGCCGAGGTTCCGGTGGCGGGACTATAGTTCGCATCGCCGCTGTAGCTGACGGTGAGAGTATCGCTGCCGGCGCTCAAGCTGTTGGCGGGAATGGTGATGCTGGCGCTGCCGCCGCTGAGCGTGGCCGCCGAAGAGTTGTATCCGCCGCCGGAGAGGGTGACGGTACCGGTGGGAGTGGCTCCCGAGCCTGTAACAGCAACGGTTACACTCAGGCTCATGGCTGTGGTGATGCTGGCCGGGGACGGAGTTACTTTGACGCTTGCCGTCAATCCGTTGACCACGAGCGATTGCGCGGCGTTGCCTGCCGGGTAAGTGCTGTCGCCGCTGTAGACGGCGGTCAGGCTATGCGTGCCGGGAGCGAGCGTTGTGCTGGTATAGGTCGCCTTGCCTGTGCTGTCTAGTGTAACCGCCGTTCCCAGCGCACTCGATCCATCTTGAAATTCGATGGTACCGGTGGGAACGGAAGCGTAAGTCGCGGTCGGGGTGACGGTGGCCGTCAGCGTAGTCGACTGGCCGGCAGAGGCGGGCGATGGGGAAGCCGCGAGAGTGACTGTAACTGTGCCAGTGGCGGAGATTTTAGCGACAAAGCCGGTGGTGCTGAACTCGGCGCAGCCGGAAGACTGCATATGATTAGTCTGCTGGAAGGAACCGGGGGTAACAATGGTTCCTGCGCAATTGTCATCCATGGCGAGATACATATTGCCCGCTGTGTCGACCGCAAGGCCGGCAGGAGTCATATTGTCGCTGAGGCCAGTACCAAACTGCGTGGAAAAGAGCAGCTTCGAGCCTGTGGGGTCGAGTTCCGAAACGAAGACCGGATAGCCGTTATAAGGCTCCATGTTGCCCACCCATGGGAAGTTCCCACCATTTGCTTTGCCCGTGGTATAGACATTGCCGTTGCCATCGAGTTGGACCGGGCCGACGGCGCCTACGCTGTCCTGGTTGGCAAGGGCTGCGCCGAGATACGTTGCCCATTCGATGGCGGTGCCGGTGGGATTCAGCTTGGCGACAAAGGCTGATTGGCCATGCATTACAGTTGGGCCACTGTCGCCCCATGGTGCCCAGCTGGGGCAAGAAGTTTGATACGCGCCTGTAGTTACCGGAAAATCGAGTGAAGCGGTTCCGCCGACGACGTAGGCATTGCCCTGCGTGTCGGTGGTGATGTTAGCGACAGTATCGCTGCCGCCAGCAGCCTGTCCACCGAGATAGGTGGAATAGGCTAGTGACGCGCCGCCGGATGCCGTTACCGGATTGAACTTGGCGACAAAGCCGCGTTGTAGCTGAAGCGCCAAGGGATTGGTTGATTGGACCGGGCCGGTGGTGGGTTGAATCACGCCAGCCGTGGTCGGTAGAGAGGTCCCATTGGTGTTGCCCACAATGTAGAAGTTTCCGTCGGCATCCAGCGCGACTCCGTTTACATAAGCAAGCAGTTGGGGGCAACTGAGAGTCCTGCCAATGCCGGTGGTCTTGTTCCACTGGCAAGCTGGATTCAACGGAATGAACATGCTTGAATACAGCAGACTGGAACCGGTGGGATCGATGACCGAGATGAATCCCTGAAAGTTACTGGTGCCAGCGTTGGCATCTTGCCCGGAGACCACTGCGCCGCTGGTGGTGGGGAAACAGGTGAAAGGAAGAATATTCTGCGAGTAATCCAATTGGCAGGTAAGCCAGCTAGTCGTTCCGCCGACATAGGCACGTCCTGCGCTATCGATGGTGATGGCGTTGGCGTTCGCTGTTCCATAACCACCAAGAAATGTGGAATAAACCAGCCCGCTCCCAGCCGCATTCAGTTTGGTCACAAAGGCAGCGCCGTTCCCATAACCTGCCGCACCGCATGAAGTGACTGGGGTGTAATCAGGGCTCCACTCATCATTGGCGTAGGGCGCACAGATGGTCTGGAATGCTCCAGACGTAACGGGGAAATCGGAAGAATGAGTTTGCCCGACCACAAAGGCCTCGCCGTTGGAATCAACGGTAATCGCCTCGCCATAATCTTGATATGTGCCTCCAAGGTAGGTGGAATAGACAAGGGAACTGCCATCCGGGCTAAACTTGGTGACAACGGCAGATGGAGGCGCATACGAGAGATTTGCTTTTACAGGAGCGCTCAGAGCCGGGTTTTGTACCGGAAAGTCAGTCGAGTACGTGACGCCCACCACATAAGCGCTGCCCTGGCCATCGTATGCGATTCCCTGGCCGACATTTTGGACCTGTAAACCACTGTTTCCAAGCGATTGTGATCCACCCAGGTAATCGTTCGTGCTGCCGCCCAGATAAGTGGCATAGGTAAGCACCGGATCGATGATGAGCGGCTTGGCGTGGTCGTAGCTGCCCAGTTGGAAGCCGATGCGATTGCCTGCCACGGTGAATGCGCCCTCGACCGAAACCTTCTTGTCGCCGTCCATCTGATAGAGCACCGGCTTTTTGAATCCGGCCGGACCGTTGGCCGCGCTGAGAACCAGATTGCCGTCCGCGTCGATGGTGGGCTTGGCACCGTCGATCTGCCATGCGATGCGGCTGGCGTCGGCGCCCGCGGCGACCACAAAGTCGTACTCCAGTTGCCGCTGATTGCCGTAGAAGACCAGATCCACGCCGGGATAGACCTGGGCGAAGTTGACTTTGCCAAAGGTCTCGATGCCGGTGTGCCATTTCTTGGGATCGTTGCCGATCAGGTAGCTGACCGTGCTGGTTTGCGTATCGAGGCCGGTGACGGCGGAGTTGGCGCTGGCGCCCATCAGCTTCATGCGCAGTGTGTCAACCGAAGCGGGCTTCCGGACATTGTCCGTTGCCGAGCCGCTCTGCCGCTCAAGGTTCAAGACAACTTCATCTTTGGTCAAGAAGAGCGAGTAGCCGGAGCCGCGCGAAAGAAACTTCACGCTGGGGTCGGTCTGGCCCTTGTTGGGTTCGAAGCTGAGCGGAATCTTGCCGTAATTGGCCGCTGTGAGCTTGGCGGCGTCGGATGGAGCTGGCGCGGAGGCTGTTCCAGCGTTGGCCCCAGCGCAGTCCAGCAACAAACTCGCAAGCAGGATGCGGGATATGAGCCAACCCCGTGAAGGAAACGGCGTCCTGGGATTCGCGCAGATTTGAAATGATTTCCATAGGAAATTGAAGACGGATACGAGCATTTTTTCTCCTTTGCAGCGGCAGGGTTGACCTTGCCTCTCAACCAGAAGGCGAGATACGGGGCGAAAGTAGCTCACGGCGCGACAAAGAATTTATGTTTTCCCTGAAAATCTGCACAAATGCCGAGAAACCGCCGCCCGGAGGCGATAACATCAACATAGGGAAGCTGTTGCAGCCCATGCACGGAGGCGGTATTGCAACCAACCGGGGGAGAGATCACCGTACTTCTGGCGAAGTGGAAGGAAGGCGAACGTTCAGCTTTTCAGGAATTGATGCCACTGGTTTATCCCCATCTTCGCCAGTTGGCTGCGGCCTACGTTCGCCGCGAGCGCAATCCCGATGTGCTGCAAGGCACGGCGCTGGTGCATGAACTCTATATGCGCCTGCTGAACCAGAAGAATGGCGTGGGCGAAGATCGCGGCCATTTTTATGCCTTTGCCGCCAAGGTGATGCGCAGGATCCTGATCGATCACGCGCGCGAGATGCAGGCCCAGACGCGGGGCGGCAACTTGCAGCGCGTCGCGCTCAGCGAAGATCTGGCCTGGGTCCATATCGACAGTCCCGAGTTGCTCGACCTGGACCAGGCTCTCGATGAGCTTGGCCAATTGGATGCCTCCATGGTTCAGCTAGTGGAGGAGCGGTACTTTCTCGGCTGCACCATCGAGGAAATCGCCGATCTGGCGCAGGTCTCCATCTCCACGGTAAATCGCGATTTGAAGTTCGTCCGGAGCTGGCTCTACAGCCGCCTCCATCTGGACTTGCCGGAGACTGTAGCGGTGCAATGAGACGGTTGTGCCCCTTATTACGCAAATTGGATTGAGCCGGATTTTTCCCGCCAGGATTACACCGCATGGATTCCAGAACAGAACGATTTAGGCTTATTCAGGCCATTTTTCATGAGGCTTCCGCGGCGGACGAGAATGCGCGCGAGGGCCTGATTGCCGCGCGCTGCAGTGAAGACGCCGCTTTGGCCACCGAGGTAAGGCGTCTGCTTCGTGCCTCGGAAGAGGAAGAACGGCAAAGGGCATTGCAGTCCGGCGAAGGGGCTGCGAGCAGGGATCTGGAATCGGCCGGCAGGCGCATCGGTGCTTATCTGCTGGACGGCCTGCTGGGACGGGGCGGCATGGGGGCTGTCTATCGCGCTCACCGCGCCGACGGCGAGTTCGAGCAGCAGGTGGCCATCAAGCTGATCGATCTGCCGCTGGCCACCGAGGTTTTTCGCGACCGCTTCCGCCAGGAGCGGCAGATTCTGGCCGGCCTCGAGCATCCGTTTATCGCGCGTCTGCTGGACGGTGGCGTGACCGAAGAGGGCGATCCCTATCTGGTGATGGAACTGGTCGAGGGCATTCCCGTCCATCGCTACTGCGAACGGGAGAAGCTGCCGCTTCGCCAGCGGCTGAAGCTCTTTCTGCAAATCTGTGCGGCAGTTCAGTTCGCGCATCAGAACTTCGTCGTACATCGCGACCTGAAGCCCGACAATATTCTGATCGCCGCAGACGGCGCGCCGCGGCTGCTCGATTTCGGCACTGCCAAACTGCTCACGCCTTCGTTTGCGGCGGCGGGCAGCGGAATGACGCGCGAGGGATACCAGTCCTTTACGCCGCAGTACGCCAGCCCAGAGCAGGTGCTGGGCCACGCGGTGACTACGGCATCGGACACCTATTCGCTGGGCGTGCTGCTCTATCTGCTGCTGACCGGCACGGTGCCCTACGAACTGGCCGAGCTGACGACGGCAGAGTTGCTGCGCGCCGTCTGCAACGAGCCGCCGCGCAGGCCCGTACCCGCCGCGGCGCTCGGTTGGCGGCTCGATGCCGACCTGGAGGCGATTCTGCTCAGGGCGCTGCGCAAGGAGCCCGAGGCACGCTACGCCACCGCCGCCGAACTGGCAACCGACATTCACGCTTGGCTGGATGATCAGCCCGTGGCCGCGCGGCACGGCAACTTCCGCTATAAGGCCGGTAAGTTTATTCGCCGCAATCGCGTATCCGTGGCGGTTTCGGCGCTGTTGGCGGTGTCGTTGATTGGCGGCGTGATCGGCACAACCTGGCAGGCCCACGTGGCCAACCAGGAGCGCCGCAATGCCGAAGAAAGCGCCGCCGATCTGCGCGAGTTGAGCAACAGCCTGCTGACCGAGCTGGACGAGGCGATTCAGCAGCTTCCCGGCTCAACCGGCGCGCAAAAGCTGCTTGTCACCCGCGTCCTTGAACATCTGGACCACGCAGCCAAAGACACTCGCGGCAATCGTCAGACCCGGCTCGATCTCGCCGATGCGTACACCAGGCTGGGAAATATCCAGGGAAATACCTACTTTCAGAATCTCGGCGATTTCAACGGCGCACTGGCCAGCCTCGACAAGGCCATCGCTCTGGTTGAACCCTTGGTGGCCAATGGATCGAAGGATCGCGAGGCTCTGCGCGCTGATGCCTTCGCCGAGGTATATCGCAGTGAAGTTCTCTTCGGCACCACGCGCATGCCGGAAGCGATTGCCTCCATGCATGCTTCGATCGCGGCCAACGAGCGCATCCTCGCGCTTCCCGGCGTAACGCCCCTCGAACTCTGCGAAGCCTCCAGCGTATACGGTGTTCTGGGCGATGAACTGGGCCAGGGCGGCAACGAAAGCCTCCACGATATCCCCGGCGCATTGCAGGCCTTCCAGGAGGACATCGAGCTGGCCAATCGCGCTTTGCGCATCGATCCCAAGTTTCCCCGCGCTCTTCGCGCCTTGGTGATAGCGCAGTTGAAGATTGCGGAAGTCGAACGCGAGAGCGATCCGGCCCAGGCTCTCAAGGATTTTCAGGCGGGCCTGGATCGCGTCTCGGCATTGTCCAAAGAGGAGCAGGAAAGCATGCGCATCCTGCGTGTGCGCAACTCCCTGCTCGAAGGCAAGGCCAATGTTCTGGTCGAGATGGAGAGATTCTCCGAGGCCCAGGCTCTCTACGCCCAGGTCTATGAGACCGTTCAGCATCTTTCGGCATTGGACCCGCTGGATCTGCGCGCTCTCTTCGATTTGCAAATCACCATGGATTTGCAGTCGGTTGCATTTGAATCTGCGGCGGACCCAGCTTCCTCGAACGATTCCGCCGACCGGCGCAGGAACCTTGCCGCTGCCGAAAAAATCTTGACGCGGGAGGTCGCCATTTTACAAAAGTTGATCAAGCAAGACCCCTCAAACCTGGAGTATGTACCTATCCTTGCCCATGCACAGGTGCGTCTGGGCACACTTCGGTCCAAACTGCTTATCACCGCAGATGCGGCATCCGTGGCTAAGGCTGGCATCGCCAGCTCGAAGTTGCTGGCCGCCCAAGATCAAGCCTCTGCAACCACGCTGGATCAGGCGGCAAGCGATCTCCTGGCGGTTGAACCCGCATCTCTGCAGGAACCAAAGACGGCCCTCTCTTTTGCCGAACGAGCCGTTGCACTAAGCAAAGAAAAAAGCCCCTCGATGCTGTTGACGCTAGCTCAGGCCAGTCGCGCCGCCGGCCAGATGGACATTAGCCGCGCAACGGCCGCAAAAGGGCTTGCCCTGCTGGCCCCGCTCCAGCCTGGAGCCGCCAAGCCACGACTGGGCAAGCTGCTCGAAATTCAGACCAGATAACATCAGCCTCTAGAAGATCGACGGATTACGCACGTTCATCAAGACTTTTGAAATTGATCCACGCGATCGCATGGACGGGAATCGACGGAATAGTCGGAGTAAACTCAGGATCTATCTTTGCGAAGGTCGGGATACGCCCAAATTGACCATTGCGGCTGTACGCATTTTCTGAACAAGTATCGGTCAGAGAATATACTTTTGAACGTCCATGTCGACTGAGTGTTTCTGGGGATGGTGCATAATCCGCCGAAGCACTCATTGACGGCGGATCGGTAAAGCAAAGCCCTCGATTGATTAGAAATCTGATAATGGGGCCGTGTTCTAAACTGGCGAGATCGCGCAGAGCGCACACAGCACTTCCGACGACGAGTTCGATGACCATTTCATGGAACGATTGCCGCACACGATTCGTTTGCTATTACTTGAATGCCAATACTCTGATCTCATCTGGCAATATCAGGTTCTCCTGATGTCGGAGATTCCGCGCTTACACAGAGGCCCGAATCGGTCATTGACTGGTTCCTCCAAATTCTGCTTGGAACCGAGATAGCGCTCCGTAGTTAGAACAGATGCATGGCCCAAGAGAAACTGAATTTGCTCAAGTTCTCCACCGTTGGAGTGGCACAGCTTGGCGCAAGTGCGACGCAGATCGTGCGGCGCAATGTGCTCAAGGCCAAGACGCTTTGCGCATTCGCGCACAACGTACCAGACAACATTCTCGGAGATTCCTCGCCCCCAGCACGAGCCGTGTCGGCTCACCGCGCGGAATATGCGGCCATGCTTCAGGTCAGCAGCGGCGAGCCATTGGTCCATTGAATCCTTCACCCATGCCGGCATCGGGACCGTTCGGACATGGCCGCCCTTTCCAACCAGATCGACGATTGCCCAGTGTCCCTGACGAATCTGAATGTCGTCGATGTTTAAGGCGGCGAGTTCCGCCCGTCTCAAACCACAGCCAAGAAGAATGGAAATCATCGCAAAGTCTCGCTTGTTTCTAAGCCCGTCACCGTCAGATTTTTCAACGAGCAATTGGGCCTGATCGACAGTCAACCAGTTTCCAGATCGCTGGCCCAGGTGCTTGACGCCCTTTACACGCCGGATGCCTGCTGCCAATTCAGGACTCAGCAGACCAGAATCTGCGGCTTCATAGGCAAGGCGTCGCACTGCAGCGAGCCTCTGGTTGATCGTTGCGGATGCCAATCCGAGGCTCTCCAAATAGAGTCGAAATCTGAGCACAACGGTACGGTTGAGCGCGAGGCGCGGCTCTGAGCAGTACCAGGCGATGAATTGCTCCATTGCAAAGCGATAGTTGCGTCGTGATTGTGGAGAACTCAGGCTGTTGAGTACGGATGCTTTTGCGTGGTCGAGATCCGGCAGGCGGAGGACGATCTTCCGATAATTGGGCTTTGACTTTTTCTGCGCATACAAGCGGCCTCCTTGCCGCAAGTATGGCAGCCTTTTCAAAGTCAATTCATCGCAGTAATCAACTCAGCCAGATGATTGATTCAAAACAGCTTCGATGGATTAACTTTAGGAGTTCAGGCTGTCAACTGTTGCCAACAGCCCATACCGCGTTTCCAGAGTTTGGAGTGTGCCTGGATGTGATCTGCATCCCTTGGGTCGCTTTCCATGCTGGATCGGCGTTTTGCTAGGACAAATCCGGTCGGACGACCATCCTGCTCTCCTGACCGGTCAGTTTAAGAGTCGGCGATTTAGCGTCATTCCAGAATTGATCCGGGGCCCTCCGTATGAAGTAATAACTTCCGCTGTTATCGGTCGCGGTCGTGCCTGACTGAGTAGTTGTTGTGTCCGCATGGTGAGCGATCGTCACGCGGCCAGCGGCAATCCGTATGCGGTCACCGCGCCACTGACGATCGGGCTGCTGCTGACCGCCAGCGCTGCCGATGCAGTATTCCCGGTCAGGTTGGGCCAGTCGGCCCGAACCGTGCAGAAAGGGCACTCTCCTAAACGGGATCGACTCGCGGCCCCCAGGGCCGCCGCCGTCACCAAGAACTCCAGCACAGGATCCGGGACCATGCATAAAAACGGGCTTCATGGGAAGCACGAGTGACCTAGCGGGCCTACTTGCCGCCAGCATGGCCGCCTACAGCATATCGGCTCCGCGCCAACCCCATGTTTCTTCCCATCTCCACCGGCGAAAGCCGGTCTACTGCTCAAAAGCGGAAGACGACGCCGTTGGAGAAGCGGACGTCGTATTGCCTTTGATTGGTGGCGTTGGGCAGATGTGTGAAGATGAAGTCGGCCTCAAGGAGACGCAACGCGATGCAGTGCGTGAGGCGGATGTTGGCGCCGCCCCCCAACTGAATCGCACTGCTATTGGCGCTGCTGGTAGTACCGGAAAGACCCGGAAAATGGCTGTTGGAAGCGAACACGCCGCCGCCCAGGAATTGGCCGTACAGGTCTACGGCATGAGGGTTTTTTTGGGCAAGGCGGGCGGTGTAACGCGCCCCGCCTAGCATCGAAAACTGCGTCAGGTTCACGCCCGGCTCGATGTTGGACTTCGACTCGCCATTCAGGTCGACGACCAGGCTCAAGCCTTTCACCTTGCCGCCGAAGTTATAGGCCGCGTCCGCTGAGCCACCCGGCAGAACGAAGCTCGTGGTGGTTGAAGCGATCTTGGCCACCTTGTAGGTGAAGTTCACGGCGACATCGAACTTGTTTGCCGAGGGCGCCGGCGCGCCGGTCTGACCGGCGGCTGACAGCGACAACGTGCCAAGAACCATCGCCAACGTTGCAGAAACAGGCAGAATATTCTTCATCTCTTTCGTCTCCTTGATGTCGTTACTCGACCGTGAGTGAAACGCTGGCGCTGTGATTCAGTGAACCCGAGTTTCCGGTGACTGTAATCGGGAAAGTGGCCGGCGCCTGACCGAAGTAGCCGCTGGAAAGACCACCGCAGCCGTTCAGGGCAGCCGCGGCAGCGAGTCCGGCGGCAACGAGCAGCAGGAGCGAGAGCATACGGCTCAGCCTGCGGCCAGCGCGGCGGAATCTGCCTGCAAGCGGCAGCAGCAGGAGCGCGACGGCCATCAGTGGCCATTTATCCGGAGCGGGCCCAGGCGGCGGCAGGTTGCGCGACAGCGTGGTGATGGGCGTGATCACGTTGAGAGTGACCGTGGTCCAGCCCGCGCCCGAGGCGATAGTGGCCGGCGACAAGGTATAGGTCGCCCCCTTGGGCAGGCCCGTAGCGGTTAAGGTGATCGCCGCCGGGAAGGTTGTCGCCGGCGCAACCGGGCTCACCGTGAAGATGAAGCTGGCCGCCAAGCCGGGTTCAATGGTCGCGGACGTCGAGCCGGTCGAGGTGATTGTGAAGTCCACAACCACTTCGTTCACCGCGGCAGAGTTGGAGGCCTGGTTGTTCGAGTCGCCTGGGTAACCGGCGGTAATCGCGTGCGAACCGGCAGCCAGACTGGTCGTGGTGAGCCTGGCAGTGGCCGAGGCGCCGGTACCCGAGGAGCTCAGCGTTCCCGTTCCGATCGCGGTCGACCCGTCGTAGAAGGTCACCGAACCGGTGGGAACGATGCTGCCCGTGGTCGGCGTGATGGTGGCCGTGAAGGTGACGGAGTTCGACAGGAACACCGGGTTGTTGTTGGCCGCGAGCGTTGTCGTCGTGGGCTGCGTGCTGATGACGCTTACCGTTGTGCAAGCCTGTGACGAGCTGTAATCCGCCGTGTAGAAAGACGACGGAGTCCACAGTACGCAGAGCTGCTGATTGTTGCCTACGGGCAGCACGGTGCTGCTGTTGGCGACCGTTCCGCCCACCGCGCCG
>Ga0302320_10005976_pt1 | contig 27128 bp, 21 predicted proteins | sample Bog_T0_3_FD_202130 | JGI IMG/M metagenome (GOLD analysis project Ga0302320, IMG submission 202130) | Peat permafrost microbial communities from Stordalen Mire near Abisko, Sweden - Bog_T0_3 | ecosystem: Environmental > Terrestrial > Soil > Wetlands > Peat | place: Sweden: Abisko, Stordalen Mire...
ATTTTCTGATCTAATTAAATTAAGAGCTCGTTTAATCTCGGTGTTATTTCTAAAGTTAGTCATTGAATGTGCAAGCACAACCATATTTTCTGGTGCAGACAATTCATTTAACCAAATTAACATTTTATCGAATTCTTTTTTGCCACCATGTTTAGCAACAGTAGATAATATCAAACTCCTGAGATCACTTGGTATATCTTCAATATCGTTGGCTTTAGTAAATAAAGCAGTCGCTTTGTCTACTACCGATTGCCTATCGGCTACGGCTGCCATTCCTAGTACAGTTGGTCGCAGCATTTTATCAAAGTAACTCTCATCAGCAATTTCATCCCAACCCAATCTATCGACTTGTTTGGCGGTAAGTTCTCTTATGAAAGGTTTGATAGCTTCTTGTACTTTATTGCCCATAACGTGTCTGATGTCACCGATACACATAGCAATAATATCCCATACCACAGCGCTTGACTCGTCCTTGTAATGCTCAAGCATCGATATTAGCTCCATGACTGGTAAGTAGCCATTCCTGGACATGGCCAGCATATCTGAAAGCAGACCGACACGGTCTGTTTCGCCCATCTTCCCATCATCAATTAACCTGCCCAGCCGTTTATATTGTTCTGGCCAATATTTGGTAATATAAAATCCAGACTGACCCTGATTGATCTTAAAATCATCTAATTCGCTAGGCATTTTGATATCAACAAAATGCTTATTTAAGGTAGTTTCCTTTAAATGTGAAGATAATAGAGGAATTGACCACTTTGATTTTTGAGAATCACTGACTCCTTTAGTTAAGAATCGTTTTTGACTTATATGCAATAAATCGTGCTTAACACTAAGACGGACAATTGGATAGCCTGGTTGAGCGGTCCATGTCGACATGAATGATGAAACTTGTTTATGGCTTACTTCATGTAATGCTTGCCATAAATCTGATGTGACGGCTGAACCATAAGAGTGCTTTTTCAAATAATGAACTAGACCTTCTCGAAAATCATCTTTGCCTAGGTACTCATGAAGCATATGGATGACGCAAGCACCCTTGGAGTAACTGATATTGTCAAAGACTGCATTAATTTCTTCTGGGTTGTTTATAGTAGCTTCAATAGGGTGTGTATTTTTTAGTACATCAAGCCGTAGGGCTGATTGTTGTTCCAATGATGTAAATTGAGTCCACATGTGCCAATCAGGAAACATATTATCTACGCACATGTATTCAATCCAACTTGCAAAACCTTCATTCAACCAAAGATCATCCCACCACTCCATGGTAACTAGGTTGCCAAACCACTGATGAGCAACTTCATGCGCAACAGTCATAGCTACAAATTGTTTGGCATCAAGACTTGTATTATTAGGGTCTACCAGCATGCATGTTTCACGGAAGGTTAAAAGTCCCCAGTTTTCCATAGCACCAGCTGCAAAATCTGGCAACGCCACAACATCGCATTTGGAAAGTGGATAATCAATTTTGAAATAATCGGTAAAGAATTCCAAAGAATGAACGGCAACTTTTAGAGCAAAATCTACATTATCCGCTTGGTCCGGAGTCGCCCAGGCTCTTACTAGCGTTCCATTCTTAGTCTTAGATTCCATTTTCTTTAAATCGCCGATAACAAATGCCAAAAGATAAGTTGACATCTTTGGAGTGTCTTCAAAAACAGTCAGTATTTTATTACTTTTAACGGCGGTATTCTTCGGTTCGGTATTGGCTAGTACGATATCACCTTTATCAGTAGTCAAACTTAAACTAAAAATGGCCTTGGCTTCAGGCTCATCTATACAAGGAAATACTTCGCGGGCATGGTGACTTTCGAATTGGGTGGCCAGCGTAAGTTCATTATCGCGTCCATAACATGGATATAACCCATGCATCGGTTTTGTTATATTTCCATTAAACTCAATTTCGACGCTAATCTCTGTATTTACTAGTTTTGGTAAGTTGATACAAAGTAAATCATTATCTTCAATTAGCTTAAATTGGCAACTAATTTTATTGACTAGTACAGATGTGACATTCAATTCTTTAGCATGAAGCAGAAGTTCTTTTTGATTTTTTGACAATAGGCCATTGATAATTACAGTTCCCGTAAAGGTTAGAGACTCTTTATTGGGCTCTAAAGTTAAAATATAATTGGTCGGTTTAAAATTCTGATACAACCTTATCACTTCTGACATTCGAAATAACTTCACTTTCTCTTTAAAAACTTTGAAAATAGCTATCTTGTATGATAACATTAAATTGTCCAATAAGTCCGGCCAATAGGTCGGCTTTTTTCATGAGACATAAGGAGAACTAAATATGGAACTAGAAACAAAACAACTAATACTGGCTGTAAAAACCATTGCTGAAGAGAAGAATTTACCCGAAGAGTTAGTTCAAGAGGCTGTCGAACAGGCTTTGGCTGCTGCTTGGCGACGCGATTATGGTGACCGTGATCAAGAAGTACGCGCTCGAATTAATGTAAATACCGGCACAGTATTTGTCTATATTACAAAAGAAGTAGTAAAGACCGTCGATAATAAGAATATCCAGATAACACTAGAAGATGCTAAGAAAATCAATAAAGAAGCAGCTATTGGCGAAACAGTCGAAGTTGAAGAGAAAGTAGAAAAATTCGGAAGAGTAGCTGCCCAAACTGCCAAACAAGTAATCTTGCAAAGATTACGTGAAGCTGAACGAGAAATTATTATGGCCGAATTCGAAGATAAGATTCATACCGTAATTAGCGGAACTGTAACCCGTGTCGAAGGCCGTTTGATAAGAATGGAACTCAACAAAGCCCAAGGTATTATGCCAGCCAGCGAACAGATACAAGGCGAAAGATATTATCCTGGCCAACGAATGAAAGTTTATCTAAAGGACGTAGAGCGCGGTTTCAGAGGCGCCCAGCTTATTTTAAGCCGCGGATGTCCTGAATTTATAGAAAATCTCTTCCGTTCCGAAGTTCCAGAAATGGAAAGCGGAGCTGTAGTCATTAAAGGTATAGCCCGAGAAGCTGGTGTCCGCAGTAAAATCGCGGTTGGAAGCACAGTTCAAGGCGTGGATCCAGTCGGAACATTTGTAGGTGGACATGGAACCAGAGTCCAAGCAGTTATGAGCGAAATTGGCGAACAGGAAAAAATAGACATAGTCGTTTGGGCTGACGATATCAAACAGTATATTACCAATGCCTTAAGCCCAACCTCAGTTACCAAAGTTTTGCTTGATGAGAAGTCAAAGAAAGCTCGTGTATTAGTACCAGAAGACCAACTGTCAGTCGCCATTGGAAAAAGTGGTCAGAATGTCAGGCTTGCTAGTAAACTTACAGGCTATGAGATAGATATAGAAAATGAAACTCCGGAGTCTAAGACCGTCGAGAAACCAAGGTCTCAACCAGTAAAAGCTGGCGGTAAGTTAAAGAAGAAGAGCGATTTAGAGAACAGTCTACTAGAAGCGATTGAAGAACACGGCGAAGAAGTTACAACTAAATAAAAATTTACCTCTGAAAAATTAGCACTCTTGCATGTAGAGTGCTAATTATATATACTATTATTTGTTAAGAATTATAAGGGGTAGCATATATATGCCCGATTCACCAGATTTTCAAGAATTTTTGAACCATCTAACAGAAAATGCTCTATTGAGCTTAAAATCTGCCGATCAAATAGCTCGTTCCCAAGGAACAGCCTATGTCGGTACTGAGCATATATTGCTTGGTGTACTGTCTCAGAATACTTCGGTAGCAACAAAAATGCTGGAAAATGTCGGAGTAAATTTTGAACGAGCTCAACTTGCTTTAAATCTAACTCCTAAAAACCTGGTTATTAATTTAGGTGCTAAAGGCTTAAGTGAAACAGCTAAATTAGCACTAAAACTAAGTTGGGATTATGCCCAAGATTTTAATCAGGATATGTGCGGTACAGAGCATATTCTTTACAGTATATTGATGCAGAAGAATGCTAGGGCATCAGTTCTACTCAGAGATATGAATGTCGATGTAAATAAACTACTCGAAGAGTTAGAACAATTTCTGCAACGTCAGCAATTTGAGAGTGAACGGGACGGTATTAAACATACTGCTACCAGAATTAAGAAGCGTTCCGGTAAAACGGCCTTGGAATATTTTGGAACCGATTTAACTGCGCTGGCTAGCGAAGGTAAACTTGACCCGGTAGTTGGACGGGAAAATGTCGTCAGAAGGCTTATAACCATCTTAAATAGGCGTACCAAGAATAATCCAGTACTGATAGGCGAACCGGGTGTCGGAAAGACTGCCGTTGTTGAAGGATTGGCCCAAAGAATTATTACTGAAGACGTGCCGGACAGCTTGCTAGATAAAAGAATCGTGATGCTTGATTTGGCAGCCATGATAGCCGGGACTAAATACCGAGGTGAATTTGAAGAACGCTTAAAGAAAGTAATGGAAGAACTGCTTAATGATACCAAAACTATTGTCTTTATTGATGAGATGCACTTGCTGGTTGGCGCCGGAGCTGCCGAAGGCGCAATAGATGCTGGAAATATATTGAAACCAGCTCTTGCGCGTGGTCAGATCCAGGTTATCGGAGCCACTACCACTTCCGAATATCATAAGCATATAGAAAAAGATGCCGCATTGGAGCGTCGTTTCCAGCCGGTAGTCGTACCTGAAACTAATTTTGTTGAGACTTTTGCTATATTGAAAGGCTTAAGAGGTCATTACGAACAATTTCACGGAGTAGTTATAGACGACGACGTTCTTGAGGATGCAGTATATTTTGCCGATCGATATATAAATGATCGATTTATGCCAGACAAGGCTATTGACCTGCTTGATGAGGCAGCGGCACTCCTAAGAGTGGATAAAGGCAAAACTCCCAGCGAATACCGTCAACTAATTAAAGAAATAAAGCTACTTACACTAAGACGCGATGATGCTGTTGAACAAGAAGATTATGAACGAGCTGCCAAATACAAGCAGCGGATTAGTGCTGCTCAGGCCAAACTGGAAGTCTTAAAGGAAAAGAATGCTATCGCAAAACGTCTAACCCTCAGTAGTGATGATATTTCCTCTGTAGTCAGTCAGGCTACAGGAGTTCCTGTTAAAAGAATTGTCAGGCAAGAAGCCAAGAACTTGCTTAAACTCGAGCAACAGTTGACTCGGCATATAATCGGTCAGCAAGAAGCTGTTGAAGCTGTATCGAAAGCAATCAGAAGAAGTCGCTCAGGAATCGGAAGCGAAAAACGACCAATCGGATCATTCATATTTATGGGTCCGACTGGAGTTGGCAAAACAGAACTTGCCAGAATACTGGCCCGTGAGTTTTTTGGCCGAGAAGATGCACTTGTTAAAATCGATATGAGTGAGTTTAGCGAAAGACATACGGTTGCTAGACTAGTCGGCGCACCGGCTGGCTATGTTGGCTACGAAGAAGGTGGACAATTAACAGATAAAATACGTCGACAGCCATATAGTTTGGTTCTATTTGATGAAATTGAAAAGGCCCATCCGGAAGTATTCAATATGCTATTGCAGATTTTTGAAGATGGGGAATTGACGGATGCAAAGGGACGTAAAGTAGATTTTAAGAATACGATCGTAATTCTAACCAGTAATATCGGAGCCAATTTACTTCAGAAAGAAGCTAATTTGGGTTTTCAATCGGAAAACAATGCCGATAAAGATCTCGAAACCTTACATCAGGAAAATACTGAGAAAGTTAATAGCGAGTTAAAGAAATACATGCGGCCTGAACTGATTAATAGAATCGATAAAATTATCGTCTTTAGAGCACTATCGAAAGCTGATGTTAAGAAGATAATCGATGTTCAGATAGCTGAATTGCAAAACCGGATCCAAAGAAAGAAGATTGGAATTCATCTAAATCCAACTGCACGTACCTGGCTACTAGAAAAAGGCTACGACATGCATAACGGCGTTCGACCAATGCGACGGCTTATACAGGATACTATAGAAGACCACCTGGCTGAACATCTGCTTGACGGAGATTATTCGGAAGGCGATGTTATTAATATCAGTGGCGGTAAAAACGGTTTGAAATTTTCTATCGTCAAAGAATAAAAGCTTAAGTATACTTTAATATAGATAAGCACTATGATTAAAAAAATAACCGTCTGGCTGATAGTATTAGTAGCTATTTTAGGTAGCGGATATTTTATATGGGAAAACCGTTATCCAATCCATGACTACATTGTGCTCATAGATTATAAGCCGCCGGCTACTATCTCGGCTCTTGCCAACGACGATACTTTTACTACCAAAGGCAAGAATGATTTTTACGTTAATAAACCTCAGATTTCAGATCGCGCGGTATTTAATACCGAGTGTAAAAGTCCGGAACAGACCATAGTTCTGGGTTGTTATACAGGTACGAATATTTACATCTTTAGCGTAAATGATCCACGACTAAATGGAGTCGAACAAGTTACAGCCGCTCATGAAATGCTACATGCAGCCTATGATCGTCTGTCTTCTTCTGAACGCAACAAGATCGATGCACTATTAATTGCCGAATTAACTAAACTAAATGATCCCAGGATTAATGCTGAATATGCCAACTATGCCAAAACTGAACCAGGCCAACAACTCAACGAACTACATTCAGTTCTTGGCACAGAAGTCAGCAATATTGGACCACAGCTGGAAGCTTATTACTCACAATATTTTTCAGATAGAAGTAAAATCGTGGCCTATTCCAACCAGTATGAACAAGTATTTAATGACATCCAGAATCAGGCCGAACAAGACGATGCTCAATTGGCACTCATGAAGGCTGAGATTGATCAGCTAGAATCATCATTGCAATCCCAAAACCAACAGCTAAACGTCACTATGAATAGTCTGGACAGTTTAGAAGCGAGTGGACAGACCGTCGAATATAACAGTCAGGTTCCTGCCTATAATAATTCCGTAAATAGCTATAACTCCAGCGTAGCTAATTTAAAGAGCTTAATAAACCAATATAATAATTTGTTAAATACTAGAAACAGCTTAACTGTCCAGCAGCAAAGTTTAGACCAGAGTATTGACAGCCAGCTTAATGCAATACCTACAAAATAACTGCTAAACTATTAAGTATGGTAAAAACTAAAATTGCCTATGTTTGCAATGCTTGTGGAGCTTCACACGGTGGATGGGCTGGTCGATGTAACGCCTGCGGAGCTTGGAACACAATTGAGCAACAGATTGACGTCAGCGACTCTTCTAGGGCTGAGCAGGCTCTTAAAAGTGGCAATGTGTTAACAACAGTGGCTCTTGATAAAAAGTTAGCCAAGCCTACCCAGAGATTGAGTATGGCTATTAAAGATATTGATGACGTTTTAGGCGGTGGAATAGTGCCTGGCAGTGTTGTTCTAATAGCCGGACAACCTGGAATAGGCAAAAGCACTTTGCTCCTACAATTGGCTCATAAAGCTGCACAAGATGTAAAAGTTCTTTATGTCAGCGGAGAAGAATCGCCTGATCAAATATGTTTAAGAGGCGAAAGATTGCATACCATTCACGAGAATCTAAAGATCGCTTCTAGCACTAGCACTAATGATATCGCTTCAACCATAGCAACTTCGGACTATGATCTGGTAATTGTTGATTCGATACAGACTATTGCTGCCCAAGAAATTACGGGAGTACCGGGCAGCATCAGCCAGGTTACCAACAGCACACAATTATTAACAATTGCGGCTAAACGCACCAAGACTGCACTAATTTTAGTAGGTCATGTCACTAAAGAAGGTGCCATAGCTGGTCCTAAAGTATTGGAGCATGCTGTCGATGTTGTCTTACAGCTGGAAGGCGATCGCTATGGCGGTTTTAGAATCCTTAGATGTATAAAGAATCGTTATGGATCAACAAACGAAGCAGCGATACTAGAAATGATCGATAGCGGCCTTAAAGTAGTCGACAACCCGTCGGCAGCATTATTAGCTGAACGACAAAAGTGTGACGGCTCAATTGTTCTGGCAACTCTAGAAGGAACCCGTCCAATACTAGTTGAAGTCCAGGCTCTGGTAAATCCAACATCATATGGCTATCCAAAACGGGCCGCTGCCGGCATAGACTTAAACCGTTTGAATTTACTGGTAGCCATGCTTGAAAGACGCACGAAGCTAAAATTAAGCGACAAGGATATTTATATAAATATTGTTGGCGGAGTAAAGATTACCGAACCGGCCGCCGATTTGGCTATCTGTATGGCTATTGCTTCAGCTTCAAAAGGAATGCAGCTTAAAACCGATGCCGTCGTCTTCGGAGAAATAGGACTAAGCGGTGAAATTAGACATGTCCCCTGGATCGATAAACGACTGAGCGAGGCTAAAAAACTAGGTTTTAAATTAGCTATCGGTCCAAAAGTAACTGGAAATACAAAAATGCCGACATGGCTCAATCAAATGTCGGACATACGAACAACCCTAAACACATATTTAACTTAAAATATAATCTCATAAAGAATTAATAAAGGAATATTATGCTAGAAATTATTCAATCGATTGCCATTTTAGCAATCGGAACAATCGTGGTCCTTAAAGAATGGCCACAAATAAAATTAAACACTCCAAAAAGAAAAATAGCACTGCTCGATAGTTGTGCGCTTATTGATGGCAGAATTATTGAACTAGTACGTACTGGTTTTGCACCGGAACAATTAGCGGTGCCAGAATTTATAATGGCTGAACTACAACTACTTGCCGATGGCTCCGATTCGCATAAACGTGAAAGAGCCAGATTTGGTCTGGAGGTAATTCAGCAGTTACAGCAAGAAACTAAAAATTCTCTAATAATCGAGCGCACAAAAATCCAGGCTAAAACAACGGATGAAAAACTAGTTCTTTTGGCTAAAAAAATCGGAGCCGATCTATATACTACTGATTTTAATCTAAATCAGGTAGCCAGTATTGAAGGTGTAAGAGTCTTAAACATTAACGAGCTATCTCACGCTCTTAGACCTATAGCCCTACCTGGAGAAGCTTTTGAGGTTAAAGTCCTGCAGGCTGGCTCGAATAAAGAGCAGGGAGTGGGTTATTTGGAAGATGGAACTATGATAGTTATAGATAATGCCAGAAGAGATATTGGTAAGAAAGTTCAAGTTAAGATTACTCGTACACATCAAACAGTTGCGGGCAAAATGTTATTTGCTGAAAAAGTCATGGATAATGTTCCGAAACCAGTCGCCACTAAACCACCTGTTTCCCATAGTGATAATCATACTAATAGTAGACCTCAATCTGAATCTAGATATAAGCAATATCGACGTCAACAAAGCTAAATACTATATTTCTAAGTAGATGGTGTAATAGTAACTTGGTTACTGACTACATCGTATAGAACGCTGTCTATTACTTGTGCTTGGATTGTAATTGGGTTTGTTGTGGTTGCCGTGTAAGTGAAGTTAACGGCGCCACTACTTGTTATGCTAAATGAGCCTCCACTAAGTACTGCTCCGCTTGAGTTTTCAAAGTTAACTGTCTTAAGAGCATATTTACCTTGAGTGACATTTGCTGTTACGGTCCAAGTATTATTACCGTTTGATACAGGATTGGACAATGTTATAGCCGGTAAATCTGGCGAATCAGTCCAAGTACCAGATGGTCCACAGGTATGAACGTCATCATAATCCGTTGGAATGTTACCTCCGGAAGCTCCGTATCTAGCTTCTTCTGGCAAAAGGAAGTTTTCGTATAGCGGATCACTAGAGGGGAGTTCTGTATTTATACCACCACCAGAGATGCTTTCTTTAGCCAAATTTGGAGTACAGGCATTAGCAAGCTTTCCAGAGATTGTGTCAATGACTGCAGTCTTGGTAGTGCCAGGGTATTTAGGCTGGTACCAGCTTGGGAAGATATCACATTCTCCACCACTGGTCGTTGCATAGCCAGTAATCTGATTTAAGCAGACGGTCTTAACGCCAGAAGGCTTGACCCAATTATCGTCAGCTCCGGCTACACCTTTATGCGCATCTTTCATATATTCTGCCATGATTGGGCCCGTGACACCTTCTTCACAACCATAAACACCGCACCACATAGCAGTGTTGGCATGGTTCCCAACCCAAACTCCAGTGGCAATTTTAGTAGAGTACATTTCTAACCAACCATTTTCCATATTGTTGGTAGTACCGGTCTTAAGTGCAGTTACTATACCAGGCAAATTAAAGTTACTGCTTCCGCGGATATAACGTGCCTTATCATCGGAGAGCATGTTGTTAATAATGTAGGCCACTTGCGGATCAACAACTTGAGTGCCAGCGGTGTCTTTCCACTGATATAAAGTTTGACCAGTGGGTGATTGAACTTGAAGGATATAGGTCAGCGGTTTATAGACACCCATTCTTGCCAGTGTGGTATAGCCATTAGTATGTTCATCAAGTCTGATCTCGCTTCCATCGCCAATAGCTGAAGATAGACCACAGTTAGGTTCACATGAAGTTCCGCTAACCACTCCCATCTTATGTGCCATTGTCATCACTTTATTGGTACCAACTATGTACATAGCTTTAATAGCTGGGATATTACGCGAACCACCAAGGGCATATCTCATAGAGATAGCACCTTGCCAAAGGAAGTCGTAATCGCTAGGCTGATAACCATTCGTAAAGGTAGTTTTTAGGTCATAGATGATACTTCCAGCACCAAAATTATCAGTATCCTGCATTAAAGCAGCATAATCATAAATCTTGAATGAGGAACCAGGGCTTCTAGGGGTTACAGCCATATTTATCTGTCCAAAACCTGGATAATCAAATCCGCGACTTCCAACTTCGGCAATGACTTGACTAGTCGCTACATCTATTGATACCAATGCTGCATTATCGCCACCATCAGACTCGTCTTTATACATATTGTCGGCAATAGCTTGCTCGGCGTAGTTTTCATCAGCAACATTTAGGGTAGTAATTACTTTAAAGCCACCTTTTTGGACGTTTACAGCACCGTATTTTTGTTCTAATAGCGTCTGCACTTCCAAAACAAACCATGGAGCTGTTATGCCCTTATAGGCATTGTTATCTTGGGGAATTACTTCCGCTAGGACGTTTTCATTTTCGGCGGCAGTTTCCTGAGCCTGGGTAATATAACCTTGTTTTTGCATTTGATCTAGGACGTAATGCTCCCTGGAAATTAAATCGGCAGTATTTGTTCCATATGGCGAATAGTAAGAAGGAGCTGGTATCATGGCAGCTAGAGTTGCTGATTCAGCAAGAGTTAGATTGCTGGCGCTTGTACCAAAGTAGCCTTCAGCAGCAGCCTGTACTCCGTCATAGACAGATCCAAATGGAATATCGTTTAGATAAGCATCCAGAATATCGTTTTTAGAAAATTTGTCATTGACTTCAACAGCTAAGATTAATTCCTTAACTTTTCGAGAAATCGTTTGTTGAGAAGTTAAAATGGAATTCTTAACGAATTGTTGAGTAATAGTTGAACCACCTTGCGTGCTATTGCCTTCAGCATCGTTCAAAGCAGCCCTAATCGTTCCCCTAATACTAAAACCACCTTCGGTGAAGAAGTTCTTATCTTCAACAGAGACGACTGCGTTTCTAAGATTGGGAGAAATAGAATTTAGTTGAACCGGGTAACATTCAACATTTCCAGAGCTAGCCCATAACAGTATTTTCCCAGTACGGTCGTAATACTCTGCACTCGCTCCCTGAGCACATGATTTCAGGTCAGAAATATCTTTGGGTAAATCGCGTCTGAAATAAGCAAAAGCACTCAGTATAATAATGAATAGCAACACAAAGCAGATACCGGCAAACTTTAATACGAAGTACAGACCTTGACGGCTGGTGAAATATTTATAGAGTCGCTTGGGATGTAAACGATAAAAAAACCGCTTAATCGGATTCTTAGGCAACGTAGATAGGTATTCGGCTCGTTTACGGGCTCTTATGTCTTTATGCAGCTTTGATCGCGAAACAATACTTCTATTAACCTTTACGCCACCGCTTAAAGATTTTCTGGTTGTACGCTTATGATTGTTTTTGAATGGCCAATAATCTTTTAGTTTCTTCATTATATCCCTTTAAAGTACTCTCCTAATCAAATGCTAGTATAGCAAATGTGTGTAACAGACGCTTATATTTGGGTAATGATTTTTTAACCAAAATATTAGCTACTATGTTAGTAATGAAAGCTTATATTTTGCTGAAGACTAATACACACTGATAAACTTTAATGTAATGACTATCAATTCAGATTTAAAAGAACTAAAAGGTGTCGGTCCAGTACTAGAAAGACAGTTAGAAACCTCAGGCTTAAAGACTGTTAACGATCTGATAAACTATTTTCCTAGACGTTATGATGACTATTCCCATATAACTGACATATCTAATTTAAGTCCTGGTCTGGTAAGTCTTAAAGTGCATATAAATGGTTTAAAAAAACGTCGTGCCCGTAGAGGGCTGCATATTACTGAAGCTATAGCAGAAGATGAAACCGGTCGGGTAAAAATAATCTGGTTTAATCAACCTTACCGGGCACAATCAATCTTGCCGAATAAACAATATTATCTAAGCGGTACTTACGACTTAAATCATCAGTATTTTCAGATAATAAATCCAAGCATCGAACTGGTTTCTGATACACCGACCAGCCATACAGCTCGAATTCTAGCCACTTATAGAGAAACCGCAAAATTCAATTCCATATTAATACGCAAGCTGATTTCTCAAACTTTAGACGTTATCAGCCAGTTACCTGAAACATTACCTAAATGGTTAGTAAAAAAACATGATCTACTTCCATATAGCCAAGCGATTCGTGCAATTCATATGCCAGAAAGTCAACAAGAACTTGGGGCTGCTAAAGAAAGACTTGGATTTGAAGAATTATTAGTCCTGATGTTGGCTGCTAAAAACATTCGTGATCAGTATGTTAAAACTAAAGCCTTGATTGTTCCATTTAAAACAGATCTGGCAGTAGATTTTGTCAATCATCTACCTTTTAAGCTTACTGATGCGCAACGAAAAACGGTCTGGCAGATATATAAAGATATAGATAACCAAAATCCGATGAATCGTTTAGTTGAAGGCGATGTCGGTTCTGGCAAGACGGTCGTTGCGGCTATGGCAAGCTTAATGGTGGCAGATGCTGGCTTGCAAGTTGCTTTCTTAGCGCCTACTGAACTATTAGCAAGCCAGCATGCCGAGACCATGTCTAAACTGTTGGCTCACACAAAACTCTCGAATAAGATAGTTTTACTTACCGGAAGTGTTAGGCCAAAGGCTAAACTCGAGATAAAAAAACGACTGAAAAATAATGAGATTAGCATAGTCATAGGTACGCATGCCATTTTTCAGGAATCTGTTGATTGGCATAAACTTGGCCTGATTATTATTGATGAACAGCATCGATTCGGCGTCGAACAGCGTCAAAAACTTTATCATAAAGCCGGGCATATGCCTCATATACTTTGTTTAACAGCAACTCCAATTCCGAGAAGTCTGGCATTGACGGTTTATGGTGAATTAGACGTTAGTATACTTGATCAATCGCCGGCTAATAGAGCCGGTGTTGAAACTAGTATTGTATCTCCAAATTCAATTGCCCAAATGTATGATGCTATAAGCAGTGAATTAATATCAGGTCACCAAGCATATGTAGTATGCCCGCTTATTACTGAGGATAGCAGTTCAAAAACTAACAGTGCTGAAAAAGTATATAAAGATTTATCTGCCGGTGTATTTAAAAATTGGCGAGTTGGGTTGCTGCATGGTCGTATGAAATCTGAAGACAAAGATAAAATCATGCAGCAGTTTATAAACCATAAGATAGATGTATTAGTAGCTACCACTGTGATTGAAGTTGGTGTAGATGTATCCAATGCAACGGTAATGATCGTAGAATCTGCTGATCATTTCGGATTAGCACAATTGCACCAATTAAGAGGTAGAGTCGGTAGAGCAGAGCACAAGGGCCATTGCTATATGCTAATGAGCGACTCATCGGCACCATCAAAGAGGCTGAGGGCAATCGAGAATACTGATGATGGATTTGAGTTGGCCGAACTTGATTTGGAACTTAGGGGGCCAGGGGCCATATATGGAACACGACAGCATGGACTTCTAGACCTTAGGATTGCTAAACTTACAGATACGAAATTAATTGCAAAGACTCGCTTGGCTTTAAAAGACTTTAACGATCGCAGTGAAAAGCTGATAAAATATAAACAATTGGCTGATAAAGTTCAGCGTGCCAGTAAGCTTACTTATCTAAACTAAAAACAGCCAACCAATTTTATAAATTATGTACGCCGGTTCTACTCTAACAAATTTGTCAGGAAATATATTAGGTGTCCACCAAAAGGTGGATCGGTGCTCTAGAAAAGCCCTTAATAGTTTACTTATTGAAGAAAATGACTTTCCTTCTAAGAAGCTATTGCTGCATTTCGAAGGTAAAAACGGACCCGATGGGCTAAAGACTAAGTCTACCGGCCAGAATGAGCCTTGGTATTTTTACGATCCTTTCGATCCAGATGAAGGCGAATTACTTAATTTGATTGAAATGCATTATAAAAATCTTGTTTGTGAACTTAAGAATAACAACAAAGAACGAGCGGCTTTTGAAGCTGCATGGATGGCCCATGCAATTATGGATGGTTTAACGCCAGCCCACCAATATCCCATGGAACAGGAACTGGAAAAGATTAGAGGTGAAAATAAAGATAGTCGGGATTCGATATATAGAAAATTGATCGCATCCGGAGATACTAAAACTGAAACCATAAAAAAGAACTGGAGTATTTGGGGAGCCAAAGGACTGTTTACTACCCATTATCTCTTTGAATGGGGAGCGGCTACTGTTATGTCGACTCTTCCGAAACGAATAGCTATACCTAACAGATATGAGCTAAAGACTGTCGAGCACCTTGGTATAGTTGAATACTATAAAAGGGTAGCCAGGGAAGTGGCACTTCTTGATATTTATGATCTATTCTATAAAAGGGGCTGGACACCAAAGCTTGCAAAAATTACAAGGCGAGAATTGGCTCCCAGAATGGCTCAAACAGTAACACTTGCATGGTATCTTGCTGCTAAAGATGCTGGTATTGAATTCGTAAAAATTTAAAAGACTTCCTTAGTATAAGTTGTTCGTCTTTCAATAAAGTTCGTCTTTGATGTAATAATATCGAACTCATAGTCAAAGCTGTCAAAAATCTTTGGTTTCTTTTTGGCTTCCTCTGGTGACATCCAGCTGTTACGTCCACCTTCGAACACTGAATGTAATTTACCTGTAATATTTGTGCAGTGAATAATATGAAATATTTTATCCTCTAAGGATTCTCCAGACTCGGCTTGATCAACTTGCTCATGATAGACACCTTTATATTCACAATCGGCACATAATCCGGTCTCTTCCATAAGTTCCCTGGCAGCAGTTTGGAGTATAGTTTCACCCCAGCGTATTTTACCGCTAGGAAAGCCCCAAAAACCGTAATACGGGTGTTTAAGCCGTTCCTGAAACAACCATTTATCACCCTTTTGAATACCAAGTATGACTGCACATTTAGGTTGGCGTTCGATTGTTCTTTCGTCAGTATCAAGTTTATTGGAATATTCTTTTCCACTAGGAGTTAACCTGTATTTGCCCCTAGCCATTTTTTCGACGTAACCAATATCCACTAAGCGTGATATATGAAAATTGAAGTGATCGCTACTTAGGCCGGTTGGCTTTTGTAATTCCGAATATCCAGCTGACATTCTAAATAGAAGTTCTCTTAATATGCTTGTTTGGGCGTCGTGTATTTTTGCTTCGTAGGGCATTATTTAAACCTCTTAATATCTGGACTATAGCCAATATATATATCGACGTCTAGTAAAGTCGACTTTAGTTATTATCTCAAAAGCGTATCCTATAAACATGAGAATTATATCTGGATACTTAAAGAGCCTGCATTTTGAAAGTCCTAATAATACGCATACCCACCCGATGAGTGAAAAAATGCGAGGCGCTTTATTTAATATTTTGGGTGACATAGAAAAATTAACTGTTTTTGATGCATACGGCGGGACTGGAGCTATATCTTTTGAAGCTATTAGTAGAGGTGCTAAATCTTCACTTATAACTGAAAATGATAAATCAGCTCTTAAAACTATCGTTAGAAATATTAATCTCTTACACCTTAGTGATAAAGTTCATGTTGTAAATGCTAATTGTATTACCTGGAGTAAAAGCCATATTTCTACTCAATTTGATTTGGTAATTTGCGATCCACCATATGACGATATCCATGATAATCAGCTAGAGGGCTTAGCAAGTAATGTTATTGTTGGTGGTCTACTTATAATTTCTCTCCCGACGGATTACCATAGTTTGAAGTTTAAAGATTTTGAAATAGAACTATCAAAAGAATATGGTGACGGATCATTATTTTTTTATCGAAAGAAATAGGCTATACTTTTTAACAGTTAAAAACCTGCGCGAGTGGTGGAATTGGTAGACACGCTAGCTTTAGGAGCTAGTACCGTAAGGTGTGGAGGTTCAAGTCCTCTCTCGCGCACCATCAGGGATAAATTAGTTTTTTTTACAGTAAAAAGCTCGTTTATCCCTGATATTTTATTAATATCTTGGGTTCCAGAAATTATTTCCTGGTAGGTTGGTGCTTTATCAAAAAGTACCCCGAAAAAGTTGGCTCTTTTGACTGGATCAATCTGTTGGAGCAGTAGATAATCGAGGTGTTCCAAAAAGTATTTTACGTATTTAATAATTACGTCGATACTCGTCGGATTTTCAGCAGATTTCTGCTCTTTCTGGTTTTTTAGGTTAGTAATGTCTTCTTCTATCTTCATTAGATCATCCTCCATATATTTAATGGCTGCCTGGCTGCTTAAAAGCCTTATCTTATCGACCGTGGCATTAGCTTGAGCATGAAGTTCATTGATGCGTCTATCTATACTTGTCTCCTCTTGGCCTAGCGTGTGTTGTCTTTGCTCCCAAACTGTTTCAATAGCCTGGGTAAGATCACTAATATGTTGCTCGGAGAAGGCAATGCTGTGAGTAAACTTGACTATGCTGTCCTCGAATTCTTGCTTTGGAACTCTGAAATAATGGCCGCGCTTAGTGCAGTGGTAAGCCGGGTAGTATATGCCTAATTTTCCCCTGGAAGCACTGCCATAGAGCGGTTTGGCGCAACAAGGGCAGGTTATGATTTTCCGGTACGGATAGTCGGCATTGTGCGAGCCTTTACGTAGAAAATATTCAGGGATTTCTTGTTTAACTAGGTTGACGATACCATTTCTCTCAGAGATAGCTAGCTTGCCATTATTGGCGGCATTAAAGGTATGGTAACTGACTAAACCCTCAAACTGGCACTTTATCGGCTTAAAGTCTGTCCATTTCTCACATAAGACACCGGCATATATAGGGTTTTTAATAAGCAGCCATAATTGTTTTAAGGTCAGCTTATTACCGCCGATGCGGGCAGTTATCTCCGTTTTGTCGTAGTTGCCACGGCGATTAAAGACTCTTGATTTGTAACCTAGACTGTTGATCTCGTCGACTATCTGGCTATCGCTTAAGGTACCGCGTTTGCGCAACTCGAACATTTTTCTAACGAATTCGGCTTCAGCTGGATGCGGTTCCAGAATGTAGCGTTTGCCGTTGCCAGTTTCGACTCTTACATTCTGGTAGCCGTATGGTGGCCGTCTCATCCAATAGCCTAGACGCGTGTAGCGTATTTCTGCCCCAATCATACGGCTCATGATGTCTCTCAGTTCGTCTTTGGCACGCTCGGCTTCCAGGAACTCGGTCTTCTGGCTGGGCGAGTATTCGCTCCAGCGGTATTTAAGTCCCAGATGCTCAAGGGTGTTGATCCTATTCTGGCTAATAATGCCGTATAAATCGACTAACTTGACGCCGTACTTTTCCAGCTGCATCTTTAAGTAGTCATAAGGTGTTGCACCGCCGCGGGTAAAACGGTCAATCGACTTTATGATAAACAACTCAACGTCATGTTTGGGATCTTTGCAGTAATCAATGGCTTCTTGCATTGGCTGGGCGACCTTGGAGGCCGATTCTAAAAAGATGAAGGTCTTTATTAAGTGGATATTGTGCAGTTTAGCGAACTGTTCGATCTGTTCTTTTTGGGCTTCCGGCGAATCGCCATCGGTGCCCTGTTTAACAGAAGATACGCGGATGGCTGCAATGGCGTTTTCTGCTGGTGCTTGTTCGTCCATAATCTCTCCCCAAGATCTTCTTAAGTAGATGGCTATCATTTCGTTGATCTGCCTGTATGCGGTCGACTATCAGGTTAGCTAAGACCAGAACTCTTTCCTCGGTAGACAGGGCAAAGTACATCGGAAGTGCTGATGAGTTCTTATTCTTTGATCCTTTATGTCTAGCCATAGTAGCCCTCTGTTAACTATACATACGTGTATACTAATATAATACTATACACGCGTGTATAATTACAAGTCTTTTATAGCAAAAGTTATACACAATTTATATATCGTGGAAAATATATAAACCATCTATTTTTAACAGAGCAGTTATTGCTTATTTAGTCTCTTTCTTATATATATACTATATAGAGATACAAGAAGAGAGTTAGGAGCGAGTGGGGGAAGGTCTCATATTCAAAAGTAGGGATTATGAAAGAGCCATCAAAAAAGTACAATCTAAACAGCAAGCAAATACGTTTACTGAAACTAATATTCAAGTTCAGGTTTGTTACATCTACGCTATTAGCCAAGCATTTGAAGTTAAGTAGTCATGTGGTTGTTAACAATGCCTTAAGGATACTGCAAGAGCAAGATTACATAGGTAGAAGCTATAAGAAGTCGTATAGATTACAGGGTAAAGCTGCCAGATACTATCTAGCCCCAAAAGGCTTGCTGTACTTGAAAAAAGAACAGGGAATTAACGAAAAGGCTCTGCATGCCTTCTATAAGAACAAAACAGTCAACGAGACGTTCGTAGACCACTGTCTTGACGTTTTTAGCGCCTATACCCAGTTAGACAGTAATACACCGGATACATTCAATATATACAGCAAATATGAGCTGCACGGACTTAGCTATTTCCCGTATCCAGCTCCAGATCTCTACTTGAGCCGGATAGCTCCATCCGAAGATAAGCCTAATGATTACTTACTGGATATATTCGATAGTCCCTTGTTCTACATCATAAAGAAGCGCTTTGCCCTTTATGTAGATCACTTTGATGAAGGTGATTGGCAATCTAAGACTAAGAACGACTATCCGGCCCTGCTATTTGCCTGCCCGAACGCTTATATGGAAAACAAGCTGCAGAATTATATTAAAGATAAGCTGGAAGATGCCGGTATAGATGAATTAGATATCTATACTACTACAGTAAATGCATTATTAACCCCATATAGTAATAACTCTGGTATTTGGACTAGAGTGTCATTAAAATAAGAAATTAATATATCAATCTGGAGTAATATATTTGAGCCAGACGAACTTATTTCCTTATTTTAGTGGCTATCCCCTCGCAGCAAGTAAACAGTCTAACATGATATGTTTGGTCCATTCGTTCCATTAACTTCATTGCAAACATCCGTTACTTGGCTTGAAACGTTAGAGATGCCAGCAGTTAAACTATTAACTTTTCTTTGAGTTTGGTAGCTTGTATAGCTTGTGTAACCAACTCCAATAATTAACAGAACTCCCACTGTTATTAATAATACCTTTTTCATAATTTCTCCTTATCAATATTAATGATACTCCCCCATGGATTTATCGCTGTGATTAGCAAAGGCGTATTTAGCCTTAAGTGAAAGAGTTCACTTATTGTTGCTTAAATAACTTCTTGCTCAGACTTGTCTGTTATTTTTAACAAGCGTAATCTTTACATAAAGGAGAAACTTATGCCAAGAACCACGCCTTTGATGCTCGTAAATAGTGCAAAAGTATGGGAAGATTTTTATCTATTGGCCATACAATCTCCACACAGCACACAAAAATTATTGCCCGGAATGTATTGTTTATTCATTTCCCTAGAATTACGTCTAAAAGCCTACATAGTTCTACTTGATGATACTTATGCTGGGCCCAGAAAACTACGAAGTTTAGGCCATGATTTCAGAAAGATTTACGAAGTCATATACTTGCTGGCTCCATCTGATATGAGTGCTGAAGTTATGAACTGTTTAAATGCATATAATCTGTTTAACAATAATATCAATGACTTAAGATACCCAGAGACACCAAGAAGTTTGCAGATTGCCCAAGATCTTCAAACCGGCAATCATAGTTTAATATCACTGTTTGAAATTATTGATAATCGAGTAAGGGTGGGCATGGCAGAATGGATGGGTCAATAATACCCTATTAAGCTGACGGAACTGTTCAACTTATCCTAGATTATTGGAGCAGTGCTCGCAACCTGTTGGACAAGTTGTGCAGAACGATGTGCATTCTCACGTGAGTAGAATGCTTCACCGCTTGAAGCGATGATTTGATTGTTGCCAGCAACTAGTCGCCAGCGCCAGTGTCCTGCATTATCTTGGTAGAGATGAAATGTATAATTCATAACTCCCAAAACTCCTTTCCGGTACGAATATGATATTTAGAGGCGTAGTCCGTGCCGTTAACCTATGTCCCCACCACAACATCTGATTATTCAGATATTGTGGAGGACAGGTAACGGCATAGGAGCCATCTAAAGACTCAAAATGGGCGCCGGATTTGTTCCGTCAGCATAATAAGGTACTAGCTAAATTATACTACTGGTCTAATTTAGAGCTAGGTGGTTAATACGCTTATATCCAACCCTGATCTCTAAGATAGCTTCGTTGCAGCTTATTAAAACCCGTTCTTTGCATCTCATATATTTGGAGAGCATCAATCACGAGCCTTGAGGAGTTTAAGGGTACTAATGTCGGCAATATTCATGAGGAGAAGATGCGCCAGATGATTCTTGATGACTACTCCGGCACACCAAATGATTACACAACCTCGATACAGAAGTTCGAGAGTGCAGATGGCAAGTTTGGTGGCATACTTTTTCCTGCTAAAACACGAATTAATAAGCTGGCTCACTATGAAGCCTATCTGCCGAACGGCTATAAAATATGGGTAAAGGTAGATTCTATGAATGAAGGCGTAATCACACAGCTGTCAATAGGCGCAACCGAGCCGATGTTCGTTGGAAATCGAGGTGACTATCACTCATCTGTTGAAAAAGGTATTATGGTGAATGCCGTCAAAAGGTCAAAATGGTAGGTACATGCTAACTGACGAACTATGTATCGCAGACGTAATCATAGAGGCTATGCCATTTTCCGATGAGATAATTGCATGGTGCCATAAGCACCCCGAGTTCAAGGAAGCATTGAAAGTATCAAACCCTGATAGGTTTTATGCATTAGGCATGGTGCTCACTTCTAGCACTAAAAATGTGCCTAGTGATTTAGTGATTGGCTTCATGGCCTACGACATGACCACCAAAATATTCAAACAAGACTTTATGATAGACATGGGCAATAGACATCAGGAGTTTATGCTCTACACAAACTTACCCAGTAAGCAGTATGGAAAATACGTGCAGCATATCAAGCAATTCTATGCCAAATATGGCAAAAACGGCGACTATGCTGATACTCACCATGTAAGCCTTGATTACATTTTGTCTCTGGGAAATGATGAACTTTCTGAAAGAGCTGCTAGAACGGTAGATGCGTCAGCTAGAATAGTTAGTGCGGGTGGTCGTAGGCATATCTCGCAGGAAGAATTAAAACAAACTCTTGATCAGATAAGAGCAGCAAAAGTGAGTCTCTAATTTGATGGACTAGGCACGTCTGACAATATGCAACCTCTGATTTGTTTTGGTTTTGGACGTTACAGAATATATGATGGCCCTCCAAAAGCATAAGCATTTTATATAACTAATATACTGCTATTGCAAATCTAATATTACGGACTTAGACTAGAATTAGTGTTAATAGTGCGGTGGTTGGCGCTAACTAAAATAAACACCGCTAAGGAGAAAAAATGGGTAAAGTAACTCCATTTCACACCATTCTTCCTGAGTATGGTGATGAACGAAATGTTTACCATGACCAAAGCGAATGTCCTGCGGGCAAGAGAATAAAGCCATGGCATCGAACATCCGGAATGGGTGATCGTCCTCTATGTAAAGACTGCAAGAACCTAGAGTAACTCTATTATAAACGCTCCCCCTGAGTGGCTCTTCTGGATAACAATAATTTTCTTTAAATATCTTGCACGCTACCAAAAGCCACTCTTTTCAAAATTATATCTTGCATATTGACCATAATGGCTGGCACTAGAGTGAACTCACCGTACTTGTCATTTATTATGTCGGCCGCCTTGGCTAGGGATGTTGCGTCTAATCTTGAATCATCAAACAAGCCTAATTGTATCGGGTTAACAGGCTCCAGGTTAAAGACTGTCACCCCTATATTACTCACTCTTCCTGGGATACTAACTTCATTTAATAGTTTTTGAGCATTCAGGTAGATATCTTGGGTGGCATATATACCGCTCTTAGTTTTTCTGCCCTTAGCCCAGTACATCCTATTCTCAAAGTTCAGCCACAGATGAACACCATGGCCGGTATAGCCGCCTTTGCGCATTCTTCTGCCAGCCTTTTCGCATAGTTTCATAAGTAGCCTAGATATTTGATTACGATCAGTAGTTTTATCACCTAAGGCGTATTGCTGGCCAAAGCTCTTTCGGCCATAGTCTACATTATCGATCTCATGCCCTCTAAGCCTTAGATACCAGTAATAGCCACATATACTTTTAAAGACCTGTTTCTTTAGCAGCAACATTGGAGCATCTAGAAACTGAAGGGGGGTATATATACCAGCCATATTTAATCTGGCTTGGTAGCCTCTATTAATGCCAGGTAAATCTACAAGCTCTAGTTTGGAATAGACCTCTCTTAAATTATCAGCATTAATAACATCTAGACCGTCAGGTTTATGCAAGCCTGCTGCTAGCTTGGCCAAAAATCTATTTGTACCAATACCAACATTAACTGTGACGTATTCGCCTAGCGCTGCTTTAACATCTTTCTTTATATTCATGCCAACATCAACCAGACTTTGGCCTTCCCTGACAGCTGGAGAGCCGGCAAAATCAACGACGAATTCATCTACCGATCTAGACACCACTTCGTTGGTGTAATTAAGTAGTACCTTATTAAAACGATTATGGGCATCGAAATATTTATCGACATCCGGCATCATTACGATAACGTTTCTATCCAGTAATCTAGCTTCCCTGACATTAACACCTAGCTTTATGCCCTTGGCCTTGGCCTCATAGCTAGAGGCAATCACAGCGCCGCGCGGCGTATCGTAGGCGGCAATAGCAACGGGCTTGTGACGGATTAATGGGTTGGCTTGCTGCTCAATTATGGCAAAACAGGAATTCAGATCAATGTGCATTATTAGTGGGTCATTGTAGTTAAGTTGCAAGTCCATCGTGTATGGCCTCCAACTTCCAATGTAGATTGCTGGTATCCAGGTTTAACCGGAACCAGAGGGTATCTTTGGTATCCACAAGCTCAAAAATGTGATGCCTGACATCACCGTCTTTAACTATGTGATGGTAGCCAATCTCGCCAACTTTGTATTCTTTGTTATGCCAACCAATAATGTGAGGTAGAGCCAGACGTTTTTTAGCGCTATAAACCATCACCACGCTAACCTCTTCGTTAATAATTTCACGCATCAGAATAATCCCTTTCGGTTACAATTAGTTTATGTGCGGCCGTTACACTCTGTTTGAGGCTAAAGATTTGGGGCCCAGGTTTAACCTGGCTACAAATGCCCAAAGCTTTTTATCTAAAGACAATTACAACGTGGCGCCTCGGCAAAGGTTGCCGATTATTTATCAAAACGAAGGTGTAAATACTTTAGAGGTTATGCAGTGGGGCTTTTTACCGTTTTGGGCAAAAGACCCTAGCAAAGATAGACGGCCTATTAACACGCGCGCCGAATCGCTATTTGGCAGTGCTATGTGGCGGGAAGCAGCAAAACATCATCGCTGCCTGGTGCCAGCCCGCGGTTTTTACGAATGGAAGCAACTGCCGGCGGGGCACAAAGAACCTTATTTTATTCATCCAAAAGATCAAGAATTGTTTGCATTTGCAGGGTTGTATAGCGTTTGGAAGGACGTGGAGGATTATCCGCTATACAGCTTTAGTATCATCACAACTACCCCAAATACAGAGATGGGCGCAGTGCATGACCGCATGCCAGTTATACTAATGCCTCAGCAGGAATCGCTTTGGCTGGAGTCAGATACAAGCGACCAAGTGCAACTGGCAGAGCTGCTTGGGCCGTATCCAGACCATATGCTAGATATATATAGAGTGAGCGAAGATGTTAATTCGCCGCGTAACAACGACAAGCACCTTGTCGAGGCTACTTAAGCTAGTTGGTTGCTTCGATCACCAATTGTGTTAATAAGCCTGCATGGAGGAAGGTTAAAACCAGCCCACGCACGACTAGTTTTAGTATACCAATTTGCAGGATTTTTAAATGTAATAAAATTTACCTTTTTGGATAAAGGTGTCATTGAGATAAGAACCTAATTAGACTAACAACTAATATTGTTTATTTCTGCTATAAAGTCTAGTATCTTTTTATATATATGACATATTTAGTGAGATACAGCAACAAAGATAAAGCAAGCGTAGTCTTAGACAATTATATTATGGGAGATAATCTCGCTGAAGCTGGCAGGAAACTAAACTTAAGCCGCGAAAGATCACGCCAATTATTTAACAAGGCAATTAGCAGGGAATTAGTGTGTGCACGAGTCGCTGGCTTGGATAGAAATGAAATTAAAAACGAAATAAAATCATCCCACAACGTGAACAGGGCAGCTAAGAGATATAAAATAATTATTGACGAAAAGCGTAATCATGCCTTAAGAAAGTTAAAGAGTGACTATATTAGAACGGAAAACGGCCTAATTAGGATCTTGGGCTTACCCAAAAGTAGTCTGCATTTAATAAGCGAATCATACCCAGAACTACTAAGTATTTTGGCCGAAAACAATAATAAATGGTCAAGGCATTATGATAAATGTAGATACTGCGCTACAACAGATATAGAACACAAGAGTTGGGGCTATTGTAAAAAATGTTATAAATATTCAACAGAGCTTAAGACATTAAAGCGAAAATATTATATCAAGCATTATGAAGAAACTAGAGAAAGACAGCACATATACTACGCTGCGCATAAAAGCACCTAGACGTTAATAATCATCATTATTATTCAGAGATAAGTGACAAGCATCTAATTTTAAAAATGGATCATTAAAATACTCTATGTGTTTTTTACACAGATTGACTATTTGATCTAATATAATTTACAGATTCGTTTTCGGAAATTATTCTTAAGGTGTTTTTTAAGCACTCAGCTTTTGACTCAGCTGAAAATATTCTTCTAGCCTTAGGGGTAATTCTGAATCGATTTATAAAAATCCACCACATATGACGCAGTCCGGTAACCCAATAGTTCTGGTGCGTTTCGCCAAGTCGCTGATGTTGCTCAATATGATATTCAGCAAAATTAATTTCAGGGTGTCTAGCTGCATTTATTTTTATTTCGGGACTTAGATTCCAATCACCCATCCGGAGGTTGAGTTTATCTTTGATACTGCTATCTATGAGCCACATTCCAGAAAGCATATCCTGCATTTTGTGCCAATAAAGAAGCCTAACTTCCATATTTAATGACCAAACACCAAATCTTAGCATAAATGGTATATTTGTTTCATTAAGCATAGGATGGCGATTGCAAGAGAGGAATTGTAAATTGTTATCTATCATGTTGTCTATGATTACATCTAGCTGTTCCACGGGATAAGTGCCGTCACTATCAGCCCCTACAATTATGTCGCACTTTGCGGCATGGATTCCGGTCATATGAGCAAATCCATAGCCAATCTTCCCGATTGTTCTATTGTCTTCGTATACACGAACACCTAAGTTTTCAGCGATTTGTACGGTGTCATCTGTAGATTTATTGCTGACTACAATAATTTCGTCCACAAATGAAGGGACACGTTTAATTACGTCTTCTAAATGTTTACTCTCGTTGCGACATGGCATACAGAGAGATATAGTTTTAGCGCGATACATACATATGGTCCCATCTCCCGACCCGTTAAATAAACATCAAATTTTATTTTAGAAGTATTAGTTATCCCCAATATAACAGACTTAGTGTAGATTGCAAGAGCATTCTTTTGCGAGCTACTTTTTATTTAAAGCGAGCGACCATTCAACTATTGATAAATTCTCTAAAAGTTATATTATATATAGGAAAGTCGTCCTTTAGTCTCAAGTATATATAATGTAGTATATCGGTCTCCAATAAATTGAAAAACGCATCTATAAGTAATCTATTCCTTCGCTCTAAGACTTTCTATCGATCTATCATGCAGGATAGTCTCCATAGAAATTCTGTTTATTTATTATTAAGTTCTATCTTAACTGCTTTATTGGGATTCATATTTTGGACAATCGCAGCACATAAATATTCTCCATATGAAGTTGGAATAGTAACTTCGATAATCGCAATAGCCGCTTTTATCATTGAGTTAAGCCAAATTGGTCTGGTAAATGGACTTATAAGGTTCATGAACTCTTTTAAGAATAAAGATCGACTAATGAATACTGTGTTCGCAATTGTTAGCAGCCTAGCAGCAGCAACTTCGATAATTTTTCTAATAACTTCACCATCTATATATCCCAAAGCTAACTATATTAGTAAGGATATCTTCCCAAGTATAATTTTTATTATTTACGTACTGGGATGTTCTTATGGGGGGATAATTGATGGTTTATTTGTGGCATTTAGAAAGACTCAACATTCTTTAACGCGCAATGTTACAGCCAGTCTCGTCAAGATTATTGCAATATTGGTAATAGGTGATGGCTTGCTTGGTTTGTTCTACTCAATAACATTATCAGTGATTGTTGGCACGCTATTGGGGCTAATACTTCTTATAATTAAATGTGGCTATCAGCCTTCGCTGAAATTGTCCAGTGAAGTATTAAAAATGTCCCGTTTTTCTATTATTAATTATGTCTCTAGTTGTACGGCAACACTTGTTCTAGCATTAATCCCTTTGATCATAATAAAATCCATGGGGGCAAGTGACGCAGCATTCTACTATATTGCATTTTCAGTTGTGTCTCT
>Ga0302320_10005980_pt1 | contig 27120 bp, 20 predicted proteins | sample Bog_T0_3_FD_202130 | JGI IMG/M metagenome (GOLD analysis project Ga0302320, IMG submission 202130) | Peat permafrost microbial communities from Stordalen Mire near Abisko, Sweden - Bog_T0_3 | ecosystem: Environmental > Terrestrial > Soil > Wetlands > Peat | place: Sweden: Abisko, Stordalen Mire...
TTCTGCCTGTAAATCCGCCCGCATCCGCACGCGGTCTCCAGAAGCGCCAGCACCCCGCTGCCGTGGTTGTTCCGCTCCACCACCACCCAGGCTCCGTTGTACTCCGCCGCCAGCTCCGTCACCAGCCGCGCCAGTTCCAGGCCGCCCACATGCCCGGCAAACTCCGCGCACTGCATGCCTGTCTCAAGGTCCAGCACCTCGGCCGCGGAATAATCCCCTTCACTGCCTCCGCCGGCCGGGTCAACCGCCACCAGGTACTCCCGGCCCGGCAACGGTGGCAGCCAAATCTCCACCTCGCCATTCCTGCGCCGCTCAGTCGGCTCCGGCGCCTCCAGCAGGCGCGCCTCGATCGCACCCAGCTCAAACACCGATTCGCCGCTGGCCAGAAAGCAACTCTGCTCATCCTCGGCGTACTCCTGCCTCGCCAGCCCGCGAAAGTTCGCCCGTATCCGCCGCCGGTAGCCAATTTGCTCCGCGTCCAGTTCATGCCGCGCCATCAGATCTCGTTCTTCTTCCGTCAGGCCCGCCTCGTCCACCGCCTCGGCCCGGTAGCGCGGCTCCAGCCACCACGGGAAGAAATGCCGCACCATCCCCGTTTCGCCCGCCTTCTGCCACTCCTCGTGAAAGCATCCGCCCACCCCGTCGGGCGTCGACTCCAGAATCAGCTCCGCTCCCGGCGTCATCCCCGCCTGCAACCCGGCCAGCGTCTCCGCCGGGTCGCCCGGCCAGCGCGCCAGCTCCGAGCAATGCAGATTCTGTACCGTCAATCCCCGCCCTGCGTTCCGATCTCCCGCCGAAACCACCCGGTACTGCGCATCGATCTCGGGAAACACGATCTGCCGCACGTTCGATTGCGAAGTCTTCAGCGGTCCCTCGCGCAGCTCTTCCGGCAGCCAGTTCACAAACCGGTGCACAATCCGAAAGATCTCCTCGGCCGATTCCTGCGAGTGCGCCACCTCCAGAGTGAGCGTTCCCGGTTGCGTGATCGTCCTCAAGAAAAACCGCGCCGCCGCCCAGGTTGTCATCCCCATCTGCCGGGCCTTCAGCACAATGTTGCGCCGTCCCCGCCGCCGCTCAAACTCCCGTTGCGCCGCATTGGCTCTGAGCCCCGCTGCCCGTCCATCGCGGGTCCTCACTCGCAGAAGATGCTCCGCCAGCGTCATCCCCACTGTCCGTCCCCGCAGTCTCGCGGGCCGCAAGTCCAGCATCCTGCCCAGCTCCTCCAGATCCTCCTTGTTCAATCCATCCTCGCTCATGGTCCGCACATGCGCCCCAATGCCCATGCTCTCTGTAAAAAACTCAGTTCACGGTGCGCCTCAATAATTGACTGGAATCACGTCGTAAACATAGCGGGTCGAGGTGCTGTTGCTCACCGCCGCGGTCACGCTCGAAACCGAAGCGGTCGCCTGGTACACTTCGCATCCCATCTGCGCTGCCGTTGAAAGTGAGGCCGCGTTCACGGCAATCAGCGTGGCCCCATTTCCGGCAATTGATCCCGCCGTCCAGGTTCCGGTGGTGCTCCCCTGGGTCATGCTCAGGCAATCCAGGATCAGGGTGCGCTGGCTCGTGCTGAACGATCCGCTCGTCGGTGTCGTCGTCGTCGACGTGCTCCCTCCCGGTCCGGTCTCTACCGAAGTCCCCGTGCCTGAAAAATCTACGACCATCATCTGCTGGTAACCGGATGAAGTGTTCGGCGTGCATGTGTAGGTGAAAGACCCCGTCGCCGGCGCAACAGCCCAGGACACCTGCTGATAGGTCGGACTCCCTGAGTACTGTTGCAGCGAGCGCCGTGTCCATGAGTATCCCGAACCGGAGCTGCTCGCGGTGATACCCGTCAGCGCAGTCTTGGCCGCCGAGCAGACCACCGCAACCAGGTCATTGGCTGTCACCAAAATCGATGGACTGGTGATTGACGCGATCACTGTCGAGTTTGTCGCGACAACGTAGGTGTAGCGATTGAACGCCGGCGACGAAGCCGAAACAGGCCGCGGCGCAAACGGCACCATCAGCCCCTGCTGCAACAGCAGCAGCACCACTCCAACATGCTTCTTCATGGTCACCTCGCGCTCACATTCCAGGTCACCGACGACCCCGGAGTTACGGAAGAAGAGGAGTTGTTGCAGACGTAGTATGTGAATGCGCCACTGCCCGGCGTGACCACCAGATAAAGCACCGTGCTCGCTGGCGCTCCCCACCCGGTCACGCTGGAAGTATCTGAAGACGCCGAGACCGAAAGCGCCATGCTCGACGTCAGCCCCGTCATGGTTACGCTCGTCCCACCGCCCCCCACCGTCGGACTGCAGGAGTTGGCTGCCACCGCCGTCGTTCCCGTTGAGAAGGTAACGTCGGCCACGTAGTTCGTCGCCGACAAGACCCCGCTCGATGCGCTCAGTCCCGCTCCCACCTTCACGCCGCCCAGTACCGACGTCGTTGCCTGGGGCAGCGAATATGCATTCGCCGTGATCGACGCATTCACAAAGGCATCCGTAGCCAGGTCCGTCGTGTTGTCACCCGTGGTCTGCGTTGTCGCCGCCGTCCCGCCGGGCAGCGCGGCAGCAGCGGTCAGGTTTGCGGCCGTCCCGGTCGTGTTCTGATTGAAGGTGGGAAAGTTGGTCAGGTTTGCCGCGCTGAATGTCGGCGCCGCCGTAAAGCCCGGTGCCGCCGTGGAACCGGTGAAGTTCCCAAACACTGTATGCGCCGCCGCGGTCGCGGCCCCCGTGCCGCCATTTGCAATCGCCACCGTGCCCGTCACGTTCCCCGCGTTGCCGCTGGTGCTGAAGCTCCCCGTCCCGGTCATGTTCGTCACCGCGACCGTGGGCGCCGTGCACCACGAGGGATGCGCTGCGGAACCGCTCGCGTTGCACAACACGCTATAGGCAGTCGCATTTGCCAGCGACGCGGTCACCGTACCTGTGCTCGTCACCGCGCTGCTCGGCGTCGAGGACAGCACCGTGCCGTCGCCCGTAAAGGTCACGCTCGTCACCGTGCCGCCTCCGCCTGAAGGCGTAATCCAAGCGCCCTGCGCGCCGCAAACCTGTCCCGACGTTCCGCCCGGCGGGCAGGTCACAACCTGGCTGTTCGCGCTGCTCGAACTTGTCCACGGCGTACCCCCATTCAGGGTGAGCGAACTGAACGAGGCGCCGCTGTTCGACGCTGACCCGAAGCCCAGATCGTTCTCCATGTACATCGGCGTGATTCCCGCCACCAGGAACGGCTCCGAGATGGTCAGCGTCCCGCTGCCCGTCACGCCATTGATCACGATCACAAAATACGGTCCGGTGAACGATGGTGCGTTGACCGTGGCCGTCACCACCCCCGTTGCCGCCGTGCTCACCGTGGCCTTGCCATAGTTCGACGAGCACGCCGTCGAAGTGCACAGCTCCACGCTGATCGATCCACCCGTAAGATTCGCGGCGCTGATGTTGGCGCCGATCGTGTACGTCTGGTTTGCCTGCAGGTTCGGAATCGCAGCCGTCACCGGAATGTCGATTGTCCCGCTCGCCGTCCCGCTCAACGCAAAGCTCAATCCGTTGTCGCCTTCCGCTCCCGCGCCTGCCGCAATCGAAACCCCCGAGGGCAGCGTCCAGTACGTGGTCCCCTGTTTGAAGTCTGTATCCGGAAGCAGATTTGCGCCGTTCGCCGAGTTGGAAAATCCACCCTTGCAGTAGGTCATGTTGCCGTAACTCGAGGGCGCAACCTTCACGCCTTGATCCAGAAGGCCCGCATTCGCCGATCCCCCAAACATGCACCATCCGGCAGGAGTATCGGCTTCGATTCCGTATTTTGTCCCCCCCGCTGCGGGCCCCGGCGCATACAAGCCGCTGAAATTGACCTGTCCCGCTGGGTATCCGATGTAAACCTGCGAGGTGGCCGTGTCCACCCCGCTGTTCGATTCCAGGTAAGCGTTGTAGAAGTTCACCCCTCCTGCCTGGCCGGTCACTACCACGTTCTGCAATCCGGGTCCGGGGCCATTCGACACCAGGTTGTGGATTGAAATCGCCGTCACCGCTGGGGATGTCGGATCGGACAGGTGATAGGTCAATCCCGATCCGCCCGTCAGCGACGGCGTCGTGCACGCCGCCTGGCCGCTCGACGTGGCCGTCGCCGCTTGGCTCACCGTCATGCTGGTCAGCGAGTTGATCGCCGTCACGATCGTGGTCCCTGCCGCCAGGTTCGTAACTCCACCAACAGTTCCCGCGCTCAACGTGTCGCCCAGATATTTGGCTGTCAGGTGTCCATAGGGGACCGTGATCGTCGTACTGCCATTTGTCGTGCAGGCGTTTTTCAACACGCCGCCAGGCCCAATCATCACCGGATATCCACCCGCATCTCCCGAATCCGCATGCAGACTAAAGAGGTTTGCGCCGCAGCAGGCCCCTTCGATCAATGCCCCATCGTCAGACATGCTCGATGTTTCCAGCAGGTTGAACGTGGTCGCATCCACCGCATTGCGAATGTGCGCCGCGCCAGATGTGAACGCAGGTGAGCCCGTTGCGTTGGCAGCCTTGAGGCCGCCCTCTTGCCGCACATACCCACCCCCAGGGTCGTTGCAAAAAGCCGAATCCATCACAAAGCTCGAATGCCCGCTCGCCGGAACGATCTGGAAGGTGGCCGCTCCAGCTCCAACAGATCCTCCTTCAATCACGCCACGTCCATTCAGCCGCATGCCGCAATCTGCCGCGGCAAGGCTCATCACCAACCCCGTTCCTGCGTGATTGGTCGTCGTCGTCACATACTTCGACGTCAGGTACCCGCTGCCCCCCGAGACCAACGTCAACCCCGTCACTACACCCGACGCCGCCGTCACACTGAACACTGCTCCCGTCGCAGAGCCCGTGTAGGCAAACCCGGCCTGCACCGGATACACAAGGTCGCCGGTCACATACCCGCTGCCTCCCACAGTCTGATAAACCGTCGCCCCCGTAGCCGGTCCTCCCACCATCGTCGTCGTGTAGGTCCCGGTAGTCGGCAAAAGCGCCGTCACGCCAATCAGCGCGTTATTCCCCGCCGGCGTGTCAATCTCGATCTCCTCTGACCCGGTCGTACTTCCGGCCAGCAGGTTGCGCAAGTCAATAACCCCGCCGCCGGCTGAAACCGCCGCTGAATTGCAGGCGTTCGCCTTGATCGAAACATCCGCGCCGCTGAACTGGTCACACTCGAATACCGGACCAATCTTCGCTCCCTCCACCGTTCCGTAGGCGGTCGTATTGGCCGCCGTCACATTCCCGGTCACGTCGATCCCACTCGCGCCGTCAGAAGTCAATCCCGCAATCGCCGCCTGTGCTCCCAGGTTGGTCAGAGCTGCCGTCGCGGTCGACGCTCCCGTCCCGCCCGCCGCAATCGGAACCTGGCTCTCGCCCCCAACCGTCGTGCCGCTGGCGGTGTAGTAAGCAATCTGTCCTGTAGTTCCCGAGTTGATGGTTCCGGTTCCCGCACCGCCCCCGCCGGATCCGCACGCCGAACCCGTATTGGTCAGATACCCCGACGTATCCACCTGCAGGCAATAGTGGCCGCTGCCCGCCGCCAGTCCGGGGAACTTGATTGACGTAGTCCCCGTAAAGCTCGCATACAACGCGCTGCTGCTGCCGCCATAAACGTTGAAACCTGTCCCCGAGCCGGTTTCATAATTCACACGCACAAACCCAGAGCTGTTCGACGCATTCACATACGTGTCGCCGCTGTTGGTGCTCTGGTAGGCCTTGAAGCTGTCCAGCCCCCCCACCGCTGAGTTCAGCGCCCAGTTGTTGCTCGCATCCTTCACCATGTACCACTGGCTGTTGCCATTCCAGTCCTTGTACGTGTACGAGCCCTTCTGACTCGTCGTCAATCCCGGCCACAGATAGTAGTCAACCTCCGTGTCGGCGTTGTTGCGCACCGTCATCGTCCCCGTCGATTGCGACGTCCCGCCCACTTGCAGTGTCCCGTTGAACTGCGCATTCCCCGCGCTGTTGATCGTCGCCACCGTACCGGCGCTCGCGCCGCCCGCTCCAATCACAACCCCGCCCGTTCCTGAGTTGGCCGACCCGTTCAGCACCACCGCACCCGTCCCTGCCGCGTTCACCACCGTCTGGTTATTGGTGCTCGATGACCCATTGTTGTACTGCCCGATCGCCAGCCGGTTCACGTTGTTCAGCACATCTTCAACCTGGTAAAACTGCTCCCCCGCCGTGGCATCCGAGTACCCTTCAATCCACCGGTATCCATAATCCGTCTGGACCTCGTTCAGCAGCCCGCGCTCGTTTCCCGCGCCAGTACCCAACCGCAAATGGTTGGTCACCGTCGCGTCCTGCTGGCTTCCATACCAGTCCCCCTTGATGCCGTTGAAGCTGCGATGAAATGTGTCCAGAAAACTGTTGCGCGTGCCGTTGTCCGTCAACTGCCCGGTAAACATCGTTCCGCCGGTCATCCAGTTGTTGTACGAGCTGCCCGTGTCCGCCACCACCTGGCTGTTCGAGTTCTCATTGCGCAGCCCAACTATCGTGTTGTTGGCCGCATTCGCCCCCAGGTGCAGCGCCGTGTTGCAACCCTCCACATCGCCGCCCGTAAACGTGTTTCCATCCCCCTGCTGCAAATTGATCCCATACGTCCCCGCAATCGGACTGCCGCTGCTCGTCGGGCAATCGATATGCAGCCGCACAAACGTACTCGCATTCATCCAGTCCGTCGTCGCCGGATTCGAAACTTGGTGCCCGATCGCATTCACCGCCGTCTGAAATCCGCTGAAGTGGCTCGAAAAGAAACTCCCCCCCGTGAAGTTCCCCGTCCCGTCCAGCGTCATACCCGTCTGGTTCGAATTGCCCAGGAAATACAGGTTCTCGACATTCATCTCCTGGGTCCGGTAAGCCGCCAGACCCTGGGCCGCCGCGCTCGTTGCCGCCGTCGTGTTGATCACCACATTGTCGATGTGGAATCCCGGAGTGTCGACCGCGTAAGTCGGATCTCCCACCTGCACCATCGCGCTCGTTCCCGAGTAGAGAAACGCCGTGCCGCCCTGGCTGCCGCTGGCCGCGCTGCCGCCCAGCAGCGCACATCCGCGCAGTGATACATTCCGCGTCCCCGCCGTCACAATCACTCGGCTTGCTGTCGAAATCGTCGCGCACGGCAGCAGCACCGTCGCGTTCGCCGTCGAGATCGTCAGGTTAGCCGCCATCGTCAGGCTTCCCGTCGCGTTCCGCGCATCGCACGTCCCGCCGAACGTCGCGCTCAGCACCCCAAGGCATGCCTGCAGCTTCGCCCCAATATCCCCGCCTGGAAACTGATCCACTGCCAGCGAGCTTCCCAGCGATGTGTTGGCCACCAGCGCCGTGTACGTCCCTCCGCCTGGAAGATTCCCGCCGCCCCCATCCAGCTGCGTTCCGTTGCTCTGCGAGTTGGTCGCGTTCCATACCGTATATCCGCCATTGCCCTTCAGCAGGTTCCCGGCAAAGAACGTCATATCCTGCCCGCCAATCAGATTCACCGGCGCCGCCGTGTCCCAGGTCCCCGCCGCATTCACGCTCGCCGTCGTCGTCCCCGAGCAACCTACTCCGCCCGCCGACACACTCACCGTCCCAATCGACCCATTGCTGTTCACCGACGCTGTCGCGGCGGCCGTGCAACTGCCGCTGAATGCAATAGGAACCAGCGTCCCATACGGATCGAATCCCAGCCCATGCTCCGAGCCCACCGTCACTGCGGTCACCGCGCCGCCCGCTGCCGTCACCGTCAGCTGCGGCTGCACTGCGTTCCATGTCGGCAGCACCACTGCATTGCGCACTGTCCAGCCCGTCTGTAGCCCGCTCAAATCCAGCACCAGCCCGGTCGGCGGTTCCGAGGTCGCCGATGAGTTCCCCGCCACAGCAACCACATTGTCCAGCACATTGTTCGAGCCCGCCGCCGCCGTGAACGCGTGCGTCGCGCTGATCGTGAGGTTCTGCCACCGGTTCGAGTCCGAATTCAATCCCGCCGGCGTCGACCCCGGCAGCGGCGGAATCGCAATCCCCGTATTCAATCCCCGTATGTCGATGTTGCGGAACTCGCTCCACTGCGGCCATTGCGCGAGATAGAGCCCGCAGGTATGCGTCGAATGTGCTCCCGGATAGGCCGCCGCCAGCGGATCCGCGCCCGTGGTCGCAATCTCCACATTCTCAATCTCCGCCACGCGCAACCCATGCCCTCCAGCGCCGGTCACCGCAGGCATCGCAATCGCGCAGTTGCCCACTGACCACCCCGCGCCCGATCCAATCGTCCCCGTCAGCCCGTTCCCGCCCGGCGAGAAAATGGTGTTCTTCTCCATCAGTCGGCCCACCGCGCAGGTTCCCGCGCTCGCCCGTCCTTCAGCCGGCGAGCATGAAATATCCACGCTCTGGTCCACATAAATCGTCAGGTCGTGCAGCCGCGTGTACGACAGCATACCCAGGCTGTCGATCGCGCTCGCCAGCACATCCTGCCCCGGAAATCCCATCAGCGCCGACACCTGCTTGCCCAGTCCGCCAATCGACTCTCCATGCCAGTTGAGCTGCCGCGTCTTGCAAGTCCCTTGCGGAATTGTCAGCGTCACTCCGTGCGTGTCTGCATAAGCCAGCGCCGCCTGCAGCGCGTTCGTGTCGTCCGCTACTCCATCGCACACAGCGCCAAATTCCTTCACGCTGCGCTCAATCTGCTGCGCGCCTGAAGTTCGCAGGTCATCCACGAATACCCCGTTCGGGTTCGTGAACGTATCCGTCCCAGCGTAGGTCGGCGGAATCTCCATCGCCCCGTTGCTGCCCGCCGCGGTCATCGCCGCCTGCAGCGTCGTCTGCGCGCTCCCCGCCGCGGGCGACTCCACCCCGTTCACCGCCGGCGTCTGCAGTGGTCCGGTCATGTTTCCGCCCGCCAGTGGAACTGCCAGCGCAAACTCCGCGTCCACATAATGCTTGTCCGCCGCCTGCAGCGGCTGCGTCGGATCCCCGCTCAAGTAGAGCGGTCCGCTCAGCGTTCCGCCCGTCGCCAGCAACAGGCTTTCCTCCAGCTCGGCAAACACCTGGTCCACATAACTCTTGCTTACCGCCTGCACAGCCTGCGCTGCCGGCATCAGTTGCGCCTGCACCTGCGCCAGACTCGCCGATGCGGCTGCCGGAACAACCCAGTACTGCGTCGTCGACGAGCCGTCGCTCAGGTAGTACACCGCCGTGTAGTAGAGTCCCGCCGGCGTCGCTCCCAGGTTGGGCGCCAGGTTCACGCTCACAAAACCATCCGGCGCAATCGTCAGGGTTAAACTGTCCGCGGCTACTGACTGGCCGCTTGCCGTGGTAAACGCCGGCCAGCTCAGAACCAGAGTCCCGGTGCCAACCTGTCCATTGGCCAGGTACACGGTCCCCTGCACGGTTGTCGTGCTCACCGCCTGCGCGCCGGACACACTGCCCAGCGCCATCCACAGCAGGCACAGCCCCAGCCCGACTCCCAGCTCATGTGTCAGTCCCAACCAGCTGCCTGCGCCGAACCAATCGTTCTTTGTGAGCTTCATCCGCGTCTCAACTTTCTTCTCGGGAATGCGGCGGCAGGCAGGCTTAACTCCCCTCCCTTGCTGCCGCATTCAATGCCATTTAAAAGATCGAGCCGTTACAGCTGTTCTCCCATTGCTGTACTCCGAAAGCACGATGATAAGTGGCTCTTTCGCCAAGAAAAAGCCACCTCCCACGCAACTAAACAGAGCACATGAATGGGAGAACTGCTCTAGCCTTTCTCTTTCGCTCCGCCTGTGTCCTTCACCGCGTCCAGCGTCTCAGCCGGCCACTCCGGCTCCGCCGCCAGATCCAGCAACAAGGCGCGAAAAGGCTGTAGCGCCTCGGCTTGCTCCACATCACCGCATCTTTCCGCCAGCTCAACCAGCAACCGGGCGCTCATCACATGGCCCTTGCGCGTCTCCCGCATCAGGGCCCTCGCAATCGCGTCAGCCTCTTTTTCCACGATCTTGAACGCCGCCTCATTGAGCTTTTTCAGTGGACCCTTGCCGGTCTTCTTTGTTGCCGTCTGCTTCCGTCTCGTCATTTCTTCCGCCATTCCCGTTCCAGCATTCCGCACCTGTTCGTCTTTAATCTGCAGAAACACAAAGGGCGATCCCGTATCGGAATCGCCCTTTTCATCAACATCCAACTACGCCGAACTCGCGGAAGTGGCCCGAAGTCGAGCGGAACCAGAATTGGTATACCTCGAAACTCCAGCGCTCAAGTCGACGCGACAAGCAGAGAGCGGCGGCCTTGCGCCGGCATCAAGTGGGTACAGTAACGCTGGTTTCGCTCGGATCGGGCGAGATTCGCACTCTCCTGTCGAGTTGTTTCGCTTTGGTTGTTCTTAGGTTAACGGATTCTCTCGGAATTGAATGCAAAGCTCCCGTAACCATATTCTCCCCTGTTTTCAGTCATTTACGCCGCCAGGACTGCCTTCGCCTCTTTGACACCCGTTCCGGCCTGGTCGTCCAATGCTCTACCATGGTCCCCGTGACCTTCCCAGCCACCCACGATCCAACCCTCCTCGTTCACGGCGGCGCCTGGGCCATCCCCGCCGACGCCGCGGCCGCCCACGAGTCCGGTGTCCGCGCCGCCCTTGAAGCCGGCTACGCCATCCTCTCCCTCGGCGGCTCCGCCATCGACGCCGTCCAGGCCGCCGTCACCGTCCTTGAAGACGATCCCACCTTCGACGCCGGTCGCGGCAGCTTCCTCACCTCCGACGGCCGCGTCCAGCTCGACGCCCTCCTCATGGACGGCGGCCGCATGAAAGCCGGCGGCGTAGCCTGCGTCGAGCGCCTTCGCAATCCCATTCAGGCCGCCCGCCTGGTCCTCGAAAAAAGCCAGCACGTCTATTTTGTCGCTGAAGGCGCGGAGCGCTTCGCCGCCGCCAACGGCATGGCCCTCATCGACAACGCCGAGCTCGTCCTGCCCCGCGAAATCGAGCGCCTCGCTCACGCCCAGGCCCGACAATCCGCCGGCCTCGCCGACGAAACCTTCTCCGGCTCCGAATCCGGTGTCCCCACCGAAGGGCCCTTGTCGGTGAGGTGGGAATCCGTTCCCGGCCACGTCCTCCACGACGACAAAAGCCCCGAAACCGCGGCGTTCGATCGTCAAGGCTCTCCCGGGAAAGGCTTTGTATCAGGGCATGACTTCAGTCATGCCGAAAACGCCCAACATAAGGGACAAGGGGCTTTTGCCCCTGAAGGAAATCCGCCGGGAGCCCCGGGTCCCTCGCCTTTGGGGACCTTGGAAAGCACGAACCAGCCCTCCAGCAAATTCGGCAGCCACGACACCGTCGGAGCCGTGGCCCTCGACGCCCGCGGCAACCTCGCCGCCGCCACCTCCACCGGTGGAACCCTCAACAAGACTCCCGGCCGCGTCGGCGACTCCTCCCTCATTGGTTGCGGCTGCTACGCTGACAACCTGGCCGCAGCCGTCTCTCTAACCGGCTGGGGCGAGCCCATCATGAAGCTGGTCCTCGGCAAGTGGGCCACCGACCGCGTGGCCGCCGGCTCTGCTCCCGAGATCGCCGCCCGCGAAGCCATCTCCTACCTTTACAACCGCCTCGGCGGCCACGGCGGCATCATCCTCCTTGGCCCCGACGGCCGCTTCGGCCTCGCCCACAATACCCCCGCCATGGCCTGGGGTCTCGCCACCCCCAGCGGTCTCCAAACCGGTCTCTCGGTATGAACTGCCCATGCCGGGTGCGGGTGCACCTTGATCCTTTTCATCATGCAAAGGGTGGGAGGACCTCCGATCTTTCATCGTGGGTGCCCCAGGGCTTGCCCTGAGCCTGTCGAAGGATTTCGCCTTTAAGACCTGGGAAGGATGAACCACAATGGCGCGCAAGCGCCGACTGCCCCACCGCAGGTGGCTGCCCCACCGCAGGTGTCGATAGAATCGTCTGGTGACTCTCCAGTTCAACCTGCTCAACCAGTCCGGCGCCGGTGGCCGCCGCGCTCAGCTTGTCCTGCCCCACCAGACGGTCGAAACCCCCGTCTTCATGCCCGTGGGTACAGCCGGGACGGTCAAAGCCGTTGCGCAGGATGTTCTGGAGACGCTGGACGCCCAGATCATCCTCGGCAATACCTACCACCTCTACCTTAGGCCGGGCCATCAGGCCATCCGCCGCATCGGCGGGCTGCACCGCTTCATTAGCTGGCCGCGCGCCCTGCTCACGGACTCCGGCGGCTTCCAGGTCTTTAGTCTCAGCCAGTTGCGCAAGGTCACCGACGAGGGCGTCCGCTTCCGCTCGCACCTGGATGGCAGCAGCCACTTCTTCACCCCCGAACACTCCATGGACGTTCAAATCGCCCTCGGCGCAGACATCGCCATGGCCTTCGACGAGTGCACCGAGTACCCCGCCGACCGCGCCCGCGCCGAAGAGAGCCTCCGCCTCACCATGGCCTGGGCCCGCCGCTCCCTGGATCATCATCGCGACCACCAGCATGAGGTTCCGTGGTTCGCAGAGTCAGGCAGCGACAACCAGACCCGGGTGCCCCAGGTCCCTCGCACCTGGGGACCTGGGAATGAACCGCGCTCGCAGTCTTTATTTGCCATTGTCCAGGGCGGCATGTACCGGGACCTGCGCCGCCAGAGCGCCGAGCGTCTGGTGGAGATGGACTTCGACGGCTATGCCATCGGCGGTTTGAGCGTGGGCGAGCCGCGCGACATGACCCTCGAGATGATCGCCGAAGTCCTGCCCCTGCTCCCCAGGAACAAGCCGCGCTACGTTATGGGAGTCGGCTATCCGGACGAAATCGAGCAGTACGCGCGCATGGGCGTCGACATGATGGACTGCGTGCTGCCCACTCGCGCCGCTCGGCACGGGCTGCTGTTCACCAGTGAGGGCCGCCTGAACATCAAGGGCAAACGCTACGCCGAAGACCAGGGCCCGCCCGACCCCGCTTGCGACTGCATGGTCTGCCGCCGCTACTCCCGCGCCTATCTGCGCCACCTGATGCAGGCCGGCGAGCCTCTTTCCGGCACATTGAACACGATCCATAACCTGGCTTACTACCTGGGGATCATGAAGCGGGTGCGGAAGAGCCTGGAACAGGAAAGCTGATCGGGGCGCGACCAGGCCGGTTGCCTACAATAGAGACCTGTACATGGCCGACCAGGACCCCATTGCGGAAGCAACGCCACGGCTGGATGCCGACACGATTGCGGCCATCTCGACCCCGCCTGGCCGAGGCGGAATCGGGATCGTCCGCCTGAGCGGACCACAGGCCGCGTCGATTGTCACCCAACTCGTCCAGCTGCGGCAGCCGCTTGAGCACGGCCGGGCCCGCCTCGCCGACGTGCTGGACGCGACCGGGGATGAGGCAGCCCGTATTGACGAGGCCCTGGTGACGTGGTTTGCCGCGCCGAACTCCTACACGTCAGAAGACGTGGTGGAGATTGCCGCGCATGGTTCGCCTGTGGTGCTGGAGTTGCTGCTCCGCCACGCCCTCGGCCTGGGCGCGCGGCTGGCCGAGCCGGGCGAGTTTACCCAGCGCGCCTTTCTAGCCGGCCGGCTTGATTTAACCCAGGCCGAGGCGGTCCGCGACCTGATCGAGGCCCAGACATTGACCCAGGCGCGCCAGGCAGCCAGCCAGATGGGTGGAGCGCTGAGCCGGCGCGTGGCTCCCGTAAAGCATGCGCTGGTGGAGCTGATCGCGCTGCTCGAAGCGGGAATCGACTTTGCCGAGGACGACGTGGACGTGGCGCCTGCGGCCGAAATCGCCCGCCGCATTGGTGAGCTGATGCCTGCGCTCACGGCGCTGGAGGCCTCCTTTGCGCGTGGACGCATCGTGCACGACGGCCTGACGCTGGCCATTGTCGGCCGGCCCAATGCGGGCAAGAGTTCGCTCTTCAACCGCCTGGTCGAGCGCGAGCGGGCCATTGTGACCGCCCAGCCCGGAACCACCCGCGACCTGGTCACCGAGCGGATCTCGCTCGATGGCATTCCGCTCGAGCTGGTGGATACGGCCGGCCTGCGCGAGGGCCTGGAAGAGGCTGAGCAGATGGGCATTGCGCGCAGCCGCGAAGCGCTGGCCGACGCCGCCCTGGTGCTGGTGGTGCTCGACGCGACCGAGCCCCTCAACGACGAGGAGCATCGCCTCCTTAAGGCGGTCGGAGGCCGGCCTGCGCTGGTCGTCGCCAACAAGAGCGACCTCGCGGATGCGAACGGGCCGGTGAGCGCGATTGCCGCGCTGCGTACCTCGGCGTTGACCGGAGAAGGAATTGCCCAGCTGCGCGAGCGGATTCTGGCGCTGGCCACGGGCGGAGCCGCTTCGGAGCCGGGGATGCTCACCAGTCTGCGCCACCACCAGGCGATCACCAAAGCTTTGGCCGCGCTGGAAGATGCGGCCCACGCAAACGCTGGCGGGATTCCTCATGAGATGATCCTGCTGGACCTGTACCGCGGATTATGGGCGCTCGATTCGCTGACCGGACAAACCACCTCGGATGATATTTTGAATTTGATTTTCTCCACCTTCTGCATCGGAAAGTAAAATCTTATCCCGCAGGCATAGAGCCCAATCCGCTCTCGCCTGGTACTACAGTTGTAGATCGGAGATTCCGGAGGGAGCAGGGGGTTTCAACCCCCTGAAAGAGAGCAAGATAGCACGGCCTTTAGGCGCGGGCCATTGCCCTTTTTCTGCAACAGGGGCAACTGTAGTACTACGGCGCGCCGTTGCTTCGCAGGCTTCACCGCAAGAGGCGAGAGACTCAGAATGGGAGAAGAAGAATGATTCGTTACGGATTGCTGGGGTTTGGACATCATTGCGTGAAGCGGCTAGTTCCAGCGTTTCCCGCCGCGCGCGGCTCGGTTCTGGCCGGGCTGTGGCGACGGGATCGGCAGAAGGCCGCGGCCAGCGCCCTGGAGTACTCCATCGCCTCGTTTACGACCGCGGAAGAGCTGTGCGCATCGCCCGACATCGACGCGGTCTTTGTCACCTCGCCCGATGCGCTGCACCTGCCCCATGTACTTCTAGCCCTCGGCCACGGCAAGCCGGTGCTGTGCGAGAAGCCGCTGGGGATGAACGCCGGGGAAGTGGAGCGGATGCTGGCTGCGGCGGAAATGGCCGGTGTGCCCCTGGGCGTGGCGCAGAACTTTCGCTACAACCGCAGCCTCGATGTGATCCGCGGCTGGATTGCCGATGGCCGCATTGGCCGTCCGGCGCTGGCCCACGCCCAGTTCTGCTATCCGGCGGAGGGCAGTCCGCGCCGGTGGATCTACGATCCATCGCTGGCCTGCGGAGGGCCCATCGGCGATGTGGGCATCCACTGCATCGACGCCCTTCGTTATGTGCTCGACAGCCGCGTGGCCGCGGTCAGCACGCTGGCCCGCACCGATGCGGAGTCGGCTCCGGTGGAGGCCTATGCGGCCATCGGCCTGGACTTCAGCTGCGGCACAATGGGCGCGGTCACGGTGAGTACGCGCGGCGCTTACCGCTCGCTGGTTGAGGTGACCGGAGAGACGGGAGCGATTGTCAGCCAATACGGCCTGACCGTCGAGGCCGATGTGAATGTGGAACTGTGGCTTGATGGAAAGGTCGCCGAGCGCAAGATCGTCTCCAATGCCGACGGCTATTCGCGCATGCTGGACGCCTTTTCAAACTGGGTCGAAGGGCACGGCGCCTTCCGGTCCACAGCCGCCGATGGCTTGCACAACCAGCAGGTTCTCGATGCGGCCTACGCCAGCTGGCGCACCGGCCTGCGGCAGACGCTGCCGGCGAATTGAGGCCTTTCAAGCTGGTGCTCCTGCCGTCTACTTGCCGCTGGTCAAATTGCGGATAATCTCCACCTCGCGTTGCCGGTACGGTGTGCCGTCAGCGTGGAAGACGTCATGCTGCCAGATCGCCGGCTGATCGCTGACGTAAGGCCTCTGCCAACTGTCCCACGGAATCCACGTCTGGCTCTTGCCGGCAACCAGACCCCAGTTGATGGCGCCCACGTGGTGCTCCCGGGCAATGGGCAGAATGCTGTCAAAGGTGCTGCCGATGTTGCGCGCCATGTATTCGGTGCAAAGTATGGGGCGATGGTACGGCTCGAGTTCCTTGACATGCTGCTCAAACTCCTCCGGCCAGCCGTAGTTGTGGAAGCTGATCACGTCCGACTGTTCAATCTGGACGCGGGCCAGGGGCGGCATAGTGGCAAGCGAGGTCCAGTCTCCGTGCCAAAGGCCACTGGTGAGCGGCTGCGCCGGGTGAGCGGCACGCGCCCAGTCGAATACCTGCGGCAGTAGAGCCAGGATAATCTCGTTCTTGTTGCGCGGATCCCCCTTGGCGTAGGATTCCTCGCTTGCGTTGTCCGGCTCGTTCCAAAGGTCCCAGGCCAGGATGCGGGAATCGTTGGCGAAGGCGCCCACCACTCCCTTGACATAGCCTTCCAGACGCGGAACCTGCGCCGGGTCGGAGAGGCTCTCGGCGCCGGGCGCCTGCACCCAGCCCGAGTTGTGCACGCCAGGGATAGGCGGATGTTGCGGACCCAGCTTCGGGTGAGGTTCCCAGCAGGAGTCGAAGAGCACAAAGACAGGGCGGATGTGATGACGGGCGGCGATGGCCAGGAAATCATCGATGCGATGCTCAAAGCCCTTGGGATCCTGGTCCCACAGCAGGTTGTGCAGGAAGACGCGCATGGTGTTCATGCCGATCGCCTGCGCCCACCCCAACTCGCGATCGATGGTAACCGGGTCGTATGTGTCGGCCTGCCACATTTCAAGCTCGTTGATGGCCGTGGAGGGCAGAAAATCTGCGCCCACCGGCCAGGGCTGCTGCCCATACCAAGCGTTGGCCTGGGCCTCGGACCAGCGTTGCTGCGCGGGAAGAACCGAAACAACCGTGAGGATCGGGACCAGAACGAGCGCGATGCGAAAACGTTTCCAGGCAGACGGCTTCATCCAATCTCCTCCAGGCTTCGTGTGGGATTCTACTTGACCGGCGAGGGCTCTGTCGCCTCTTGGCAGTCAGGAAGGCGTGACCACCGTCAGTCCCGGCACCGCCGTAAAGTGGCGCGTGTTGAACGTGGCGACTTTGCTCCCTGTTTGAATTGCGGTTGCCGCCAGAATCAGCTGGTGCGGCGCCATTACCTGCCCGCGGGAGTCAAGCAGGGCCAGGAGCCGGGCGTGCTCAAAGGCCGTCGGTTCGGTATAAGGCACGAACTCAAACAGCGAGAAAAGCTGCAGCAGGAAAGACTTCCGCCTGGCCCGGTGTTCGCCGGTTGCGCGCTCTGCGCCGTACCAAAGATCGGCCGCCGTGATCGCCGCCAGCATGAACTCTTCCTGCGGTTGACTCTCCAGCCAGGCCGCCAGGTCAAACAGGCCCCGTTCGGCCTGGATGATGACATCCGCATCGATCAGGATGGCCACTTGTTCACCTGTGGAGTCAGAGTCCTGCGGGCTCGTTCCAGGTCATGCAGAAAGGCCGTGGCCTCTTCTTTGTCAAGATGCACGCCCTCCAGTTTCTCCCGCAGCCCAGCAGCAAGTTCCCGTCCCGTGCGCAGCTTCTTCTCTACCGGCGCAATGCGAGCAACCGGCACGCCATTCTTGTGTAAGACAAAGGTCATCCCCTGGTAGTGGGTGCGGTTAATGCAATCGGCAAAGTTGCGGGCGGCCTCTGTAACGCTGATAACCTTGTCACTCATAAAATCAGATTATCATACTTTCCGAAAACTCAGATAATCAGGCCGCGCCGGATGCTGCATACGCCCAACCTGCCCACCAGCCGGTTCAGCACCCAGCACTGGCTCCACCCAGACACGTCCTGGGGTTCCGGTTTGCGGGGGGAAAACGCGGCCAACTCTTTGGCAGTCCGCGACATCCACATCTTCACTCCCCGGCTAACTGCTCCAGCAGCGTGTCGAAGTCTTCTAGCTTCGCGTATTCGATGATGACCTTGCCGCGGCCCTTGTGATCCTCGATCTGCACCTTCAGTCCGAGAGCGCGCTGCAGCCGCTCCTGCACCTCGCGGACGTTGGGGTCGACCGGTGCTTCGGGCTTGGGATCCTTCTTGGCGGCCTTTTCCGGGTGCAGAAGACTTTGCACATAGGTCTCCGTTTGGCGAACAGAAAGCGAAAGACTGGCGATCCGCTGTGCAGCCTTTTCAATCTCTTCCGCGTGTTCCAGTCCGAGCAGTGCGCGTGCGTGGCCAAAACTGAGTTCGCCGTGCTCCACGCGCCCCTGCACGGTGGCCGGCAAACGCAGTAGACGCAGAAAGTTGGCCACCGTGGCGCGATCCTTGCCGGTGCGCGTGGCCATCTGCTCCTGGGTCATGTGGAACTCGCGCGAAAGCCGCTCGAAGGCGCGCGCCTGCTCCATGGGGTTCAGGTCGGCGCGCTGCAGATTCTCGACGATGGTGATTTCCATTGCCTGCTCGTCAGAGACCTGCCGAAGAATGGCGGTGATGGTCAGCTTGCCGGCAAGCTGCGAGGCGCGCCAGCGGCGTTCCCCGGCAATGAGCTGGAAGCGTCCGCTGGCCAGAGGGCGCACCAGGATGGGCTGCACCACACCGTTGGCGACAATGGAGGCAGCCAGCTCGGCCAGCTGCTCCTCGTTGACGTGGGACCGGGTCTGGAAGGGGTTGCGGTCGATCTGCCCGATAGGAATCTCGCGGGGTTTGCCCCCCTCGGCCTCCGCTGGTGCTGCGGCGGGAGCCGGCACGCGGGGGAGAAGGGAGTCAAGGCCTTTGCCGAGGGCGCGGCGCTTTGGGTCAACTGGGGCGATGTTCATGGTTCAAGATCCTCAGACTCCGGCTCTGTTGGGCCGGCGCTTGCAACTTCCTTGTCTCTGAACTGCAATCACAACAAACATTGGGCGTCTTGAGAGGCCAAGCAAACGGCCCTGGCGATCAGGAATAAGGCCAGAAACGGACCCTGGTGCGGACTGCGGGATGCGGCGGCCCCGCCTCCTGGGCTGCTGCGGCGGCTTTTCGCTCCAGACTGCGCGGGCTCTCAATACTATTGCGAGCCAGATATTCGCCCGCCAGCTCGAAGTAAGCCTCGGTCCCGCGGGAGCGCGGGTCGTAAAGGGCCACGGGTTTGCCGTGGCTTGGAGCTTCAGCCAGGCGCACATTGCGCGGGATCACGGTCTGGAAGAGACGGTCGCGGAAGTATTCGCGGAGCGTGTCGGCGACCTGCTGGGCCAGGTTGGTGCGGTCGTCGTACATGGTGAGCAGGACGCCCTCGATGGTTACATTCGGATTGACGGAGGCACGGACGCGTTCGAGGGTAGAAATAAGCTCGGTAATGCCCTCGAGCGCGAAATACTCCGCCTGCATGGGCACAATCAGCGAGTCGGCCGCGCCCAGCACGTTCAGGGTGAGCAGGTCGAGGGTTGGCGGACAGTCGAGGATGATGAGGTCAAAGCTGGGCTGGATTGGAGCCAGCGCGCTGCGCAGCCGCAGAGCGCGGTCGGCGGCGGCGGCCAGCTCGATGTTGGCGCCAGTCAGATTCTTGGAACCAGGCAACAGCCACAAACTTCCTATATCGGTGGGAAGGATGACCTGTTCGGCCGGAGAGTCGCCCACCAGCACGTCGTAGATCGAGTGGCGGTTGTCGTCACGCTGCAGGCCTAGCCCGGAGGAGGCGTTGGCCTGGGGGTCGCAGTCGACCAGGAGGACTTTGAGACCTTCTAGAGCGAGGCAGGCTGCGAGGTTGATAGCAGTGGTAGTTTTGCCAACTCCGCCCTTTTGGTTGACAACGCCGAGAATCTTACCCATGGGAGACAAGGTTATAGGGAAGTGGGGAATGAAGGTAGGGACTTGCACTGTGGAGAATTGGGCGAACCTGTGGAAAGCGGTCCGGGCGCAGGGCGCAGGGCGTGGTGGAAGCGATTGAAGAGAAAGGGGTTGGATTCCAGTCTGAAACAGCGGCCCGGAGCGCGGGAAAAAGAGGCCTGCGGTGGAAAACTCTCCAACTTTGGGGTTGCTTCTGAGCCATTTTCAAGCGGCTCTTCCGGATTGGGAAGCGCCCGTTTTGGGACCTGTTGAGGCTTGTTCCACGTGGAACACATTTCATTTTGGGTCCGATTCCTTTTTGTTCCACGTGGAACAAGCGAAGCATCTGTTGCGCTGAGGCGTGCCACACAAAAATGAGCCTCGCCCGGAAATCCCGCAATCAAACGACGTGACCGGCCACCAGCTGAGCAAAGACGAGCAGTCGACTCTCGCTCCCCGGAAGCAGAACCGGCTCAAGCCAGGAAAACCCTCCGCCGGAGAACTCTTGCAGTCGCTCCAGCTCGGCGCCTGAGGTCATCACGGCCAACCAGCCCCCACGCTCGACCAGACCGGCCGCAGCACGAATCGCCTCTGGCATGCGATCGACGGCGCGAAGCGTAACGCAATCGAAGCGGCTCCGCAGCGACTCAGCCCGCTCAGAATGAACTGAGGCAGACAGCCCAAGCGTACGTACAGTCTCTCGCAGAAACGCGGCCTTCTTGCCTTGAGACTCCGCTAAGGTAACGGCGATCTCCGGGCGGCACAGGGAGATGGGCACACCGGGTAACCCGGCGCCTGACCCGAAGTCCAGCAGTGTCGCGATCCCGGCCGGCAAGGCCCGGGCGCAGGCAATCGACTCGACAAAGTGGCGAGAGAGAATCCCGTCCTCGTCGCGAATCGCAGTCAGGTTCATGCGCGCGCTCCAGCGGAGCAGCAGAGAGAAGTACCCCTGAAATCGGCTGGCAACAGCAGGCTCAAGCGCTTCGATACCGGCCAGTTCCAGCATTGAGTTGAGCCGCGCGGCGATCGATTGGACGTTCTCACCCACCGCTTGCGGGCCATCGCCGGCTGCCCGCTCGCTAGGCGCGCCCCGCGCGCTCATACGGGCCCGGCCGATACTTCCAACTGTCGCGGCTGCCATGCTGCCGCGGCCTGCACGAAGACCGAAAAGATAGCCCGCGAGAACGCACTTTGCGTATAGGTCCGCTCAGGGTGCCACTGAACACCGAGGACGAAGTGGGAGGGCGAATCCAGCTCAACCGCCTCGATTACCCCATCCTCCGGCGAAACCGCGCTTACCAGCAGATTGTCTCCCACGACCTTGACGGCCTGGTGATGGCTGGAATTGACCAGAGCCTCCAATCGCCTATCGGGGGAAAGCAGGCGCGCCAGCCTCGATCCCGCTGAAACATGGACGGCGTGCGCCTCTGCAACACTTCTGCCAGGCTGGTGATTGACAATGGTTTTTAGGTCCTGAACCAGTGTTCCGTTGCGCCATACATTCAAGGTCTGCGCGCCATGACAGATGGCCAGGATAGGCTTCTGCAAGTTGAATGCGTCTTGCAGCAGGAGCTCATCCACGGCAGTCCGTCCCCCATCTGCCTCGCCGCACTCGGGGATTCGATCTTCGCCATATCTTTGTGGATCCACATCGTAGCCGCTGCCCGGTAGCAGGATTCCCTGCACCGTCGCCAGCAGCCGGGCCACGCGGTCCTGGCGCTCATGCAGCGGGACAAGAACTGGGGTTACGCCCACCGAGTGGAGGGCGGAAAGATAGGGCGGCAGCGAACGCTGGTTGTAAGCCGAATCGCTGCTGGTAGGCTCGGGAATGGCAATATGGACGGACATGGCCCAACCAGTGTAAGCCCACGCGGGAGCTGCGCGATAGATGCTTTCACAGATGTGAGCGGCAGCCGCCAAACCGGCCACCGTCGGCCCATCCGAGAACCAGAGCTTCAAGCGAGAGAGACTTCTCTCGCACCGGCCGACTGCTGTTCGTTGGCTAGATCCTGGATCGCGGTGCGCAGCCGCTCGGTCAACTCGTCGGTCTGACGCACAGTCATTCCCGTCGTGTCGATTGCATCCCCGGCGGTCAGGGTCAGCTCACCGGGATACAGGTGTCGCGTGTGGATTGGCAGCAGATCGAAGACTCCGGAGAGAGCGATGGGCACCAGAGGAACCTGGGCGCGGATAGCCAGGTACGCAGCACCGGAGAGGAAATTTTGCAGCTCCCCGTTGGGCGTACGCCCGCCCTCCGGAAACACAAAGAGCGGCATCCCGGCGCGCAGAGCCTTCACGCCGAGGCCTAGGCTGGAGAGGGTGGCGCGCGGGTTGCGGGTGTCGATCGGAATTTGGCCTGATCGATCTAAGTACCATCCTATGAACGCGATAGGCCATAGCTCCTTCTTCGCCAGGATGCGAAACTGGAACGGCAACGCGGCAAAGACAACCGGCGTATCCATGTAGGAGGTATGGTTGGACGCGTAGACGGCAACCGGCTGCATGCGCAGTTTTTCTATGCCATTGACTCTAAGCGAACACCCAGCGAACAAAAGCAGCGATCGCGCCCAGAAGCGTGCGATGCGATGCTGCGCGCGGCCACGCTTATCGACCAGAGAGACCAACAGTGAAACCGATCCGCACACGATCGTGGACACCGCCATCAGCGGGATGTGCCACGTGTTGGTGCGCCATCGATGGAGCCGGGGCAGCGGCGAATTGGGGCGCGGGCTCACGGATGCGCCTCGCTTTCCCTGGGCGCGACTTTCGCGAGCAGCAGGGATCGAGCCTCGCCCACAAGGTAGACCGATCCAGAGACCACAACCTGGCCTCCATGTCCTTTTTGTTCAGCAAGTCGCAGAGCTTCTGGTACCAAATCGGCCGCCGTTGCCGCAGTACCCGTCGACTCCGCCGCAACCAGCAAATCCTCTATGGCCGCTGCGCGCGCCGCATGCAGTGGAACCAGAATCACATGATCGAAGAGAGGAAAAATAATCTGCGCCATCTCCGCGATCGGCTTGTCGCGCAGGCAACTGAAGACGAGCACGCGGGGTCGGCCCTCCCTCCCCTTGTCCTCACGCAAGCCGGCGCGCAAGGCCCAAACTCCTGCCGGATTATGAGCAACATCGAGGATCCAGTCGACTCCTGCCCTTGGGATGTGCTCAAACCGGGCCGGCCAGCGGGTCTGGTGAATCCCTTCAGCCAACGAGGCCGGTGTGATGGGAAAACCAGCATGCGTACCCAGCTCAACCGCCGCGGCAACGGCCAGGGCCACGTTGCGATGCTGATGAGCGCCGGCAAGCGGCGAATCGATCTCGACGGAGGCGCCGAGAGCTTCCACCTGGTAGGGGCCCGACGAACCGGCGGCTGGGAACGGCATGTAAGTCACAGCGCTCACGCCGCGAACATGCAGCTCGGCGGCCACTTCGCCTAGAACCTGGTTGGCCTCCGGATGCTGCGGCAGCGTAACCAGCGTTCCGTTCCGCCGCAGAATCCCGGCCTTTTCGCGGGTAATAGCGGCAATGGTCGAGCCCAGCCACTCCATGTGGTCGAGCGAGATATCGGTGATCACCGAAAGCAGCGGGTCCACAATGTTGGTAGCATCGAGCCGCCCGCCCATGCCCACTTCGAGGACCGCAATGTCTACGTGCGCCTCGGCAAAGTAAAGCAGCGCCTGGGCGGTGAGGATCTCAAAGAAGCTGGGCAGCTGAGCCAGCCGGCCATCGATCACCAGCTTCTCGGCGGCATCGTGGACGCGGAAGTAGAGTGCGGCGAAGGCGTCGTCGCCGATTTCCTCGCGGTCAAGCCGGATGCGCTCGTTCACCCGCGCCAGGTGCGGCGATGTGTAGAGCCCGGTGCGCAGGCCGCTGGCTGTCAGAATCGAGGCCAGCGTAGCCGCCGTGGAGCCTTTGCCGTTGGTTCCGGCAATCAAGACCGATGGGAAGCGCCGGTGCGGATCGCCCAGCTCCGCCATCAGCACGCGAATCTCGTCCAGCGAGAATTTGCGGCGCGGCTGACCCGTGCTCGCATAGAGCTCGGGAACCATTGCGTTAAGTTCATCGATAGCCGCGGCGTAGGACATGGACAGTCCAGTATAGAAGGGCAGCTTGGGCTTATGTGGAGATCAGCGCGGCAAGCGGATTCGCGTCCACCGGTGCCCTCAGTGTTGCAGCAGCAGTTGCAGCGCCAGCCGGGCATTCTGCAGGCAGAGCCGGGCTTCGTCTTCCGAGAGCAGGCCCTGGTGTACGGCCTTGCGGCCCACATCGTTCACCTGGTTGGCCACGCGCGGGAAATCCCCGTCAATATTGCACAGCTGCAGGTTGTTATTCACCTCGTGCAACAGGTTGCCCAAGGTGGCAGCGTTGCGGTAGCGGGTGCGCACCAGCCGCGTGAGCTGGTCGGGGAGCTTCTGTTTGATGGCCTCTTCTAGCACACTCCGGCACATGACCGCGCAGGCTGTAAACAGCCCATAGAAGTAGCAGCGCGTAGCCTCGTCCAGATACCGATCGGCCTCTTCAGAACTGGCTGCGGCCACCACGCACTCGCGCAGGTGCGTGGCGCGAATCACCGCCGGCTCCACCAATTCCAGCAGTTCCATGGCGATGGCGGCGCGCAGCAGGTCGTTCTGCTGGCCATCCAGCGCCCGCTGAATCTCTTGCCAGGCCGGCGTGGCTGCTTCGTACCCTGCGTATTGCAACCGGGTGAGCGAGGTGAGCCTCTGCCGGGCGTGCTGGATGAAGCCCTGCTGCATCTCCTGCGCCAGCATCCGCCAGCCGGCCACAAACGCCGCATGGTCCTGCTGATACCGCGCCCACAATTCGTCGTACACAATCCCGGGAAGCACATCGCGCAGCTGGTCGAAACGGCTGGTGCGAGCCAGCTCGGAGATCGCCTCGCAAAACTCTCGTCCCGGCGCACCTTCGGCAGACATTTGCAGGAGCTGGCTTTCCAGACGGTTTAAATCGATGGTCACTCGCCCAGCTCCCCCGTTCAACCCACGCGCTTATGCAAGCCCAGTCTACGAGCGGCGCAACTGATTCCATCCAGCCAATCTAAACAGCCATTGATCCTCGTGCTGGAACGGGAAGTCCTCGCCGTAGAAACCCTGGTCGGGAATGGCACGTGCAAGCACAGTTTTCCCTGCTCATGAAACCGATGGGTTGACTGTGGAAGAGCTGCCTCTGTGGACGACGTGGACGCGGCAAACCCTTGCCCCGCGCGGCGATGGACGAGGTTTTCACAAAACGCGCCTGCTTTTCACAGGGGTTCAGGCGCTGGCTGTGGGAGTCGTGGGAAACAGGGGCCCCTTGCAATAGGTAGAAGGCCTATTTTCCAAAACTCCTGAATTGCACAGCCGGGATTTAGAAAACTTGTCCTTAGGTAAAGTCCCTCCCCTGCAACCGCTTCGGAAGGATTTCCACTTTTCCTACCGCAACTACGGGGACTACTGTCTTGTTCTTTACTCTTACTACTTGTTTCCTCACCCGTCGCGCCACGTGCAATCCGCGTCGATGATCCGGTCCCATCCCGCTGCCAGCATCCAACTTGCAGGTCAGCGCTGCGGAACACCCGGTAGAACTCCTCAATATCCCGTGGAATGGTGCAGAGAATTCAGAAATGTATCCTGTTTTCCACCCACACCGGTGCGCAGAAGGTGAATACAATCAAACCAGAACAGGAGCCAGACCCTTTCGCGCGGCCGCATTGTGTTGTAGAGTGAGGCCAAGCCAGGAATCTGCTCCTCGCGTCGAGGGTGAAACTATGCCGATTGTGGAAACGGAAGTGGAGAAGCAGGCCGTACAGGGGGCAGCGATGGAGATTACCGTAAGCCGCCAGGAGCTGGTCAGAGAGCTCACCGCCACGCAAAGCGTGGTCGAGCGCAAGACCACCATTCCCATTCTGTCCAACTTCCTCATCGAGGCTGAGGGCGACCGGCTCAGCATCACCGCCACTGACCTCGACCAGGCCATCCGCACCAGTGCCTCCGTCAAGGTCAAGAAGCCCGGAGCCTGCACCATCCCCGCTCGCAAGCTCTACGACTACATCAAGCTGCTGCCCGAAGGCGACATCTCCATCAAACTGCTTGACAACCACTGGGTGCAGATCCGCTCCGGCCGCTCCAACACCAAGATGGTCGGCATGGCCCGCGCCAACTACCCCCAGGTGCCTGAGTTCCCCGCCGTCACCGCCACCAGCATCTCCACGCTGGCCCTCAAGACGCTGATCGCCCGCACCATCTTCGCCATCTCCAACGAGGAATCCCGCTACACGCTGAACGGCGCCCTCTTGGTCATCAAAGCCGAGTCGCTGGCCATGGTGGCCACAGACGGCCATCGCCTCTCCTACGTCGAGAAGCCCAACGAGAACCTTGAAGGCATCAGCGGCGAAAAGCGCGTACTCATCCCGCGCAAGGCTCTCCAGGAGCTGCAGCAGTTGCTCGGCAACACCGAAGCCGAAAAGGTCGAGTTCGCCGACGACGAGCACACACTGTTCTTCCGCGTCGGCCATCGGACTCTCTCCACCCGCAAGCTCTCCGGCCAGTTCCCCAACTTTGAGGCCGTCATGCCCCGCGACAACACCAAGTTCGCCGTCGTCCGCTCCAGTGAGTTGTCCGCAGCCATCCAGCGCGTCGCCCAGTTCGCTGACGAGCGCTCCGGCGCCATCCGCCTGCGTCTGGAAGGCAACGAGCTCAAAATCAGTTCCAGCTCCACCGAGTCCGGCGAGAGCGAAGACACCATCGACACGCCGTATTCCAGCGACCCCATCGTGGTCGGCTTCAACTCCGGTTACATCCTCGACTTCCTCAAGGCCCTCAGCAACGAAGGCGAAGTCCGCCTCGAGTTCAAGGACTCGCAGAGTGCCGGCCAGATGCGCCCCGAAGACCCCGAAGCCGAGTACAAGTACCGCTACGTCCTCATGCCCATGCGCATCTGAGCATTGCATGCAGCAGACTTTTCGTGCCAACAACAGAACGGCCCGGCAGCGATGCCGGGCCGTTCTGTTTGCGGATGCGTGTTCGCTATCAGGGCTCCTCGCGTTCCCGCAAGATAGCTGCAATCACTCGAGGATTCATCCGCCCATCGATCACGCCGAGGATCCAGACAGGATTCTTGTCGGGAGCATAGGCAATCAGGTGGTTTCGAACGACCTTGAAGCGGAGCGCGTGCGATGTGAGGTCGGGACGCTTGTGCCCATGATGAGGGAACCGTGCGAGCATCTGAAACGCGTGCAAGAACTCTTCCAATACGCGATTGGCGGAGTTGAAGTTGTATCGATTGATGCTCCCGTGGATTTCATCCACATCTGTGATCGCATCTGGATGCAGGGCGAAGCCCATTAGGCGATCGACTTCTGCCGAGCTTCGGCTCGCTCCCGTAACATGCGGCATGCTTCTTCGCCATCAATGAGCTGGACCCTCCCGGACTCAATGTCGTCGAACCGTTGGTCCAGCA
>Ga0302320_10005981_pt1 | contig 27120 bp, 24 predicted proteins | sample Bog_T0_3_FD_202130 | JGI IMG/M metagenome (GOLD analysis project Ga0302320, IMG submission 202130) | Peat permafrost microbial communities from Stordalen Mire near Abisko, Sweden - Bog_T0_3 | ecosystem: Environmental > Terrestrial > Soil > Wetlands > Peat | place: Sweden: Abisko, Stordalen Mire...
GCCCGAGCTGCGCGGCGTCCTCGCGCGGATACCAGCTGCGGTCGGCATCGTAGCGGCTCGCCAGGTATACGAGGATCGCCTGCGCGTCGCGCAGCACGTAACCGGCGTCGTCGATGACCGGGATCTGACCCAGCGGGTTGATCGCGAGGAACGCCGGGGATCTGTGTTCACGCCCCGGATGGAAATTGAGTTCAACCCGTTCGTATTCGAGGCCCAGCAGCGCCAGCAGCAGCCGCACCTTGTAGCAGTTTCCGGACAGCTCGTAGTCGTATAGCCGGATCATCGCGGCGCCCGCAGCGCGCGCTGCAGCCGGGTCAGCTCCCCGTTGTGGTAGCGCAGCGTCCCGAGTCCCACCGAGCCGCCCTTGAGCGCTGCGTGCACGACGCACCGCGCCGCATCGACCGGCTGCAGCATGAATACGATCCGGGTCGCGGCGACCCCCGGGCCGCCAGCCGACAGCGTATAGGCATCGAGCGCCTCGACCGCGACGGGTCCCGTGCCGTCGAGGTCATAGCCCTGCTGCAGGGCTGCGGCCACCGTGGCGACCGGGGCTTCCACGAAAACACTGCGCAGCGGCTGCGGGGCTGCAAGCCCCGCGGCGCCGGGCACTTCCGGCGGCCCGGCGTCGGCGCCCGCGAGGCGCACCCAGATATAGCCGTCCGCCTCGGCAACCCCATAGACGACGGCACCCAGTGTGGCGGCCGGCTTCTGCGTCGGGTGGGCCGGAATGAGGCGGCACTGCCCACTGCCTGACGCGAAGCGCCAGCCGTGATACTGGCAGCGCAGCTCCTGTCCGGTGTTGTAGCCGATCGAGAGGCGCACACCGCGGTGCGGGCAGCGGTTCCGCCAGGCGTTGACCGCGCCCGCATCATCGCGCCAGACGACGAGGTCCTGGCCGAGCAGCATGGCCTCGGCCAGATGGCGTGCGATCACTTCGTCCCGGCGCGCGACCGGGAACCAGCGCGCCAGCGCCGCTTGCCATGTTGACCCGCCGCTCATGGCGCGGGGATCGCGCCGAAGCGCACGCCGGACTGAGACAGCCAGCGCCGGTAGGCGCTGGAGGAGGCGTCGCAGCGGACCGAAACCTCAGCCCGCGGATCGAGCGGCAGCCGCTTCGGCCACTGGTTCTCGAGGATCGGCCGGTCCTGGCCGAAGATGAACTGCTGGTAGCGGCGCACGGCATCCGCGTCGACGTCGTGTTTCAGGTAACTGGTCAGAATGTGCGCCACACAGCTTTCCTCGGAAACGGGCTGCAGGAACAGCGCGATCATGTCATTGCGTGTCCGCTCGACCGGATTGGCCTTGTAGAGAACCACGATATAGGGGCGAACCGCGGCATAGGTGTAGCCGACGTCGTAGCCTTCGGTCGCCACCGGCGAGGAGAGCGGCTGGTAGACCCTGCAGCCGGTGGCCAGGATCCCGCCTCCGGGAAGGCTCTCCACCTTGTAGGATGCGATCTCGGTGTGGGGCTCCTCGCCGAGGAAGCCGGCATGCACGAACATCAGGTGCCCGAGGTCGAGGAAGTTCTCGACCGCGCGCAGTCCGGAGGTCGCGACGCTGACCGAGCCGGCGCTTGCCGTCCAGCGATCCGGATCCGCCGCCTCCGGAAAGTCGATGATCGGCTGGGCCGGCGTGCCGAGACACACCCAGATGAATCCATAGCGGATCGCGACATGCGCCAGCGGGGAGTCGCCGCTGCGCGCGCGCGGCTGCGCCGTGGCCTCCTCCAGCGACACCTCGACGGGGCGGTTGAACAGCACCGTGCGCCACGGCCCGTCGCGCTGCACGCGCGCGAGCTCAGCCACGATGTGCCAGTCATCCCAGAGGATCGGCTCGACGGCAGGCGGCGTCACGTCAGTGGACTCCGGCCGTGCGGGCATAGTGGTCGACTGCGGCAATCCAGCGCGCCTTGTCCACCGCCGGCAGGAACGACGCCTCGAAGGAATTGCGGGCGAGCTGCGTGATCTCACCGTCCGTCAGACCCAGCGCCTGCTGTGCGGCTGCGTAATTGTCGACGATATACCCGCCGAAATATGCCGGATCGTCGGAATTGACCGTCACGCAGGCGCCCGCCCGCAGCAGCCGCGCGAGGTTGTGATCCTCGAGGCGCTGCACGACACCGAGGCGCAGGTTCGACAGCGGGCACACGGTCAGCGGCATGCGCGTCGCGATGAGCCGCGCGAGCAGTGCCGGATCCTCGTCGCAGCGCACGCCATGATCGATGCGCCGGACCTGCAGGCTATCGAGCGCGCCCGTAATGTAGGCCGGCGGTCCTTCCTCGCCGGCATGGGCGACCGCCGGCAGACCAGCGGACCGCGCCCGCTCGAACACGGCGGCAAACTTCTCCGGTGGATGGCCGAGCTCGGATGAATCGAGCCCGACACCACCGAGGCGGTCACGGAATGGCAGCGCCTCCTCCAGCGTGCGCAGCGCATCCCCGGCACTCAGGTGGCGCAGGAAGCACAGGATCAGCCGGTGGGTGAACCCCCAGTCGCGCTGCGCCCGCGCGAGTGCCGCGCCGATCCCGTCCAGCACGATCCCGAGGGGGATAGCGCGTGCAGTATGGGCCTGCGGGTCGAAGAAGATCTCCGCATGGACGACACCATCCGCATGCGCGCGCCCGAGATAGGCGTGGGTCAGCGCCTCGAAATCCGCGCTCGTGCGCAGCACCGCCGTGCCGGCATAGTAGACATCGAGGAAGGACTGCAGATCGGCGAAGCGATAAGCCTGGCGCAACGCCTCGACCGATGCATAGGGCAGGGCGATGCCATGGCGGGCCGCGAGCCGGAACGCCATTTCCGGCTCCAGCGTACCCTCGATGTGGACGTGCAGCTCGGTCTTCGGCAGACCCCGGATATAGGAAGGAGGCGACAGCAAGCGGACAGATCCCCGGACGGGCGCGGAACGACGCGCATCGCTACTCTATACAAAACTCCCGCGAATGTTTGCAAGTGGCAGCCCATTGTCGCTAGGATCAATCGCAGATGGGCAAACTGACTACGCACGTGCTCGATATCAGCGCCGGCATTCCGGCCGCCGGACTGACGATCGAGTTGCGGCGCGAGACAGAGGGGGGGGCGCTGGTTCTCACGACCGCGGTGACGGGCGCCGACGGGCGCTGCACGGCGCCGCTGCTCGACGGCGAGGCCTTCGCGGCAGGGCGCTACTCGCTGACGTTCCAGGTCGCCGGGTACTTCCGCGCCCGTGGCCTGAGCCTGCCGGAACCGCCCTTCATCGACCGCGCGGTGGTGCACTTCGGCATCGCGCAGCCCGGCCAGCACTACCATGTGCCGCTGCTCGTCTCGCCCTGGAGCTATTCGGTCTATCGGGGAGGCTAGGGCCAGGGTGGCACGCGTGCGCTTCCTGCTCGATGGCCAGACGATCAGCGTCGAGGATCCCCCGCCGACGCTGACCATCCTCGAGTACCTGCGCGGGGCGCTGCAGCGGACCGGCACCAAGGAGGGCTGCGCCGAGGGCGACTGCGGCGCGTGCACCGTGGTCCTCGGGACGCCGTCGGGCGCCGATCCGGCCCGCGTCGAGTACCGCGCGATCAACGCCTGCATCCGCTTTCTGGCGACGATCGACGGCCTGGAGCTGGTGACGGTCGAGAGTCTGCGCGCGTCGGACGGCAAGCTGCACCCGGTGCAGCAGGCCCTGGTCGACTGCCATGCCTCACAATGCGGGTTCTGTACGCCAGGGTTCGTGATGTCGCTGTTCGCGCTGTACCTGAACGATGCGGCGCCGGACCGCGAACGGGTCGTGGGCACGCTGAGCGGCAACCTGTGCCGCTGTACCGGCTACCGTCCGATCATCGAGGCGGGTCTGCGGATGAGCAGCTTGCCGGAACCTGCGCACTGGAGCCGCCCGCAGGCCTGCGATCCGGCGCGCAGAGCCGCGCTCGAGGCGATCCGCCCCGCCGTGTCGCTGTCGCTGCCCGGCTTCCGTGCGCCGCGCACAGTCGATGAACTCGCAGCAGCCATCGCCGCGGACCCGGACGCGCTGGTCCTCGCCGGAGGCACCGACGTTGGGCTCTGGGTGACGAAACAGCTGCGCGAGCTGCCGCCGCTGATCTATCTCGGCGAGGTCGCCGAACTGCAGCGGATCTCGCAGCGCTCCGACACGATCGTGATCGGCGCGGCCGTACCCCTGACGGATGCCTGGGACGCGATCGTCGCCCTCTACCCCGATCTGCGGGAGCTCGGGGAGCGCTTCGGTTCGCCGCCGGTGCGCAACTCCGGCACGCTGTGCGGGAATCTCGCCAACGGCTCACCGATCGGCGACGCGCTGCCGGTCCTGGTCGCGCTCGGCGCAACGCTCGAGCTGCGCGCCGGCAGTCAGACGCGCCACGTGCCGCTGGAGCGGTTCTATCTGGGCTACCGGCGCAAGGACCTGGCACGCGGCGAGTTCGTCGCCGCCGTGCACATTCCGCGCGCCGTGGCGGGCGCGTGGGTTGCGAGCTACAAGCTGTCGAAGCGCATCGACCAGGACATTTCGGCGGTCTGCGCCGGCTTCGTCGTCGCGGTGCAGGGCGAGAGGATCGTGACGGCACGCATCGCGTTCGGCGGCATGGCCGGCGTCGTCGCACGGGCGCCGGCGACCGAACGGGTGCTCGTGGGGGCTGCCTGGACGGCAGCGACCATCGAGGCCGCAGCGGCTGAGCTCGGGCACGACTACCGGCCGCTCGGCGACCACCGTGCGAGCGCGGCCTACCGGCTGCAGGGCGCAGCGAACCTGCTGCGCCGCTTCCATCTCGCGCACGGCGGCAGCACCCACGCGCTGCGCACGCCCGCGGCGCTGACCGCGGCACGCTGACCGTGTCCGGCAGAGAACAGCGCCACGAAAGTGCGCACCTGCACGTCAGCGGGGAGGCGCTGTACACCGACGACATCGCGTTGCCGTCGCAGACCCTGCATGCGGCCTTCGGCCTGAGCCCGGTCGCGCATGGCCGGATCCGCGAGCGCGAGCTGGGCCCCGTCATCGCGACTCCGGGTGTGTTCGCCGTCGTGCAGGCCGGGGATGTGCCCGGTGAGAACAACTACGGCGCGGCGGTACACGATGACCCGATCTTCGCCGACACGCTGGTCCAGTACGCGGGCCAGCCGCTGTTCGCCGTGGCGGCCGACTCGATGACCACGGCGCGCGTCGCTGCGCGGCGCGCCCGCCTCGAGATCGATGAGCTGCCGGCGATCCTCGACATCCGCGCGGCGCTCGCCGCGGGCAGCTTCGTGCTGCCGGCGGCGCGCCTTGCCCGGGGCTCCCCGCAACAGGCCATCGCCAGCGCGCCGCACCGGCTGCAGGGTAGCGTCACCATCGGCGGCCAGGATCATTTCTATCTCGAGGGGCAGATTGCCGTTGCCGTGCCGCAGGAGGACGGCGGCATGCTCGTGCACAGCTCGACGCAACACCCTTCGGAGGTCCAGCAGATCGTCGCCCGTGCACTCGGGGTCGCCAGTCATGCGGTCACGGTGCAATGCCGGCGCATGGGCGGCGGGTTCGGCGGCAAGGAGACGCAGCCGGCGCTGATCGCAGCCGCCGCGGCCGTGCTCGCGCGCCGCAGCGCCCGTCCGGTCAAGCTGCGCCTGGAGCGTGAGGCGGACATGCTGGTCACCGGCAAGCGCCATGACTTCCTGGCCGACTACACGGTCGGGTTCGATGCGGCGGGGCGCATCCTCGGGCTCACGGTGATGCTGGCGTCGCGCTGCGGCTACTCCGCCGACCTGTCCGGACCCGTCAACGACCGCGCGATGATGCACGTCGACAACGCCTATTTCCTCGAACATGTAGAGATCGTCTCGCACCGCTGCAGGACGCACACCGTGTCGAACACGGCATTCCGCGGCTTCGGCGGACCCCAGGGCATGATGGTCATCGAACAGGTCCTCGACTCGATCGCGCGCGCCCTGCAACTTGATCCGCTCGCGGTGCGGCGCGCCAACCTCTATGGCGTCGACACGCGCAACGTCACGCCCTACGGGCAGGTGGTCGAGGAAAACCTGCTGCCCGGGATCATCGACCAGCTCGAGCGCAGCAGCGACTACGCGCGCCGCCGTGCCGGGATCGCGGCGTGGAACCGCGGCCAGGATGTGATCCGCCGCGGCATCGCGCTGACACCGGTGAAGTTCGGCATCTCGTTCACGGCGACGCTGTTCAACCAGGCCGGCGCACTGGTCCATGTCTACACGGACGGCACGGTGCTGCTGAACCACGGCGGCACCGAGATGGGTCAGGGACTGTTCACGAAAGTCGCACAGGTGGTCGCGACGACGCTCGGGCTGCCCTTCAGTGCGATCCGCGTCTCGGCCACCGATACTTCGAAGGTCCCGAACACGTCGGCGACAGCGGCGTCCGCCGGCGCCGATCTCAACGGCAAGGCGGCGCAGGCGGCCGCCGCCGCGATCCGCGAACGCCTGGCTGCGTTTGCAGGTGAACGCTACGGCGTCGCCGCCGATGCCGTGCGCTTCTGCGATGGCCGCGTCCAGGCAGGCGAGCGCGAGATGAGCTTCGCGAGTCTGGTCCAGGAGGCTTACCGGGCGCGGATTTCGCTGTCCGCGACGGGCTACTACCGGACGCCGAAGATCGAGTGGGACAAGCAGACGATGCGCGGACGACCGTTCTTCTACTTTGCGTTCGGCGCGGCGGTGACCGAGGTGGCGATCGATACGCTGAGCGGCGAGACGCAGATCCTCGGCGTGGACATCCTGCACGACGCCGGCAATTCGCTGAACCCGGCGCTCGACCTGGGTCAGGTCGAAGGCGGGTTCCTGCAGGGCGCGGGCTGGCTCACCGCGGAGGAACTGTGGTGGAACGGCGCAGGGCAGCTGCAGACGCATGCCCCATCGACCTACAAGATCCCGACCGCGCGCGACTGGCCGGCAAACGCGCGGGTTGAGCTGTTCGCCGGCGCGGGGAACCGCGAGGACACGATCTACCGTTCCAAGGCGGTCGGTGAGCCGCCGCTGATGCTCGCCATCTCGGTATTCCATGCCATCCGCGATGCGGTGGCGAGCTGCGGCCCCGCCGGCGCCGACCCGGCGCTGACCGCGCCCGCGACACCCGAGGCCGTGCTGCGGGCGCTGACCGGCATCCGTGCCGGGGTGACGCCGTGAACGCGACGTCCGGCGCCTGGCTCGCGCCGCTCGGCGACTGGGTGCCGGCGGTCATCGATGCACTCGCGCAGGAGTCCGGCGTCGTGCGGGTGGTACTCGCCGCCGTTCGCGGATCGGCGCCGCGCCGCGCCGGGGACGGGATGCTGGTGCGGCGCGACGGGCTCGCGGGCACGATCGGCGGTGGTCAGCTGGAATACGACGCGGTGGCGGCCGCACGCGCGATGCTGGACGAGACCGCGCCGCGGGCGGTCCTGCGGCGCATTGTGCTCGCGGTCGACGCCGGCCAGTGTTGCGGAGGCGTCGTGCAGCTGTGGCTGGAGCGCCTCACACGCGCCGACCTCGGCTGGCTGCAGGCGGCCTGCAGCGCGTCGCGGCACGCGGACAGGGTGCTGGTCAGCTCACTGGGGACCGACGGCCGGGTACAGCGCTGCGTTGCCGGCGGATCCCGCTCACCGCAGCCGGCGCTGCTGCTCGAGGACGGCGCAGACGGACAACCCCGGCTGATCGAGCGGCTGGGCACCCGGCATCCGCCGCTGTGGCTTTATGGCGCCGGTCATGTCGGCCAGGCGTTCGCGCGCATCGCCTTCGACCTGCCACTCGCGCTGACCTGGACAGACTCGCGCGGCGGTGTCTTTCCGCCCGGGATTCCGGCCAGTGTCACCGTACAGGGCGACGTCGATCCGGTTGCGAGCGTCGCCGCGGCGCCCGCCGGTACGCGCTTCCTGGTCATGACCCATGACCACGCGCTCGACTTCCAGCTCTGCCGTGCGATCCTCTCGCGGCGGGATTTTGCGTGGGCGGGACTGATCGGCTCGCGCAGCAAGGCGGCGCGGTTCCGCTCACGGCTGGCCCGTGCCGGCGTCGCGGCCGAGGCGATCGCGCGCCTGTCGTGCCCGGTCGGAGTTGGCGGGATCTACAGCAAGTGGCCCGCTGCCATCGCCGTCGCGATCGCCGCGGAGCTGCTGCGGGACATCGGCGTCGCCGACGCCGAACGCGCCCCTGAAGCGCAGCGCGTGGAGGCCTGCGCGGCCAGCGACTGCAGCGGGTGCCGGTCACGATGAGCGGCTATTTCGCCGACTGGCTGGCGCTGCTGCTGCGCTGGGGACATGTCGTCACCGGCATCGCCTGGATCGGCGCATCGTTCTACTTTGTCTGGCTGGACAACAGCCTCGAGCCGCTCACGGCGACGCCGGGCGGTGAGGAGGCCGGCATTGCCGGGGAGCTGTGGGCCGTGCACGGCGGGGGGTTCTACCGCGCGCGCAAGTACCGCGTCGCCCCGCCGCAGCTGCCGGCGACGCTGCACTGGTTTTACTGGGAAGCCTACACGACCTGGCTGACAGGCTTTGCGCTGCTGAGCGTGCTGTATTTCCGGGATGCCGACGCCTACCTGGTCGACGCCGCGGTGCGCGCGCTGACCCCGGCACAGGCCATCGGCGCGGCGCTCTTATCGCTGTGCGGATCCTGGCTGGTCTACGACGCCCTGTGCCGCTCGCCGCTGGCCGGACAGCCGCGGCTCCTCGGCGGCGTCATTGCGCTGCTCACCGGCGCACTGGCGTACGCACTGTGCGGCGCCTTCGGTGGCCGCGGCGCCTACATGGTCTATGGCGCGACGCTCGGCACGATCATGGTGGCGAACGTGCTGTTCGTGATCATCCCGGGTCAGCGGGAGCTGGTGCGGGCGAAGCGGGACGGACGCGAGCCCGATCCCGCGCCCGGGCTGCGCGGCAAGCAGCGCTCGGTTCACAACACCTATTTCACGCTGCCGGTACTGTTCGTGATGCTGAGCCAGCATTACCCGATGACCTTCGGCGCGCGCGCAAACTGGCTCGTCCTCGTCGCGATGAGCGCTGCGGGCGCGAGCCTGCGCGCCTGGTTCGTGTTCCGCCACAAGCCGGCGCTGCGCACGCCGCTGGTGCGCGCGGTGCCGGCGGCTCTCGGCATCGCGCTGCTCGCCGGCGTCATCGTTGCGCTCACGCCGGGCGCGCCGCTGCGCAACCGCGCAGCGGCGAGCGGCGCTGCCATGGCGGACGGCGCGGCGGAAGGGCGTGTCGCGATCATCGTCGCGGGTCGCTGCGCGCCCTGCCATGCCGAGCATCCGACCCAGGCCGGGTTCGGCACCGCCCCGAACGGGCTCATGCTGCAGACGCCGGAGCAGTTGCTCACGCATGCGGCGGCGGCCGAAGTCCAGCTCACCGCGCAGGCGATGCCGCTCGGCAACCTGACCGGCATGACGCCGGAGGAGCGCACATTGCTGCTCGGGTGGCTGCAGGCGCATAGCCGCCGATGAGCCCGATCCGGTAATCTCTGCCGCCATGGATCCGTCCTACCCCCGTGACCTCGCCGGCTATGGTCGAAACCCACCGCATGCACGCTGGCCGGGCGGGGCGCGCATTGCGCTGCAGTTCGTGCTGAACTACGAGGAAGGCGCCGAGAACAGCGTGTTGCATGGCGATCCCGCGTCCGAGGTATTCCTCTCCGAGATCATCGGGGCGCAGTCCTTCGCGGCGCGCCACATGAGCATGGAATCGCTGTATGAGTACGGCTCGCGCGCCGGGCTGTGGCGCATCCTGCGCGCCTTTGAGCGTCGCCGGCTGCCGCTCACCGTGTTCGCGGTCGCCGCGGCGATCCAGCGCAATCCGGAGGCCGCTGCCGCTTTCCGCGAGCTGGGGTACGAGATTGCCTCGCACGGCCTGCGCTGGATCAGCTACCAGCAGATGGACGTTGCGACCGAGCGGCGTCATCTGCACGAGGCGGTCGCGATCCTGACCGGGATCTTCGGCGCCGCGCCGCTCGGCTGGTACACCGGCCGCGACAGCCCGCAGACCCGGCGGCTGGTCGTCGAACATGGCGGCTTTCTCTACGACGCCGACTCCTACGCCGATGACCTGCCGTACTGGACCGAGGTCGCGGTCGGGGAGGGCGACGGCGGTGCCGGTGCGCAGCGCAGGCTGGCGCATCTGGTCGTGCCCTACACCCTCGATACCAATGACATGCGCTTTGCAACGGCGCAGGGCTTCAACAGCGGCGCGCAGTTCTTCGACTACCTGCGCGCCGCCTTCGACACGCTGTATCGCGAGGGGGACCCGGCCGGGCTCGACCGGCCGAAGATGCTGTCGGTCGGCCTGCATTGCCGCATCGTCGGGCGGCCCGGAAGGATCGCCGCGCTGGAACAGTTCCTCGACTACATCGCTGCGCACGAGCATGTCTGGGTCTGCCGGCGCATTGACATTGCACAGCACTGGCGCAGCACCCACCCGTACCGGCCGGCGGCATGATCGCGCTGGCGCAGCTCAATGCGCTGGCGCCCGATGGCTTCGTCGCGGCGCTCGCCGGCATCTTCGAACACTCGCCGTGGGTTGCGCAGCGCGTCGCGGGCGAGCGTCCGTTCGGCTCGGTCGTCGAACTGACGCAGCGGATGCGTTGCGCAGTGCTGGCGGCAACACCCGCCGCTCAGCTGGCACTGATCCGCGCGCATCCAAAGCTTGGCGCGCGCGGGCCGCAGCTCACAACCCTCACCCACGCATCGCAGGCCGAGCAGCGCCGCGCCGGCCTTGCTGCCTGTTCGGACGCCGAGTACGCCGAACTGCTGGTACTCAACGACTCCTATCTCGCGCGTTTCGACTTCCCGTTCATCCTCGCTGTGCGCGGGCACGGCCCGGCCTCGATCATCGCGGCCTGCCGCTCGCGGCTGCGCCACACGGCGGAAGAGGAGCGGCAGGCCGCGCTGACCCAGATCGGCCTGATTGCGGGCTTCCGGCTTGCCGACACCGTGCAGTCGGTGCCGGCGGCGGAAGTCCCGGCGATGCAGGCGGCGCTGCAGGCTGCAAGTGACGCCGCCGCGGGCGCATCCGGTGTCGCGGCGCTGCTGCGCGAGTGGCTGCTGGGCGCCCACCTCGACGTACACTCCGGCGAGGACGGCCGCCCGGTCGGCACGCTGACGGGGACCGATACGGCAGCCGCACCGCTCTGCCTGGGGACGATCAACGAAGTGCTGCTCGCGATCGGGGTCGCCAGGGAACTCAGGAACCGTGCTGCGGTTGCGACGCGTGCACTGGTCCTGGACCCTCTGGCCGGGCAGCCTGTGCCGGGCGTGGGCCCCTCCGGGGCGCCCGAGGAACAGGTAAAGTACCTGTATTCGTTAGTGACCAGCAGCGGGAAGCCGTAACCGATGAGTACCGATGACAGCGAGGCAGCCCTGATCGCAGGCCGGATCAACCTCGCCGACGCGCGTCTCGGCGCGGTCGGCCTGTCCGCGAGCGATGAGTTCTTCGCGCCGCTGCAACGGCTGCTGCAGGCTTCCGAGCCCGAGTGGCGCGCCGGCGTCTACGATGAACACGGCAAGTGGATGGACGGCTGGGAAACGCGCCGCCGCCGCGGTCCGGGGCACGATCATTGCGTGATTCGCCTGGCCGCCCCATGCACGCTGTCGCTGCTGGACATCGACACCCGACATTTCACCGGCAACTATCCACCGCATGCGTCGGTGCTGGCCTGTCACAGCGCGAGTACGCCGGGTCCCGCAGCGGTGTGGACCGAGCTGTTGCCGCATGTCGCGCTCGCGGGCAACCAGCACAACTACTTCGCGGTGCCGGCGACCGACAGCTGGACCCACCTGAAGCTCAATATCTTCCCCGATGGAGGGGTGGCGCGACTGCGCGCCTGGGGCGAGGTCCGGGTCGACTGGTCGGCACCGACGCTGTCCGGCGAGGTGGATCTGGTCGCCGCTCTGCATGGCGGGCGCGCGCTGTGCGCCAACGACCAGCACTACGGGTCGATGCATAACCTGTTGCTGCCCGGGCGCGGCGCGAGCATGGCCGATGGCTGGGAGACGCGGCGGCGGCGCGAGCCGGGACACGACTGGGTCATTCTCGCGCTGGGCCGCGCCGGCACCGTGCGGCGCATTGAGCTCGACACCGCGCATTTCCGCGGCAACTTTCCGCACCAGGTCTCGATCCACGCGGCGCTGCTGCCTGGGGCTCCGGCGGCGGACCTCAGCAGTCAGAGCCTTTATTGGCCCGTACTGCTGTCGGCGCAACCGATGCGCGCCGACCACGTACACAGCTTTGCTGCCGAAGTGCAGGACCTCGGCCCGGTCTCGCATGTGCGGGTGAACCTGCACCCCGATGGGGGGCTGTCCCGTGTGCGGCTATTTGGGAATCGTGCCGTCGACACCGTCGACTAGCCAGTTCATCGACATCAGGTCGTCGAGCGGGATCGACGACTTCGCGTCGACCCTGACCACGCCGGCGGTGTCCTTGATGGGACCCGCGAACGGCACCAGCGTGCCGTCGATGATCGCCTGCTTTTTCGCGGCGAAGAGCTTCGCGACATCGGGTGGCACCGCCGCGTTCAGCGGCGTCAGCACGACCGCGCCTTCACGGATGCCCCAGCGCACCTGGCGATTGCCGGTCCAGGAGCCGTCGAGCACCTTCTTCACCTCGTCGATGTAGTAGACGCCCCAGTCCTCGGTGTTGGCGGTGAGTTGCGCATGGGGTCCGTACTTCGCCATGTCCGAATCCCAGCCGAAGGCATGGATCCCTTTCTCCTCGGCCACCTGCATGACGGCCGGCGAGTCGGTGTTCTGGCACAGGATGTCGGCGCCCTGCGCGATCAGCGCCTCGGCCGCCTGGCGCTCCTTGCCCGGGTCATACCAGGTGTCGGCCCAGATGATCTTGGTGTGGATCTTCGGGTTGACGCTGCGCGCACCGAGCGTGAACGCATCGATGTTGCGGATCACCTCGGCGATCGGAAACGAGGCGACATAGCCCAGCGTATTGGTCTTCGTCGTCTTCCCGGCCAGTACGCCGAGAAGGTAGGCACCCTCGTAGAAACGCGCCTGGTAGGTCACCAGGTTCGCCGCAGTCTTGTAACCGGTGCCGTGTTCGAACTTCGTTTTCGGAAACAGCTTCGCCACTTTGAGCATCGGCTCCATGTAGCCGAACGAGGTACCGAAGATCAGGGCATTGTCCTTCGCCGCAAGCTGGCGGATCACGCGCTCGGCATCCGCGGTTTCCGGCACGCTCTCGACATAGGTCGTCTCGACGCGGGCACCGAACTCCTTCTCGACCGCGAGACGCCCGAGGTTGTGCTGGTACGACCAGCCGCCGTCGGCGACCGGGCCGACGTAGACGAACGCGATCTTCAATGGTGCAGCGCTGGCACCAAAGGAGAGCATGCTGATGAGACAGACGCCGGCCAGGACACCACGCAGACGATGAAGCATAGGCTGTGAATCCTCGGTTCTTTACAGTGCAGGACCTGCTGTGTAGTGTAACGACAGGCTCGCGGCTTGCAACGCTCCGCCACAGATTATGAAGGTGCCAACCTTGATATTGACCTTAAGAGCGTTCGCATTCGCAACCGTGCTGGCAGGCTGTGCGGTTGCCGCCGCTGCCGATGCACCGCCGCCCATCCCGGTCCGCGTGCTGGTGATCAACATGTTCCAGCCCGAGGCCGCGCCCTGGCTGGAGGCCCTGCACGCCGGGCGCGAGATCGCAGTCCCGGGACTGCCCGAGGAGTATCCTGCGGTCCGTTGCAACAGCGATGCGGTGTGCCAGATGACGACGGGCATGGGACACGCAAATGCGGCTGCTTCGCTGATGGCGGTCCTCTACAGCGGCCGCTTCGATCTGCATCAGGCGTATTTTCTGATCGCCGGCATCGCCGGCATCGATCCCGCGCAGGGCACGATCGGTACCGCCGCCTGGGCGCGCTGGGCGGTCGATACCGGCATTGCGCACGAGATCGATGCGCGCGAGCTGCCGCGGGGCTGGGATGACGGCTACTTCGGCGTGCTGACGGAATCGCCCGAGGCGATGCCGAAGCTCGAATACAGGAGCGAGGTCTTCCGCCTGAACGAGGCGCTCGCGCAGCGTGCGTTCGCGCTGTCGAAGACGGCGGTATTGGCCGACAGCGATGCGCTGCGCCGGTATCGTGCGCATTACCCTTCCGCCCCGGCAAACCAGCCGCCGACGGTGGCGCTCTGCGACACCGTGTCGGCCGATACCTGGTGGACGGGTGCGCGTCTCGGCAATCATGCGCGCCACTGGGTGAAGCTCCTGACGGGCGGTGACGGTGTCTATTGCACGACCCAGCAGGAGGACAATGCGACGCTGCTGGCGCTGACGCGCGCGGCGCATTCGGGTCTGATTGACTTCCAGCGCATCGCGGTACTGCGCAGCGGTTCGGATTTCGATCGCCCCTATCCGCACCAGGGGGTGCTCGCCGGCCTGCATGCGCAGCTGCAGATCGCAGATGCCTTCCACCTCGCGACGGTCAACCTGGAGCGCGCGGGGCTGCCGCTGGTCGAGGAGATCGCGCAGCACTGGGAGCGCTGGCAGTCCGGCGTCCCGGGCACCCCGGCACCGTGACGCCACGCCTGCGGCTGCGCGGCATCGGCAAGCGCTACGGCGACCTCGCCGCCAACGACGACATCCATCTCGAGGTTGCCGCCGGCGAAATTCACGCCGTGCTCGGTGAGAACGGCGCCGGCAAGAGTACGCTGATGAAGATCATCTACGGCGTGACCCAGCCCGATCAGGGCACGATCGAATGGGAGGGGACCGAGGTGACGATCGCAAGCCCGGCGCAGGCCCGGAGCTTGGGGATTGGCATGGTCTTCCAGCATTTCGCACTGTTCGAGACCCTGACCGTCGCCGAGAACATCGCACTGGCGCTGGACGAGGACCTGAAACCCGCCGTGCTCGCGGCACGCATCAACGAGGTCTCGCACCGCTACGGGCTGCCGATCGACCCTGAGCGCCTGACACACGGCATGTCGGTCGGAGAGAGGCAGCGCGTCGAGATCGTGCGCTGCCTGTTGCAGAGTCCGCGGCTGCTGATCATGGACGAGCCCACCTCGGTACTGACCCCGCAGGCGGTGCGCGCCCTGTTCGATACGCTGCGCCGGCTCAGCGACGAGGGCCTGAGCATTCTCTACATCAGCCACAAGCTCGACGAGATCCGTGAGCTCTGCAGTCGCGCAACGGTGCTGCGCGGCGGCCGCGTCACGGGCACGGCGGCGCCGGCGACAGAAACCAACGCGAGCCTCGCGCGGCTGATGGTCGGCGGCGAGCTCAAGGAATGCACGCTGACGCCGCGGGAGCCGGGTGAGGTGCGCCTGCAGATCCAGTCACTGTCCCTGCCCACGGATGATCCGTTCGGCACCCGCCTCGTCGACATCAACCTCAGCGTGCGCAGCGGCGAGATCGTCGGCATCGCCGGCGTGTCGGGCAACGGCCAGAAGGAACTGCTCGCCGCGATCTCCGGCGAACAGCCGGGCAGGGAGCCTGCGGCAATCCGCATCGACGGGCGCGATGCCGGCACACTGGGGCCGGCGCAGCGCCGCCGCCTCGGGCTGCGCTTCGTGCCCGAAGAGCGTCTGGGACGCGGCACCGTGCCATCGCTGTCGCTGGCGGACAACTGTCTGCTGACCGGCGAGGCCGCGGGCCTGCTGCGCCGTGGCGTCGTGCACCGCGCTGCCGCGCGACTGTTTGCGCGCGAGACGATCCGTGAGTTCGGGGTACGCTGCGACGGCGAGCTGAGTGCCGCACAGAGCCTCTCCGGCGGCAACCTGCAGAAATTCATCGTCGGGCGCGAGATCCGGCTCGCACCGCGCGTGCTGCTCGTCGCGCAGCCGACCTGGGGCGTCGACGTGAATGCCGCGCTCGGTGTGCGCCAGAGCCTGATCGACCTGCGTAATGCCGGCTGCGCGGTGCTCGTCGTCTCCGAGGACCTGGACGAGCTGTTCTCGATCTGCGACCGGCTCGCCGTGATCGCGCACGGCGCGCTGACCGAGGCGCTCCCGACCGCGCAGCTGGCAACCGAGACGATTGGCCTGTGGATGACCGCGAGCGCACCGCATGCGTAGCGCCGTGTTCTGGCCGCTGCGCCTCGAGCCGCGCGCCAGGCCCTCAAGGCCGATGCGCGTGCTGTCCTCACCGCTCGCCGCGCTCGCGATGCTGCTCGTCGGCTTCGCGGTGCTGAAATTCCTCGGCCAGGACGCCGTCGCGGCCTTCAGGGTGTTCTTCGTCGAGCCGTTCACCTCACTGTACGGTGTCGGCGAACTGCTGCTGAAGGCTACCCCGCTGATGCTGTGCGCGCTTGGACTTGCCGCGGGCTACCGCGCCAACGTCTGGAACATCGGCGCGGAAGGCCAGTTCACGCTGGGTGCCATTGCCGGCAGCGGCGTGGCGCTGTTCCTCGGAGGCGAACTCGGGTCCCTCACGTTCCCCGCCATGCTGCTGGCCGGCGTCCTCGGCGGCATGGCCTGGGCGGCCATCCCGGCGCTGCTGCGCACGCTGTTCAACACCAGCGAGATCTTTGTCAGCCTGATGCTGGTCTACATCGCGCAGCTGTTCCTGTCGTTTCTCGTGCACGGGCCCTGGCGCGATCCGGCCGGGCAGAACTTCCCGCAGTCGAAGGCGCTCGACGACAGCGTGTTGCTGCAGCCGCTGATCGAGGGCACCCGCGTCAATGCGGGGATCCTGGTCGCGCTCGGCCTCGCGCTGCTGTTCTGGTGGTTCGGGTCGGCGACCGCGGCGGGTTTCCGGCTGCGCGTCAGCGGGCTGAGTCCCCTGGCCGCCCGATACGCAGGGTTCAGCCAGCGCGGCAGTATCTGGCTCGCGATGCTGCTCGGCGGCGGCATGGCCGGGCTCGCGGGAATCTTCGAGGTGGCGGGCCCGATCGGCGTGCTGCAGCCGGTGATCTCGCCGGGCTATGGATTTGCGGCCATCATCGTCGCCTTCGTCGGGCGACTGCATCCACTCGGCATCGTGCTCGCCTCGCTGCTGATGTCGGCGCTGTACCTCGGCGGGGAGTCGGCGCAGATCGAGCTGCAGCTGCCGGCGTCGGTGACCGGCCTGTTCCAGGGGACGCTGCTGTTCTTCCTGCTCGCTGCCGAGCTGTTCATCCATTTCCGGCTGCGCCGCGTGCGCCAGGGTGATCCGTGAGCGGCATCGACTGGATTGCGATCATCGCCAGTGCGATCGCGGCGGCGACGCCGCTGATCTTCGCCGCAATCGGCGAGCTCGTCGCGGAGCGTGCCGGCGTGCTGAACCTCGGTGTCGAAGGCATGATGCTGGTCGGTGCGGTCAGCGGCTTCGCTGCCGGCTATACGAGCGGCAGCATGGCGATCGCCTTCGCGGCCGGGGCGCTTGCCGGAATGGCGCTGGCGCTGCTGTTCGCGGTACTGACGCTCAACCTGCAGACCAACCAGGTGGCCACGGGACTCGCGCTGACGCTGTTCGGTGTGGGCCTCAGCGCCTTCGCCGGCCGCAGCTTCGTCGGCGTCGCCCTCACTCGCCTGCCGCCGCTCGACATCCCGGTGCTCGGCACGCTGCCGCTGGTCGGGCCGCTGCTGTTCCACCATGACCTGCTGGTCTACCTGTCGATCGGCGCCTGTGCTGCCACGGCATGGTTCCTGAAGTCGACCCGTGCGGGCCTGCGGCTGCGGGCCGTCGGTGAGTCGCCGGCCGTGGCGCATGCGCTCGGCGAACCGGTGAACCGGATCCGTTACCTGGCCGTGCTGTTCGGCGGCGCGATGAGCGGCATTGCGGGAGCCTACATGTCGACATCGCTGACGCCGATGTGGGTCGAGGGCATGACCAGCGGCCGCGGCTGGATCGCGCTGGCACTGGTCGTGTTCGGCACCTGGAAGCCCTGGCGGGTGCTCGGCGGTGCCTACCTGTTCGGCATCGTCACGGTCCTGCAGCTGTATGCGCAGGGCCTGGGTGTACAGGTGCCGAGCGAGTTCCTGTCCATGCTCCCGTATGTGGCCACGATCGTCGTGCTGGTCATCATCTGTCGCGACCCGAAGACAATCCTGCTGAACCAGCCTGCCTCCCTCGGCCAGAGCTTCCACCCGGGTCGCTGAGCGCGGCGGCGGGCGCGCGGGGCTTGAGGCATAATCGGGACCGGGCGGCCCTCGTGGCGGAACTGGTAGACGCAACGGACTTAAAATCCGTCGGTGAACAGCCATCCCGGTTCGATTCCGGGCGAGGGCACCACACAACGCAACCCGAAAGGGTCAGAACTGCTGCGTCAGTTCCAGGAACAGTCCCCGCCGCGGTCCGTACTGGGGCGCGAATTCACCGATGCCCGATGCCCCGCGCAGGATGTAGCGGTGATCGAACAGGTTGATGGCGCTGACGCGCAGCGTCAGCGCCTTCTGGCTGTGCCAGGGAAAGAAGTCGGCGGCGACGCTCGCGTTCCACTGGGTGTAGCCAGGCGAATGGTCCTCGTTGGCGTCGCCCGCGCGCAGCCCGCTGCCATAGATCCCGTCGATGCTGGCGAGCAACCCGTGCCACCGGTACGCCGCCCCGGTCGATGCGGTGACGGTCTGGGCATCGGACGCGTAGGCGTAGTGACTCGCGAGGTAGGCGAGTTCCACCGGATCGCCGATCAGGTACTGGTGCGACACCACCTGCTTGACCAGCGTGATCTCGTGCGAGACGTTCGCATAGGCGCGGAACCCGCCGTGTGCATAGGCCAGCTTGAACTCCGCGCCGCGGCTCAGGCCATCGGCATAGTTGTACTCGTCCAGCACGACTGCCTGGCCGAACTGCCCGTCATCCAGCGTATCGGTCGAACGCTTATAGTACAGATCGAGGCCGGCGCTCAAATCCGGTGCCAGTCGCTGCTCGAGTCCGAGATCGAAATATGTGGCACGCTCCGGACGCGCCGGGTCATCCAGCGGGATCGCGGCCTGCTGCACGGTGTTCTGGAACAGGGCGAGATTGTTCGGCGTGGCCTGCGCCTGCATCGGCGGCGTGAAATAGCGCGACACCCCGGCATGCAGCGTCGTTACCGCAAGAGGCGTGAAGACCAGCGCAATGCGCGGACTGAACTGGCTGGCTGATACGAACTGGTTCAGCTGGTCGAAGCGCAGTCCCGTATTCAGGGTCAGCTGCGGCAGGATCCGCCATTCATCCTGAATGTAGGCGCCCGCGGTCCAGCCGATCTTCGAAGTGTAGTCATTGATGGCCACCGGCACCGGCAGCGGATTGCCGTCTGCGTCCAGCGGGAGTACTTCGGACAGGTCCTGCACCTGGGTTTTCTCGATGCTGACGGTGAACCCCGCGCGCAGCGTATGCGCATCGCTGGCGCGATCGGCGGCATCGAACTGCAGGCCGTTCAGCAGGCTCTTGCGCAGCACCGTGGATGCAACGTCGTTGAACGCGAGATCGCCGTAGCGATCGGGGATGAAATTGACCGTCGCATAGCGCGTGAACAGCGAGAACTGCGTGTCGAGCGCGGCAGCGTGCGTCTGCAGCGCGACGACGCCGAAGTAGAAGCGGTCGGTCTCGGTTTCATTGAGGCGGGTCGACGGCAGGGCAGGGGAGCCGAAATCCCCGAGCGGCGCCTCGCCGGCGACGTCAGGAATCTGGAAATGACCGACGAAGGCCCCCGCCATGTAGGTGAGGCGCGTGTCATCGCCGAACAGCGTGGAGCCATAGCCGAAGAACTTCTCCTGCGTCGTGTGATCGTGGATCGGGTTCTGCGACGGGGTTGCATTCTCGAGGCCCTGGTTGCTGTCGAGGTAGCGCCCGGTCACGAAATACTGCGTCTCGCCCAGCCCACCGCCATATTCGACACTCGGACTGAACGTCTGCCAGCTGCCGCCATAGAGGTCCAGGTTCCCGCCCCGATCGAACTCGGTTCTGGTGGTGATATCGACGACGCCAGCCGTGCGCAGCCCGTACTGCGCGGGGAGTGCGCCGTCGAGGAGATTCAGGTTACCGATGAAACCCGTTTCCAGCACCGGTCCGAGCGCCGACACCCCGTCGGGAAGCTGAATGCCATTGATCCGGTACTGGACGTTGGAGTATTCATTGCGGACATGGAAATCCGGGTTGCTGATCGCCGAGTCGTAGGAGACACCCGGGACCTGCAGCAGAACCTTGTCGAGGGGCGTGTTCTTGCCCTGGGGCAGCGTCTGCAGCGCCTCCTGGTCAATCTGGTACCCGGTGGCGCCGAGCTTCGGCAGCAGGGCACCGTCGCGCTGGGCGTCGAGTTCGCTGTTCCGCTTCCACACCTGGTAATTGGCCCGGGTCGCGGTGACCACGATCTCGGTGAGCTCGGCATCAGCGGGCTGCGCCAGCGCATGGGCAGGCAGCGCGACCGCCAGCGTCAGAATCGCAGCACCCGCAGCACCGCGGTGAAAAGTGTTCATCAATCGCATTCCCCTTACCGGGTTCAACCCGACAAAGCCGGGATGATACGTAATGCGAATGAGAATAGTTCTTATTAAGGTTTGATGTCAAGGGACCCTGAGACGACCGGTGAACTACAGAAACACCTTTGAAGCGGCCGCCCACCAGGCGGCATGATGGATGGCAGCGGTCAGGACCTGCGCTGCGATCAGCAAGGGCAGGCCGATCAGGTACACCCGGTGTACCCGTTTCTGCACCATCAGGTCACGCAGCACGCCGAGGCCGATCGCCACGTCGACTGCGGCGGGGTACCAGCCGCGCGGCACGATGAACTGCGGAAAGCGCGCAAAGGCGGCGGCGGTCAGGCTGAACGCGGCCATCAGCATCAGCCGGCGGTGGGTCTCCGGGCTCCTGCGGTAGCGCACGCCGAGCGCGAACAGCGTGCCGAATACCGCCATATCGGCGAAAGGGACGATCAGGAAGGACCCTGCCTGCGCATCCCCCCGCGCAGCCTCGAGGCGTGCCATGACGATCGAAACCCAGACGCCGACGACGACCAGGCCTGCGCCGAAGCCGATGCTGGCGAGACCGATCCTGCGATGCAGGGCGCCGCGGCCCGACTGGATGAGTCCGGTCTGCAGGAGCAGCAATGCGAGCCAGCCGACGAACGTCGCGACGTGGACATACAGGATCGCCGGCACGACAAAGCTCGGGTGAATGAGCCCGGCATCGATGGTGCGGCTGAAGCCGTAGGTGACGACCGCGGCCGCGAGGATGGCCATGTAGAAATAAAACGGCCGGGCGAGAGCTGACGTTCGCTGCATCGAGATCTTATACCGCCCCGAGCCGCATCCTGCCTAGCCGCTGCGTTTGCCAATCCGCGGAGCTTCGCGCACCATGCGCGCACCTTAGGCCTAGCGCTTGCCCTCGATGTTTTCACTGGCTCCCGACGACCTGCTCCGCGACCCGACCTACCGGCGACTGTGGCTGTCGATCCTGATCTCGCAGTTCGGTGGGCAGGTGACGCTGCTGGCGCTGCCGCTGACCGCAGCCGTGCTGCTGCATGCATCGCCCAGCCAGATGGGCTTCCTGACCGCCGCCGAAGTTTTCCCGTTCGCGGTGTTCTCACTGCCATCCGGAGTCTGGCTCGATCGGGTGCACAAGCTGCCGATCTACGTCATGGGGGAACTGGCGATCGCGATGGCGGTGACGACCGTGCCGATCGCCTGGTGGCTGAACCTGCTGTCGATGCCATGGCTGTACGTGGTCGGGTTCATGATCGGCTGCGTCAATACCGTCGCCGGCAGCGCCGCGCAGATCGTGCTGACGCAGATCGTGCCGCGCTCGCGTCTGGTCGAGGCGCACGCGAAGAACGCGCTCGCCCAGTCCGGTGCCGAGGTGGCCGGTCCCGGCGCGGCTGGCGCGCTGATCAAGATCACCGGGGCACCGTTTGCGCTGCTCGCCGACGCCTTGCTGCTGCTGGTGTCGGCCTCCATCCTGCGCGGGGTCTATTCGAAGGAGACGGTCGGCAGCGACCATCCGCGGTTCTGGGCGGCGATGCGCGACGGCTTTCATTTCGTGCGCACGCACCGCCTGCTGGTCGCGATGGCGGTCTGTGTCGGCAGCTGGCAGCTGCTGAACCAGATGGCGTCCGTCGTACAGATCCTGGTGGCGACCCGCGAGCTCGGCCTCGGCGAGCGGGCGGTGGGGTTCTGCTATATCGCGCTCGGGGTCGGGACCGTCACGTCGAGTGCCGTGGCGGGCAGGATCAGCCGTCGCTTCGGCGCCGGGCGCACGATGGTGTTCGGCTTCGGCCTCGGCGGCTCAGGTTGGCTGGTGCTGGCCGCAGCTCCCCTCGGCGCCGTCGGTATCGCGGCGTACGCACTATCGTTGCTGGCCTATGGTTTCGGGTCGGTGCTGATCTTCGTGAACTTCCTCGCGCTGCGCCAGTCGGTGACGCCGGCGCCGCTGCTCGGGCGCATGACGAGCACCATGCGCTGGCTGATCCTGATGCCGGCCGGGCCCGGTGCACTGCTGGGGGGCTGGATCGGAGAGCATTACGGGCTGCGCATGGCGCTGATCGTCGCGGGCACCGGTGCCCTGGTGCTGTGCCTGCTCGGCTGGCGGGTGCGTACCATCACCAGCGTACACACGCTGCCCGGCATTCGCGCCGAGGCACTGACCCCGTACGCGGCCGAGGCGGACTGACGCAGGTGACAGATTTACGCGAATTGGTAGCGTTAACCTCTTGATTTCGCTAAGCTCTGCAAGCCCATGAGCGTAGTACCCGTCCCCCTTGCCGTCGATCGTGTCCATGTCTGGCGCGGCGACCGGCATGTGCTGCGCGGGGTGGGTTTCGAGGTCGCCGCCGGGGAGGCGCTGCACGTGCATGGCGCGAACGGCACCGGCAAGACGACGCTGCTGCGCGTCGTGACCGGGCTGATGCGCCCGGAACAGGGCACCGTGAGCTGGCGCGGAACCGGGATCCACAAGGACCGCGCCGCCTACCTTGCCGCCATGACCTATGCGTCGCATGAACCCGCCCTGAAGGGCGAGCTGACGGCGCTCGAAAACCTGCGCTTTGCGGTGGGGATGAAACGTCGCGTCACCGAGGCTGAGCTCGGCGATGCGTTGCAGCGCGTCGGCGTGGCTGCCTGCGCGGACCTGCCGGCCCGGGTACTGTCGGCGGGGCAGCGCCGGCGGGTGGCGCTGGCGCGCGTCCTCGCACTCCGTGCCGAGCTGTGGCTGCTGGATGAACCGTTCACGAATCTCGATGCACGCGGCACCCAGCTGCTGACCGAGCTGATCGAGGAGCATCTGGCCGGCGGGGGTCTCGCGCTGATCGTCGCGCATCAGGAATTGCGCCTGGCCGCCACGTTGCGGCGGCTGGAACTCGCGGCATGACGATCGGGCTGAGCCAGGCGCTGGGGCTGGTCCTGCGCCGCGAACTGCTGTTGTCGCTGCGACGCCCGGATCAGCTGTTGCAGCCGCTGGTATTCTTTCTGATCGTCACGACACTGTTTCCTCTGTCGCTCAGTCCCGAACTGTCGCTGCTGCGCGACATGGCGCCGGGCGTGCTCTGGGTGGCAGCATTGCTCGCGGCGCTGTTGTCGCTCGACGGGCTGTTCAAGGCGGATGCCGACGATGGAACTCTCGAACAGCTGGTGCTGTCTGGGATACCACTGGGTCTGATCGTGATGGCCAAGACGCTCGCGCACTGGCTGCTGTCGGGCGCGGCGCTGGTCGTGATCTCGCCGCTGGTTGGCATGGCACTGGGCATTCCGGTCAGCGCCTTCGGGACGATGATGCTGAGCCTGGCGCTCGGCACGCTGACCTTGAGCTGGCTTGGCGCCATCGGTGCCGCTCTCACGGTCGGCCTGAAACGCGGCAGCATGCTGCTGTCGCTGATCGTGCTGCCGCTGGCGATGCCGCTGCTGATTTTCGGTGCCAGTGCGACGGACCGGGCGATGGGCGGGGAGAGCCCGGCAGGGGCTCTGTACTTGCTGGGCGCGCTGTGCGTGCTGACCACGACGCTGGCGCCGCTCGCCGCCGGAGCGGCTTTGCGGATAACTCTTGAATAAAGGCTCATAATACCTGCCATGTGGACCTGGTTTTACCGTCTGGCGTCGCCGCCTTCCGTTTATGCCCTGAGCGGGCGCCTCGCGCCGTGGCTGCTTGCCGCTGCGGCCTGCCTGATCGCGTTCGGGCTGGTCGACGGGCTGGCGTTCGCGCCGCCCGATTACCAGCAGGGCGATGCGTTCCGGATTGTCTACGTGCATGCGCCCAGCGCCTGGCTGTCGACGTTCGCCTATATGCTGATGGCGGTCGCGGGGGCGATCGCGCTGATCTGGCGGATCAAGATCGGCCACGCGGTCGCGGCTGCGGCGGCGCCGATCGGCGCCTCGTTCACGCTGTGCACACTGCTGAGCGGCTCGCTGTGGGGCAAGCCGATGTGGGGCACCTTCTGGGCCTGGGATCCGCGGCTGACGTCGGAGCTGATCCTGCTGTTCCTGTACTTCGGCGTAATGTCGCTGCGCCAGGCGTTCGAGGACCCGGCGCGCGGTGACCGGGCGGCCGCCCTTCTCGCGATCGTCGGCGTCGTCAACATACCGATCATCAAGTTCTCGGTGACCTGGTGGAATTCCCTGCATCAGGGCGCGACCGTGGCCAGGTTCGGCAAGCCCACGATGGTGGCGAGCATGCTGGTGCCGCTACTGGTGATGTTCGCAGGCTTCATGCTGTTCTTCGTCGGGGTGCTGTGCGTACGCCTGCGCGCCGAGGTGCTCAATCGCGAGCGCCTCGCAACCTGGGTGCGGGAGGCAGTCGCAACATGACGAGTGGATTCCTGGCCATGGGCGGCTATGCCGGCTATGTATGGCCCTGTATTGGTTTTTCGCTCGCGACGCTCGCATGGAACCTGTGGTCGGCGCAGCGCGCCAGCCGCGCCGCACTCGAACGGGCGCGCCGCTCGATCGCGATGGCGGACGCATGACGCCGCGCCGCAAACGCCTGTATGTCGTGCTCGGCATCCTGGGCGGTGTCGCCGCCTCGGTTGCGCTCGCGATGATGGCTTCGCGCGAGAACATCATGTTCTATTTCGATCCCAGCCAGGTCGTCGCCGGCAAGGCACCGGCGGAAAAGCGCTTCCGCATCGGCGGGATGGTCGTCAAGGGCAGCGTGCAGCGCAAGCCGGGCGATCTGAAGGTGCGCTTTGTGCTGACCGACTTCGCGCACGAGGTGCCGGTGGAGTACAGCGGCGTACTGCCGGATCTGTTCCGCGAAGGGCAGGGGATCATCGCGCACGGCACGCTGCGACCGGACGGCGCCTTCGTCGCCGACGAGGTGCTCGCGAAGCACGACGAGAAATACATGCCGCCGGAAGTCGCGGCATCGCTGAAAAACAAGACTGCGGGCCGTCCGCAGAGCGAGGGACCCACCGGATGACGCCAGAACTCGGCATGTTTGCCCTGATCCTCGCGCTGCTGCTCAGCGTCTCACAGGCCTTCTTCGGGCTTGCCGGGGCGTGGCGGGCGAGCCCCGCGTGGATGAACGTCACCCGGCCGGCGGTCTCGGGACAGTTCGTATTCGTCGTGGTGGCGTTCGCGTGCCTGGTCTGGTCATTTACCCACAATGACTTCTCGGTCGCCTACGTCGCCGAACACTCGAACTCGCGCCTGCCGATGTTCTACAAGGTCGCTGCGCTGTGGGGCGGCCATGAAGGCTCGCTGCTGCTGTGGACGCTGATCCTGTCGATCTGGAGCCTCGCGGTGCTGATCTTCAGCGGCTCGCTGCCGCAGAGCTTCCAGAGCCGGGTGCTCGGGGTCATGGGCCTGATCTCCAGCGGTTTCCTGCTGTTCATGCTGTGGACCTCGGACCCGTTCCAGCGCCTGATCCCCAGCGCCGGCGACGGCGCCGACCTCAATCCTGTGCTGCAGGACTTCGCGCTCGCAATTCATCCGCCGATGCTCTACATGGGCTACGTGGGCTTCTCGGTCGCCTTCGCATTTGCCTGCGCTGCGATGCTCGAGGGGCGCCTCGACCAGGCCTGGGCGAAGTGGACGCGGCCCTGGACGATCTTCGCGTGGATGTTCCAGACCATGGGCATCGCACTGGGGAGCTGGTGGGCGTACTACGAACTCGGCTGGGGCGGCTGGTGGTTCTGGGATCCGGTCGAGAATGCGTCGTTCATGCCCTGGCTCGTCGGTACGGCGCTGATCCACTCGCTCGCCGTGACCGAGAAGCGCGGCATCTTCAAGAGCTGGACGCTGTTGCTCGCGATCTTCGCGTTCTCGCTGAGCCTGATCGGCACCTTCATCGTGCGCTCCGGCGTACTGGTATCGGTGCATTCGTTCGCGACCGATCCGAAGCGCGGCTTGTTCATCCTCGCCTTCCTGATGCTCACCATCGGTGGCTCGCTCGGGCTCTACGCCTGGCGCGCGCCGAAGCTTTACGTGCCGGGGGGCTTCCAGCTGTTCTCACGCGAGTTCTTCCTGCTGGTCAACAACGTGCTGCTGGTGGGTGTGGCGGGCCTGGTCCTGTGGGGCACGCTGTCGCCGCTCGTCTATGAAATGCTGAATATAGGCAAGATTTCGGTCGGGCCACCGGTATTCTCGGTGATGTTCCTGGTTCCCATGCTGCCCTTGCTTGCGTTCCTGGCCGTCGGCATGCACTCCCTCTGGCGCCGGGGCCAGCTCAGCGCCGCGGCGAAGCCCATCTGGATACTGCTCGGCGTCTCGATCCTGATCTCGTTCGTGGTCCAGGGGATCGTCTACCAGAAGTTCCATATCGTGGGACTGATCGGCTTCAGCCTGGGCGGCTGGGTGATCCTGAGTTCGGGTCTGGATCTCGTGCAGCGCGCGCGGCAGGGCCTGCGGCCCACGGCCGGCATGCTCGGCATGGCGATTGCGCACTTCGGCATCGGCATGTTTGCGATCGGCGCCAGCGGCGTCGAGAGCTACAAGATCGAGAAGGACGTCGCACTGAAACCCGGCGGCAGCTACACGATTTCAGGCTACCAGTTCAATTTCATCTCCTCGAAGGACGTGCGCGGCCCGAACTACGATGCCGTCGAAGCGCTGGTGGAGATCACGCAGGGCGGTCGCCAGGTCGCGGTCCTGAAGCCGCAGAAACGGCATTTCTGGGTCCAGCAGACCGACAACAGCCAGGCCGCGATCTCGGTCAACTGGGCCCGTGACCTGTTCGTCGCGATGGGCAACCCGCTCGGCGATGGCGGCTGGAGCATGCGCATCCAGTACAAGCCGCTCGTGCGCTACATCTGGCTCGGCGCGCTGGTCATGGCGATCGGCGGCTTCATCGCCGCACGCGACCGGCGCTACCGGATCAAGGTCGCAGCGACCACGCCG
>Ga0302320_10005982_pt1 | contig 27119 bp, 24 predicted proteins | sample Bog_T0_3_FD_202130 | JGI IMG/M metagenome (GOLD analysis project Ga0302320, IMG submission 202130) | Peat permafrost microbial communities from Stordalen Mire near Abisko, Sweden - Bog_T0_3 | ecosystem: Environmental > Terrestrial > Soil > Wetlands > Peat | place: Sweden: Abisko, Stordalen Mire...
CCATTTTACAGGCACTTCAAGAGATGGGCTGCAATAACGACTTAGGCGATAATTGCAACCAATTGAATCTGTTCGACTTGTAGCCGGACAGCAGTGACTCAAAATCTATTATGTACCGGGTTCCGTACAGATCGGAAGCTCCAAGTGTGGCGTCCTCTTTCAGGGCCGCGTCGATCAACGCCGCGCGAAGTTCTTCCGCACGAGCAGCAGTCATTCCCAGAAGGGAGTGAAACACTCGCGCCTTATTCCGTCCCCGTGGATGATCGGGACTGAGGCAATAGTCTCGAAGCTTCTCAATCTCGACATTTGCCGCCTCTGCATTGGGTAACTTCATGCTTGTCCTCAATGTCCCGGCATCATGCCCCAGAGCATGACCATGGTCATGCCGATGACGATGATGCTTGTGCCCCAGGCGATTACGTTCCACAGGCTGGAGTTCTTGTGCTTGCCCATCAGGTCAGCCCGGTTGATAAGCATGAGCATGAGGATGATCACGACCGGGAGCAGTACGCCATTGAGGACCTGGGAGAGGATGGCGACGTTGATGAGTTGCGCGTCAGGGAGCAGCAGGACGGTCAATGCGCCGCCAACGATCAAGAGCGTGTAAAGCCAGTAGAAAAACGGCGCCTCTTTGAAGTTTTTATCCACCCCGGACTCGAAGCCCATGCCTTCGCAGACGGTATAAGCCGTGGAGAGGGGCAGGATGGATGCGGCGAACAGCGAGGCGTTGAAGAGGCCGAAGGCAAAGAGGATGAAGGCATAGTCACCCGCCAGAGGGCGCATGGCTTCGGCGGCGTCGGAGGCCACCTGGATGGCTCCCATGCCGTGGACGAAGAGCGTGGCTGCGCAGGCGACAACGATGAACCAGGCCACAATGTCGGTAAAGAAACTGCCGATGATGACGTCGAGGCGGGAGGCGGCGTAGTCCTTGACGCGGATTCCCTTCTCCACGATGGAAGACTGCAGATAGAACTGCATCCACGGGGCAATGGTTGTGCCGACGACGCCAATGGCCATGTAGATGTACGCCTTGTCGCGCCAGACAGTTTTGGGCGGAAGTTTGACGGTGGCGAGGATAGCATCGTGCCAACTGGGTTGCGAGAGCACACCGGCAAAGATATAGGCGATATAGACAACCGAGGCGACGAGGAAGATCTTCTCAGTGCTCTTGTAACTGCCTTTGACCACCATGTACCAGACCAGCCCGGCACACAAGGGCACGGAGATGAACTTGGAGACGTGGAAGAGGTGGAGCGAGCCGGCGATCCCGATGAACTCGGTGACCACGTTGGTGTAATTGACGATCACCAACAGGACCATGAGCACAAAAGTGAGGCGGAGTCCAAACTCCTCGCGGATGAGATCGCTGAGGCCCTTGCCGGTGACCACGCCCATGCGGGCGCACATCTCCTGGACAACGATGAGCGCAAGAGTGATGGGGAGCATGGTCCACAGCAGGGTGTAACCGAACTGCGCGCCTGCCTGGGAGTAAGTGAGGATGCCGCCCGAGTCGTTATCTACGTTGGCTGTAATGAATCCGGGGCCGAGAACGGCCAGGAACAGAAGTATCCGGATTCGCCAGCGTTTCCACATGCGCGCGGGGTCCTATGGAGGGGTCATGGAGGGCTTGTTCACAGTTTCCTCCCTGACCATAACAGGCGAGACCCGAAGGGGAGAACCCTTGCGAACCAATTCATGGAAAATGGTTGACAGGATACACGTACCAATGTACCTTGGTACACAGGTAACAGGAGAAAGCAATGACACAGGAAATGCAGAAAAGCGAGCCCATCGTCGTCGAGCGCGTCCAGACCGGAGTGCGGATGGAAAAGCGCATGTTGAAGGTGTTGAAAGCCCTGGCGGAACTGAAGGATATGACCCTGGGCGACTTGCTGGAGGGGATTGTACTGCATGCATTTGAGGGCAAGCTGGTGCCCTTCTCACCGCAGACGCTGAAGGAGATTGAGCAGTTCAAGGCGCTGTATGGGATGACGCTGAAGGCCAGCGACAGCCACAACCTGAAGGAGAAGAGGCGCTGAGGGGGTTGCGGCGTGGGGGGCGGGTTCGACGTGCCCCACCCTTTTCGCCAGCAGCGCGCAAAGGATGGGGCACCCGACGGCATAGGAGTACGATGGACGGCATGAGAAGACGAGATGTCGCATTCCTTCTTATTGGACTAGGCATTGGCCTCATTTTCGCGGTAGTGGCTGTAATCGAATTTGTCCTGTGGTTCCATCACATGTTTATCGTCGGCATTGAGTGGCATCGCGCCTCAGTTGTGCTCGCGATCCCCTTCCTCCTCGTGTTGATTGGCTCAGCGCTCCTGTGTCGCAGCGGGGGCGAGCGAAATTCAAGCTGAGGCGCTGCCGGTTGTGGTGCTTGACAGTGCCAGGCGCGTAAGACTACAACACGCTTTCACGATCTGAGCGCCAGGAGAACCCTCCCAAATGCGACCTGAAGAAACCCAAGAGTCAGTACCGGTGCGGCGCAAGCTGCTGAGTTCCCTTGTTTCAGGCGCGGCGCTGCTGGGCCTGAACGCGGCCGCAGCCGCAGCCAGCACCACGAAGAAAGCTCCGGTGGCCGCGCCGCCTGCCCCACCCGAGCCGGCCGTGCCGGATGAGTTGCTGGCGCAAGCCAGGCTGCGCAGCTACAAGAACCAGCGCTCTTCCAGTTGGGACCGGACCGGCGCCAACGACGACTGGGTGCGCGTGGAGCCGGGCCAGGAGGCCACGCTGCTGGATGTGACAGGACCGGGGGTGGTGACGCACATCTGGTTCACCATCAACTCACGGGACCCGCTGCATCTGAAGAACCTGGTGTTGCGGGCGTGGTGGGATGGGGAGAGCGCGCCGTCGGTGGAGGTTCCGATTGGCGACTTCTTCGGGCTGGGGCTGGGCGAGTATTTCGTCTACCAGTCTGCGCTGCTGGCGGTGGCCCCAGTAAAGGCGCTGAACTCGTACTTCCAGATGCCGTTTGCGGCGGCGGCCAAGATCACGTTGACGAACGAAGGCAAGATTCGCACGGACAATCTGTATTTTGCGGTGGACTACGTGGCGCTGCCTTCGCTGCCCGCGGATGTGGGCCGGTTTCATGCGCAGTATCGCCAGGCGGCGCCATGCAAGGGGTGGAGCGACAACTGGACCGACAATGGCACTCCCGGCGTGGGCGACAAGAAGAACCTGAGCGGCGAAGGCAATTACGTTTTTCTTGAGGCCAAGGGGAAGGGACACTTTGTGGGCGTGACGCATGCCGTGGAGCAGAACCAGGACGGCTGGTTTGGCGAGGGCGACGACATGATCTTTGTGGACGGCGACGCGCTGCCCACCATCAACGGCACGGGATCTGAGGACTACTACAACGGCGCGTGGGACTTCAATGGGCAGCCTTTCAGCTATCAGCACAATGGCGCGCCCTACATTGTGGACGCGGAGCGGATTGGGGGGCGGTATTGCCTGTACCGCTGGCACACGGAGAGCCCGATCAGCTTTGAGAAGTCGATCCGGGTGACGATCGAGCACGGCCACGCCAACCACCGGTCGGATGACTTCTATTCGACGGCGTACTGGTACCAGACGGAACCGCACGCCGCCTTCCCTGCCCTGCCCACGGTGGCGGAGCGGGTTCCCAAGGTGTTTCATGTGGGCGGGCCAGGAGCGGCCACACCGCCAGCCGGCCAGGGCTAGAGGCCATCTCATAAACACCGTTCAGCCCGTGGAATACATCCCTCAGGGGCTAAAGCCCGCGGTTCTATTGGGCATTTTGCGGCACGGCTAAAGCCGTGCCCTTTCAAAACCGGTTTATGAGATAGCTTCTAGGCCGGAAACAGAAAGGGTGGAAGCTCCTTGCTGGAGGTTCCACCCTTTTTCTTGTGTTCGATTGGCGCAGTTGAGGATGGTTGTGGCCTCAGGCGGTCGCGGCGTACTCGCGCTCCTCGACGGCTTGGTTCAGGCTGAGGCTGAGGAGGGACTCGACAACGTCGGCGGCACTGTAGCTGTCGCGACCGGGAGCCAGGAAGGTGGCAACGGTGTTGAGATCGTCCCCGACGGTGACCAGGGCGGGCTCAACTGCATGATCCTTGCGGACCTGGGCATGGCCGACATTGGCCATGAGCGAATTGCAGAGGCACTTTCTACCGACTGTGTCTTCGATCTTGCCGCCCTTGGCGAGGTAATTGGCGACCGGCTCTGCGGAACAACGGTAGCCGATTTTGTCATCTCCGGTGGCGTAGGGTTCACGCAGATAACCCAGATCGCAGACGCGCTTGCGCTCCTGGTAGATGTTGAATGCCGAGGAGGTGCCTTCCAACTGCGCGACCTTGAACGGGAAGCCAGTTGGCGAGGCCAGCGGGTCTGTGAACACCACGCCGGTCCCGGCTTTGGCCCTGCCCATGAGCGATTCCTTCAGGTCGGCGCGCAGGCCGGACTCTTCGCTAAAGGCAAAGGCAGTGCCCACCTGGACACCCGCGGCGCCTTGCTCCAGCGCATCGCGCAGGCCTTCGGCGCTGCCATAGCCCCCAGCCATCCAGAAGGGGACACCGAGCGTTCGTAGCTCACCGATGTTCACCCTGTCGCGGTCGCCGTAGATAGGTTCACCGGCGTCGTTGAGTTGAAGCTTGCCGCGCGGGGGAGCGTTGTGGCCGCCGGCGATGGGGGTCTCAATGACCAGGCCGTCGACACGGCCGCTGGCCCTGCGCAGCATCGTGGTTGCCAATGTGTTGGAGGAGACGATGGCCAGGAACTTGGGCCGGTGCAACACGGGGAGGGGACCCTCGGCGTATTCCGCGGGGTCAAACAGCATCTGTGTGTCCTGGCCGGTTGCGGCTCCGGTGACCGACAGCTTGTACTCGGCCGGATGATGTGCGGCGAAGGCGTCGAGCACGCCGGGGATGTGGAGCGGGATGCCCGCGCCCATCAGGACGTAGCCTACGCCAGCCAGCATGGCGCCGTAGATCGAAGACAGGTGCGGCATCTGGACCTTCTCAAGGAAGTTGATGCCTACGGGATTCTTGTGGCCTTCCCTGGCCAGAAAAACCTCGACAAAGTTGCTGACGATGCAGAGTTCAACCACCTTGCGCAATTCGCGGCGCTGGTGCATGGGCACATTCGGGTAAGGGGCATCGCTGGCCTTGCCGCCGGGGATGAAGTACTCATCCCAGATGCGTTTTGCCATATCCGTAAAGGGGAATGCATCGAGACCACGGCGCATGTGGCCGCCCTGGTCGCCATCCGCGAGGCGGCGCACAAAGAGCTGGTCGAGAGCGGTGCCGGAGACAACGCCGAGCTGGCCAATCTTGGAGACAGCGTTTGCCAGGCGCCAGTTGGAGACGCCTACGCCCATTCCGCCCTGAATGATCTTGGGAAACTGCATCATCTCTGGATTCTTTCACATTCCCGGATTTTTGGGTGTTTTATCTCACGTTAAGCGCCTTTACAGGCCAGAAGTGCTCAATTCTGCACACAATGAGGCGGATTGGGTGGTCCGGTGGCAGAAACGGCGGCTGCGGCGGGGCGTTTAGAGCTTGTCGCGGAGGAAGCTGATGACATGGTCGGCCTGGACAACGCCCACCATGCGGCCCTGGGCGTCGACCACAGGCAGGGCGTGCAAGTTGTATTTGTCGAACATCTCGGCAAGGTCGTTCTGGTGCAGGTCGGCCGGACAGGAGAGGACGCGTGGCTCGGTGAGGACGGCCAGCCGCGTCTCTGGCTGAGCCATCACCAGTCGCGCCAGGGTGATGGAGCCGCGCAGTGCCCGCTTCTCGTCGAGCAGGTATATCTCGGTCACGCCTTCGGGGTCGCCGTCGAAGATACGCAGCGCATGGACTGCGTCTGCCACGGTCGACTGCATTCCGAGGTGAACGAAGTCGGTGGTCATGCAGCCAGCGGCAGAGTCCTCGTCGAACTCGAGAAGCTCCTCGACCTCCTGGCGTTCCTCGGGCTCCATCTCTTCGAGGATGGCGTCGGATTGCTCTTCGGGCAGCTCGGCCAGCAGGTCGGCGGCTGCGCCGGGGTCCATCTCCTCGACGATGTCGGCGATGCGCTCTTCGTCCAGCTTTGCGAGGAGGGCTTTTTGCAGCTTGGGTTCGACTTCTTCGAGGGTCTCCGCCGCAACTTCTTCGTCGAGCGAAGTGAAGACAGCTTCGCGCTCAGCGGGGGCCAGATCTTCCAGAATATCTGCCAGGTCGGAGGGGTGAATTTCGGCCAAGCGCTCGTACTCGATGCGGAGCTTGACGCGGCGGGCGGGGTCGACCTCGATGACATCGACGAACTGCCATGGAATGCCGTTGGCGCCGAACTTGCGGGAGAGTGTCTCCAGGGTAGCGCGGGGCAGAAGGCCCTTGAAGACCCGCCGGAATGCGCCGCGGAGGCCAACCTCGACCTCGGCGACCCGTAACAGATGAGCCGCGCCGTGGCCCATCCACTCGAGGTCGACGTCGTTGACGCGAACGACCTTGCGGCCGTGAATATCGATGATCTGGCGGTCGATCAGGTCCTGGGCGAGGTAGAGGTAGTTCCCCTGATCTTCGAGGGGGACCAACGCGCCGGAGGAACGCAGTTCGAGGGTGCCCGCGGGGGTCTCCATCACGTCCTGGGAGGGGACGATGCAGAGGCCGGTGCGGGTTTTGAGCACCAGACCGGCAACTTTGCCTGCATCCGGACCGGTAGCGACTGCGATGTCTTTAAGGCGGCCCCGCAGGTGGCCCTGCACATCGGTCACCGGAGTGCCGAGCAGCGCGGTGAGGCTGACGCGGACTGTGGTGCGGGGGCGCATGAGGAGAGTGTATCGCCTTGAAGCGGGTTTGTGGCTGGGGTGGACCGGGTTGGACAACTGGCAACCCTTGCATTCATCCGCTTCCGGCCTTGACAGAGCCTGGACGACTGGCCGCTTGACACAGTTACTCACCAGCCATGAAACTGCCAGCAAGGTTGAAACGGCGCGGAAGGGCGTGCATACGCCCGGCCGATGCAGGAGAGGCGGAACCAAAACCGGTGAGCGTACCCAGGGCAGGCAGGCTGAGCTTCACGCTGGGCTCGACCATGGAGAGCGTCAGTGAGGTGGAAGCTGCCGCGGACAAGCTGGCCGGGGAGGCCGGCCTGGACGAGGACGAGCGCTTTCACGTGGCCATGGCGTTGCGGGAGGCGGCGGTGAATGCCGTTCTGCACGGCAACGAGTACGACCCGGCCAAGCAGATTACCGCCAGTTTTGAAAACACCGGGAAATCGCTGGTTTTTACCATTACGGACCAGGGCAAAGGGCTGGATCCGGCGACGCTGCCCGACCCGCTTGCGCCTGAGAATCTCATGCGCGGCACCGGCCGCGGCATCTTCCTTATCCGTTCCTTCATGGATGAGGTACACTTTCGACAACTGCATCCCGGAACCGAGTTGACGCTTGTCAAACATCTGGCGCCGGCGGGCGAAAAGGCGTAATGCACTTTTGGGGAGAAATGGGGGGTGGGAGCCGGTTGACAGCGCTACCGCCCGGGACTGCGAAAGTGCTATAACCGTAGTATCAACAAGGAGGAATATCCGTGGCACTTACTATTGCATCCCGTGAAGTGGACGGCGTAACCGTCCTGGACCTCAGCGGGCGAATCACTCTGGGCGAGGGCAGTGTGCAGTTGCGCGACGCCATTCGCGACCTGATCGGCAAGGGACAGAAGAACATTCTTCTGAACCTGGGCGATGTGAACTACATTGATAGCTCAGGGCTGGGCGAACTGGTGAGCGCCTTTACAACGGCGAAGAATCAGGGCGCAGAAGTAAAGCTCCTGAACCTGACCAAGAAGGTCCACGATCTGCTCCAGTTGACCAAGCTCTACACCGTGTTCGACATCAAGGACGACGAGGCGAGCGCCATCGCGTCTTTCAAGTAGGTCTTCCCGGCCTGCCGGCCAACACGCATTGCAAGAAAAGGCCATCCCGTTGGGATGGCCTTTTCGCGTGGGTTGCGCACGGTTAGAACTTGACCGAAGGCACGACTTTGGCTGCCGGGCTGGCGGTAAAGTAGGCGGTGTTCTCCTTGAATCCGGAGATGCCGGCCCAGATGTTGTTGGGGAACTGCAGGATGAAGGTGTTGTAGTCCTGGATGGAATCGTTGTAGCGTTTGCGCGCCACGCTAATGCGGTTTTCGGTGCCGGACAGTTCGTCCTGCAGGCGCATGAACTGCTCGCTGGAACGCAGTTGCGGGTAGTTTTCCGTGAGCAGCAGGAGGCGGCCCAGGGCCGAATCCAGTTTGCCGTTGGCCTCGATCTTGCCGGCCGGGCCCTGGGCATTCAACATGCCTGCGCGGGCGTTGGCGATGTCGCCAAAGACGGTGCTTTCTTCCTTGGTAAAGCCCTTCACGGTCTCCACCAGGTTGGGGATGAGGTCAGCACGGCGCTCCAACTGCACGTCCACTTCCGACCACATGCTCTTCACGTTCTGGTCCTTGGCGACCATCTGGTTCCTGGCGCTCACATAGCTGCCAAACACCATGAGGACGCCCAGAATGAGAACGCCCACGATACCTAAAGCAATCCAAAGTCCCTTGCTCATACAGCTGTCTTCTCCTCCGGCCTTCTGGATGAAGGCCCCTTCAAAAAACCTTGTGATTTACCAGCTCCCGCCAGCCCCGCCACCGCCGAAACCGCCGCCGCCGAAGCCACCGAATCCGCCGCCCCCGCCCGAGTCTCCACCACCGAAACCGCCGCCGCCAAAACCGCCCCCGAAGCCTCCGCCGCGGAAACCGCCGCCGAGGATGCTGGAGAACAGGCCAAAGCCGAAGAGGAAGCGGAGCAGGTGGAAGCCGCCAAAGAAGATCAGCAGAATGAGCATCAGAATCAGCTTCGGCGGGATTCCGCCGTGGCGGACGGGCTGACGGGCAATAGCGGGCTCATCGTTGAGGGTAACCTTGGCGTCGACGGCGATGACCTGAGCGAGTTCGTCCACGGCCCCGGTAATGGCGCCGTCATAATCGTTGGCACGGAGGTCGGGAACCATCTCGCGGCCAATGTCGCCCACTTTCGCATCCGGGAGGATTCCTTCCAGACCGTAACCCGGTTCAATCCGGTACTTGTGGTCGTTGACGGCAAGGAAAACCAGCAGGCCGCGGTCAGACCCTTTGCGGCCCATCTTCCACTTGTCTTCGAGGGCGTTGGCAAACTCGGCCGGGTCCACGCCGTCCAGCGTCTTGATGGTGACGATGGCGAACTGGGAGTTGGCCGCAGAGTGGTCGAGCTGCGCGCAGACGCGGTCGAGCCGTGCAATCGCATCAGGAGAAAGCACATGCGCAAAATCGCTGACGTAATCGGTGGGTTTGGGCAGGTCCTCAACCCGCTCTGCCAGAGCGGCCGTGGCAGACGCGCCAACGAGGGCTGCCAGCAGCAGCAGGGAAACGGTCAAATGTTCGCGGCGAAAGCCAATCATCGCTCTCCATTGTACGCGGGCGGCGGGAGAAAGGTTCCACTGGAACCGTGCGCCCCGGCGCAAGCACTACACTGGAAAGGAGATGACCGAAAACCAACCCCTGCTGCCGCCTACTGCACAAAAGCACCACACCGAGACCGCTTTGCACGGCGTTGTGCTCACCGACGACTACGCATGGCTGCGCGACAAGCAGAACCCTGAGGTGGCCGCTTACCTTGAGGCCGAAAACGCCTACGCGGAGGCGGTGATGGCTCCGCTGGCCGGGCTGCGCGAGCAACTTTACGGCGAGATGCTGAGCCACGTAAAGCAGACGGACGTGTCGGTTCCCTATCGCGACGGGGAGTGGTGGTACTACACGCGAACGGAAGAGGGGCAGCAGTATGCCATTCACTGCCGGACGCATGGGCTGCCCAACGCGACGGAGGACACGCCGGAGCAGGTGATCCTGGACGGCAATCTGCTGGCAGTGGGACTTCCCTTTTTTGCGATTGGGACCACGGACATCTCCGACGACGGACGCTGGCTGGCTTACTCGACGGATACGACGGGCTTCCGGCAGTACACACTGCACGTGAAGGACCTGATCACGGGCGAGACGCTCCCGTACGAGGTGGAGCGGGTGGGGTCGTTGGTCTGGGCCGCAGACAATCGCACATTGTTCTACACGGTCGAGGACGAAGAGCAGAAGCGGCAATTTCAGCTATGGAGGCACGCGCTTGGCACGCCCCACGCCGCCGATGCGCTGGTTTACCAGGACGATGACGAGCGCTTCAACCTGGGCGCGGGGCGGACGCGGGACGGCAAGTACATCGTGCTGGAGTCGGCCAGCCACATTACCAGCGAGTCGTGGGTGCTGCCGGCAAACGAACCGGAAGGCGCCTTCACGCTGATCAGCGCGCGCGAGGACGACCACGAGTACTCGATCGACCATCGAAACGGGCTGTGGTTCATCCGGACGAATGACAAGGGGCGCAACTTCCGGCTGGTGACGGCGCCGGTGGAAGCGCCCGGACGCGAGCACTGGACCGAGCGGATTGCGCACCGCGCCGATGTGATGCTCGAAGAGGTGGACCTGTTCAAGAGCTTCTTTGTGGCTTGCGATCGGGAGGGCGGGCTGCCCCGGTTGCGGGTGTGGCGCTTTGACGGCGATGGGGCCCAGGCCACGCAGGCCGGCGAGATTGCCTTCCCTGAGCCGGCCTACAGCGCACATTCGCACATCAATCGCGTGTTTGACGCCACATCGTTCCGGTACGCGTATCAGTCGCTGGTCACGCCCGGTTCGGTGTATGAGTATGACGTGGCTTCAGGGGCTTCGACGCTGCTGAAACAGTTGGAGATTCCCGGAGGATTCGACCGGACGCTGTATGCGAGTGAGCGGGTGCAGGCAATCGCGCCGGATGGCGTGCTGGTTCCGGTGTCGCTCGTCTATCGCAAGGACAAGCTCGAAGCGGGACGGAATCCGCTGTACGTGTACGGCTATGGATCGTATGGTTACTCTTTGCCGTTGGGGTTCAACTCGAACCGGCTGAGCCTGCTGGATCGCGGCGTGGTGATGGCCTACGCGCATATTCGCGGTGGCGCCGACCTGGGCGAGCCATGGCACGATGCGGGCAAAATGCTGGTGAAGCGCAATACATTTACCGACTTCATTGCCGCCGTGGAGCATCTGACCGCAGCGGGCTATGGCGATGTGGCGCGCGTGGCCATCGAGGGCGGGTCGGCCGGCGGGCTGCTGATGGGCGCGGTAACCAACATGCGGCCGGATCTGTTTCGCGCGGTAGTGTCGCATGTGCCGTTTGTGGACGTGATGAACACCATGCTGGACGCAACGCTGCCGCTGACTGTTCCGGAGTACGAAGAGTGGGGCAACCCCAACGAGGCGGAGTATTTCCACTACATGCTGAGCTACTCGCCTTATGACAATTTGAGGGCGGCGAATTATCCGGCGATGCTGGTGAAGACTTCACTCCACGACAGCCAGGTGATGTATTGGGAGCCGGCGAAGTACGTGGCCAAGCTCCGGACGCTGAAGACGGATGAGAATCCGCTGTTGCTGGTGACGAATATGAAGGCAGGACACGGCGGCGCGAGCGGGCGCTACGACTACCTGAAAGAGATCGCGTTTGACTATGCGTTCCTGCTCAAGCAACTGCAACTGGTGTGATAGGATTCGGGCGATGACTACGATGAAGAACTGGCTCCGTTGTTCGATAATGATGGCTTTCGTGCTGCCTGCCGTGGCCGCCGGTGGCCAGAGTGTGCCGGCCTTGAAACCGCAGGCCGCTGCGTCCCCAGGCACACGGACCGCGTTTGTGAGTGTGTTCAATGTGGGTCCGGGAGTGAGCGAACCGGTACTGATCCCCATTCGAGTGCATCTCACTTCTGCCCATGAATGCACGGAGCGGGTGGATGGCAAGGTGACGCTTTCCTTTATCGTGGACTCGCACGGGTTGGCGCGCGAACTTGGGTTCGAGTCCGCAACGGGAACCGACCTGGATGGCGTGGCGCACAAACTGGTCGAGGCGTATCGATTCAAGCCGGCGATGCGCGGCGGCGTACCGGTTGCAGCAGCGGAACAGGTGGATCTCGGATTGCAGGGATGCAGGGGACAAGTCAAATCCGCAAACGGGCAGTTGCATTCCATCACCAAGCTCATCGCTCAGCCGGTTCAGCGGCTGTCTCCTTTCAAACTGGCCCCTGAGGACTTGCCGTATGCTCTCGCCGAACGCGCGGGGAGCATTGGAGCGGGCAAGACCCTGGAGAAGGTGAGCAAGGGCAGCGGAGTGGAGCCGCCACGCATTCTCAAGAGCGTGGATGCCGTTTATTCAGAGGAAGCGCGCGCGAAAAAGATCAACGCGGTGGTGCTAGCCAAGGTGATCGTGGACCCGCAAGGGATGCCTCGTTGTGCCCGGGTGACCAGCCCGATGGGTTACGGACTCGAAGGCCAGGCGCTGAAAGCAATTCGCCAGTTCCGCTTCAAACCGGCAACCAGGAACGGCATTGCGGTTCCGGTGATGATGACGCTTGAGGTGGTGTTCCGGATGGCCTGATGGGTGGTTGTCGATTCCAACGGCAAGCCGAGCAAGATGCGATCGTCGCACACAACAAAGGGCCGATTGGCCGGGTGAACTTCTCCGGCGAATCGGCCTTCTGTTTCTTGCAGCAACGCTGTTGCGGATTGGGCACTTCTACGCGTTATAAGTTGTGGAGGATACGCGGCCGCCGTGGCCGGTCCAGTTGGTGTGGAAGAACTGGCCGCGGGGCTGGTCGATGCGCTCGTAGGTGTGGGCGCCGAAGAAGTCGCGCTGGGCCTGGAGCAGGTTGGCGGGCAGGCGCTGGGTGCGAAAGCCGTCAAAGAATGCAAGCGCGGTGGAGAAGGCCGGGGTGGGAACGCCCAACTGGATGGCGTGGACCTGGGCCTTGCGCCATGAGGCCTGGTACTGATTGATGGCGCCGGAGAAAAAGCTGTCGAGCAGCAGGTTTTCGAGAGCGGGATTCTTGTCGAAGGCATCCTTGATCTTGCCCAGGAACTGGCTGCGAATGATGCATCCGCCGCGCCACATCAGGGCGATGCCGCCCAGGTTCAGGTTCCAGCCGTTCTCTTTGGCCGCGGCCTTGAGCAGCATGTAGCCCTGCGCGTAGGAGATCATCTTGGAGCAGTAGAGGGCGCGGCGGACGTCCTCGATAAATGCGGTGCGGTCGCCGACATCGGCCTTCGTTGTGGGACCGGTGAGAATCTTTGAAGCGTTGACGCGCTCTTCCTTGAGCGCCGACAGGCAGCGCGCAAAGACGGCTTCGCCGATGAGCGTGACGGGCTGGCCGAGGTCGAGGGCGCTGATGGCGGTCCACTTGCCTGTTCCCTTCTGGCCGGAGGTGTCGAGAATCTTGTCGACGATGGGCTGGCCGTCTTCGTCCTTCTTGGCGAAGATCTGCGCGGTGATGTCGATAAGGTAGCTGTCGAGCTCGCCCTTGTTCCACTCGGCGAAGACGGTGTGCAGGTCGTCCGCATTGAGGCCTAGGCCACGCTGGAGAAGGTCATAGGCTTCGCCGATCAACTGCATGTCGCCGTACTCGATGCCATTGTGGACCATCTTGACGTAGTGGCCTGCGCCGTCTTCGCCCACCCAGTCGCAGCAGGGGGTTCCGTCCTCGACCTTGGCGGAGATGGCCTGGAATATCTCCTTGACGTGGGGCCACGCAGCAGGATTGCCGCCCGGCATGATGGAGGGGCCGTTGCGCGCGCCTTCTTCGCCACCGGAGACGCCGGTGCCGATGAACAGGATGCCCTTGGCGGCGAGGTATTTGGTACGGCGGTTGGAGTCAGTGTAGAGGGAGTTACCGCCGTCGATAATAATGTCGCCCGGTTCGAGGTACGGGAGCAGCTCGTCGATCACCATGTCCACGGTGCTGCCCGCCTTGACCATCATCATGACGCGACGGGGACGCTTGAGGAGGCCGACGAGTTCCTGAACGGTGTGCGCGCCGACGACTTGCGTGCCCTTGGCCTCGTTGGCCAGGAAGTCGTCCACCTTGGATACCGTGCGGTTGAAGACGGCCACTTTGTAGCCGTGGTCGTTCATGTTGAGGACAAGGTTCTGTCCCATGACGGCAAGGCCGATGAGGCCGATATCACACGATGCGTCGGACATGATGATCTCCTGATCTCCAGGGCGGAACGCGCTGGCGCTCCGCACCTTCCAATCAAAGTCTAGCTGAAGTGGGCTGTGCGTTCCCGCAAAGCCGGGTTACTGTTGGCAGCTTGCGTTGTGCGCTTTGGGTATGGCAAGGAACGTGATGCTTGCCGGCTCAAAGGTGACCAGGCCGGCGCGGGCCGGGATTCCCTTCAAGGAAGGCAATTCGTCGTTGTCGCCGAGTTCGAGATCGGCCTGGTTGAGCTGGACGTGCGTCGAACGCAGATCCTGGGCCGTGAGCGTAAAGCGCTCTGAGGCCGTGGGGACGTGAAGGGTTTGCACGTCCGCCTTGCTCGCATTGATGGCCAGCAGGGTTACACCACCCGGATGATTGGGCATGCAGTGCGCGTAGACGTGCAGGCTGGAAGCGGGCGACGGGCCGGGGTCAAGCACGGTGGTCCCCATCAGTTTGTGCCACAGCAGGGCCGCCCAATAGTTGGGGCGGGGCTCATAGGTCTTTTCGTCGAGCAGACCGTAGTCGCTGGCGGCGAGCGTGTTGTGCATGTGGACCTGCACGCCAAGGCGGGCGAGGATGCCGAGCTGGTTGAGATAGCGGAAGCTGTCAAGGAACGTGGAGGCCCAGCGGTCGCCCCCGCACGCGGCCTGGGCGGTTTCAGTATTCCAGAGAGCCTTGCCGGGCTCGAAGCGATCGCGCAGACCGCCGTAAAAGTCTTCGATCTTGGCGGCGCGCGCAAGCCACTCTTCTGAGAGAGCAGCATCGGCGGTGGTGTTTCGAGAAGCGCCGAACATGGCGCAGCGGCTGGAGACCGCGCCGTACGAGTGGTAGGAGACGGCGTCGAAGACCGGGCCGGTTGCGGTCATCAGGTCGGAACTGGAAATCATACCCATGGCATTTGGAACAGTGATCGACCCTTCGCCGGAGCCGCCGGGGCCAAGAAAAATCATCCCGGGCGCTACGTCCTTGGCGAAGGTGCGGAAGATGGCGACATCGCGGCCATATGCCTTGGCGTCGTAGCCCTTGGGCGCACCGCCTATGGCCGCAATGTTTGGCTCGTTCATGAACTCGGCTGCGGCGATGGTACTGCTAAGGGACTTGGTGTAATCGAAGATCTGGCGCGCCTGTTCGGGAGTCCACGCGCCCGCCGCATCGCGGGTACCGGGGCTGATGGCGAATGAAGTGACAATGGCAGCGTTGGCTGCCTTGGAAAAGTCGACCACGCCCTTCCACTGCTTCCGCGTGAGCACTCCGTTGAATCCCTTGGGTGGGGTGGCAGGTGGCAGGTCATCTGAATCCTGAAAAAATGTGGTGTTGGCCCAGGTGCCGCTGACGCGCAGATAGGCCGGCCCAAGCGCCGCGGCCAGCTTGCGCAGGCGCGGGTTGCTTAGGTCGATGGGCTTGCGGTACTCAAAGAGGCCGGGGTCTATACCGGCAGGCTGGTTGCCTGCGGCGGGCGCAGCAGGCGGCGTTGCGGCGTTGCTGGCGTAGGGCTTCCAGAAGCGCCCGCCAGTCACCTCGACCATCTCAATGTTGTAAGACTGAAAGCGCGCATCGACGGTGCCGACGCGGGGCATGGTTGCGGGTGCAACGGACGCGGGCTGCGGGGCGGGGGGCGCTGCGATGCACGAAGCGGTTCCAAGCACGGCCAAGGTTGCGACGGCCAGCGATGCGTTGTTCAAGGTGATGCGCATGGGTTTGAATCCTCTCTGGTGTTTCTGGTGCGTATATCGAAATGTGTAAAGCGCGTGCACTAGCGCTGAATGCGGGCCGATCCGCCTTTTGCAAACGCACGGACCTGCTCGACAGTGGCCATGGTGGTATCGCCGGGGAAGGTGGTCAGCAATGCGCCGTGGGCCCATCCGAGCTTGAGCGCTTCCTCGGGAGACTCGCCGGCGAGCAGGCCATAGATGAAGCCGGCTGCAAAGCCGTCTCCGCCGCCCACACGATCGATCACTTCGAGCTCGGCCGTGGGCGCGGTGAAGGTCTCGCCGTTGACCCAGGCGACAGCGCTCCAACTGTGGCGATTGGTGGAGTGGACCTCGCGCAGCGTGGTGGCGACGACTTTTGCCTGCGGGTGCTTCTTGAGCACCGTGTCGATCATGCCGAAAAAGACGCTGGGGTCGAGCTTGGATTTGGCTGCAACCTCGGGCCCGGGAATGCCAAGGCCCTTCTGCAGGTCCTCTTCGTTGCCGACGAGCACATCGACGTTCTCGACGATGCGGCCGATGGTTTCAACGGCGCGCTCGGCGCCGCCTTGGACGTTCCATAGTTTCTCACGGAAGTTGAGATCGAACGAGGTCACGGCGCCTGCTGCCTTGGCGGCCCTCATCATCTCGGCGGCCAACTCCGCGGTTGTGGGCGAGAGCGCGGCAAACAGACCGCCGCAGTGGACCCAGCGAACGCCGCCGGCAAAGATCGAGTTCCAGTCGAAGTCACCGGGCTTAAGCTGCGCCGCAGCTTCATTGGAGCGATTGTAAAAAACGACGGGCGCGCGGAGGCCGTATCCCTGGTCGCTGTAGACGGTGGCCATATTGGGGCCACTCACGCCGTTGTGCTTGAAGTGCTTGTAGAACGGCTTGACGCCCATGGCGCGCACGCGTTCAGCGATCAGGTCGCCAATGGGATAGTCGGACATGGCGGTAACGATCCCGGTCTTGAGGCGGAAGCAGTCGGAGAGGTTCGCCGCCACATTGAACTCACCGCCGCTGACGTGGATCTTGCACTCGGTCGCCTTGCGGAAGGGAATGATCCCCGTATCGAGCCTGTGCACAAGCGCTCCCAGCGAAAGAAAATCCAGCTCCCCGTCTTTGCGAATGTTCAATCCGAGACTCATCTGTGTTTCACTCCTTGTCTTGCTTCAAACTCAAACATCATAGAACTGTTGATGCGTTCTGCGCAGAACCCCCAACCGCCTTCACGCCGCCGCAAAGCGCGAACAGTGCGCCCATAGGCCCAGGCCCGGATTGGCGATGAAGAAGACCTCTTCGCCGCCGACCATATTGGGTCCGTGCTGGAGAATTGCGGGATCGTAGCGTTTGATCATTTCCTCTAGATCGCCATAGGCAAAGCCGACGCCCTCCACCTCTTCCCTGCTGAGCTTGCCGGGGCACCAGGTGATGGTGAAGCGGCCTTCGGAGGAGCCGTGAATCAGGTGCGCTGCAGCGCTGAGATCCGAGGCCAGGTCCGCGTTGGCGTCGACGGCCTGGAGAGTCGCCGGCGTGCCGCGATAGCCGTATTTGCGGATCAGCGCGTCGATGGCCTTGTCTTCGCCAAACTCCTTGACGCCGGGAGCAAGAATGATCAACTGCGCGCCATCGGCCAGCGCCATGCGCGTGCGATAGATGGCCTTGTTTCCCAGCCAGGTGGAGTGGAACTCCTCCGGGTCGAGATAGACGACGGCCTTCTGAATTGGCTCGTCGAGCATCTCGAAGTTCACCTTCAGGCTGAGTTCCGCTGCCCGGTGAAAGCACTCGACGTCATCGCCGATGAACAGGCCGCGGACAGCGAGACTGCCGTCCGCGCGCCGGCCCACAACCGTGAGCGCATAGACGATGGGCTGATGCCTGAGGAAATGGTCTGAAGCGTAGTTAAGCACGGTGCGCACTGGGTTTGTGGCGCGGCCCATGATGCGCTCCATCCCGTATACGGCTCCCAGGTAGTGGCTGCGGTTGATGCCTTCGCGGCCACCCGTGCCTACCAGAATGTTCTTGTTGTAGTTGGCCATGCCGATGACTTCATGGGGGACGACCTGGCCGAGGGAGAGGATGAGGTCGAAGCCGCCTTGCGAGATGAGCCGGTTGACCTGCGCGGGCCAGGCGTAATCGAGCTTGCCCTCGGACTGCTCTCGGATCAACCCGGCGGGCACCTCGCCGAGGGTCTCGACATCGGTGCGCCAGTTGTGGCCGCGGAAGAGGTTCACCGGAATGCCGGGAAACATCTGCGCAATCTGCGCGGGCTGCATGGCGGTATGGGTTCCAAGCGCGGGCAGAATCGCTTTGAGTCGGTCGCCGAAGTACTCGTAAGCGTAGGCGGTGAGCTCTCCGGCGCGGGAGTGAGCGCGGGTCTGATCAGGAGGCACGGCGAGCACACGGCTCCGATCACCGAGCTTTGCCAAGCCATAGGTGAGCAACTCTTTCAACTGGACTGGTGTGAGGTCGGTATCCGTGCTTCCGATGGCGCAAAACAGGCTCATGCCGCTGACTCCGCCGCTGCATTCGTATCGGATCGATGTGTCGAGGCGAATGCTGCGGTCTGACCACTAGAATACATAATCTATCCAGAAATGCAACCAGAAAACAAATATCTCTCTCAATACTGCATTTAGTGCTAATCTTGTTTTATCGTTTACTATTGTTTTTATTGGAGATACTTCGATAATGACCCGGCAGAGAGTAGAGATTCCCGATGCCGACCGCACCATGCAGGTGGTCAACCACGTGCGCACTCTGATCGAAAGCGGAGCCCTGCAGCCCGGCGACAGAATTCCCCCGGAGCGCGAGTTTTCCCAGACACTCAAGATCAGCCGCGCCAGCCTTCGCACCGGCATCGGACACCTGGTGGCGATGGGTGTGATGAAGGTGCGGCATGGCGTCGGGACGTTTGTGGCAGACGGTCCGGCGGAGTTCAGCAAGGCCTCGCTGAGCCTGATGGGCGCGCTGCATGGGTTCCAGTCGTGGCAGATGTTTGAGGCGCGGCTCATTATCGAGAGCAGCCTTGCAGCGTTGGCCGCTGAACGCGGCAAGGACGAGCACCACGCTGCGCTGGCGGAAGAGATTGCCGAGATGTACTCCACAGTGAGCACACCCTCGGAGTTCCTCAAACACGATGTGCTGTTTCATCGCATTATCGCGCAGGCTTCGGGCAATCCCATTCTGGCCGCACTGATGGAGACCATCACCTCAGCGATGTACGAGAAGCGGAGGCGGACCGTGGAGCGCGCCGACTACCTGCACACCATGGCGGATATGCATCGCGAAATCTACCGGGCCATTCGCGCGCACAGCCCCGATTCGGCCCGCGCGGCCATGGAGAACCACCTGCGCACGGCAGAGAGCGCGCAGGATATGGAGCGCACGAACACCCCGGAGAAGCAAGCTCCGGGCACTCGATCAAAGAAGAAGCCCGCTCGCGGTAGACTGATTTAAGGGAGCTGTCTTGAGCGAAACAGAGCCGACGACACCTGTGGAAACAGTTGAATTTCCCGGTCAGTCCCATGCATGGCGTGCATTGCGGCATCGCAACTTCAGGCTCTTTTTCGGCGGGCAAAGCATCTCATTGATCGGCACGTGGATGACGCGGGTCGCAACGTCGTGGCTGGTCTACCGGCTCACCGGGTCAGCGCTGCTGCTGGGCACTGTCAGTTTCGCGGGACAAATTCCCACGTTTCTACTGGCGCCGTTTGCGGGCGTCTGGGTCGACCGCCTCGATCGTCGCCAAGTGCTGGTGTGGACGCAGGTGCTCTCCATGATCCAGTCACTACTGCTGGCAGCGCTTACGCTCTCTGGAAGAATCACGATTCCCATTTTGCTCGTGCTAAGCGTGATGCAGGGCTTGATCAACGCTTTCGACATGCCAGGCCGCCAAGCCTTTATGGTGCAGATGGTGGAGGACCGGCGCGACCTGGGAAACGCCATCGCCATCAACTCCTCGATGGTAAACCTGGCGCGGCTGATTGGCCCCTCACTGGCCGGCATGCTGATTGCAGCCACCAACGAAGGCTGGTGCTTCTTGATTGACGGCATCAGCTACTCGACGGTAATTGCCTCGCTGCTTCTGATGCGCCTGCACGTGCCGCCGGTGAAGCGCATCGCCGCATCGACCCTGTCGGAAATGAAAGCCGGCTGGACATATGTGACCGAGTTTCTGCCGGTGCGGACCATCCTGATGCTGTTTGCTGCTGTGAGCCTGATGGGCATGCCGTTCGTGGTGTTGATGCCGATCTTTGCGGCTCTCGTTCTGCATGGCGGCCCGCATACCTTGGGTTTTCTGATGGGCTCGATGGGAGTGGGGGCGCTTGGGTCGGCGTTGTCGCTGGCCGCGCGCAGAAGTGTGCGAGGCCTCACCGGGGTGATTCCCCTTGCCGCGACAGTCTTTGGCCTGGGACTGATCGGCTTCGGGCTCTCGCATGTGTTCTGGCTCTCGATGATCATGGTATTTGTGGCGGGCATGGGCATGATGCAGGGAATGGCGGCCAGCAACACGATCATCCAGACCATTGTGAGCGAAGACAAGCGTGGGCGCGTGATGAGTTACTACACGATGGCTTTTGTGGGCATGGCGCCGTTTGGCAGCCTCCTGGCCGGGAGCGTGGCGCATGCCATCGGCGCGCCATGGACAGTGATTCTCAACGGATCGGTCGTGCTGCTGGGCGCCGCATGGTTCTCCACGCGGCTGCCGGCAGTGCGGCGAGCGATCCGGCCAATCTATCAAGAGATGGGCATTCTGCCCGCAGGAGTAGCGGTTCAGCAGTGAGCGATCTACCCCTTTCTTGCCTTAACGGCTTTGGCCGGCTTCTTGCTCACTCGCCGTTTGACAGGAACCTTCAGCCCGCGGAGGACAGCCAGGTTCTTCTTGATGAGCGCGTAACGCTGCTCCACGCAGGCGTAGCTACGGAGCGGGTCGGCCGGCGTGTTGAGTACGTAGTCCAGCAATCGCGCAACGGAACTGGTGGCAACATGCAGGCGCGTATCGGAGGATGCATAGTAGATCAGCACGTCGCCATTCTTGCGCTCGATCCATCCGTTGCTGAAGACTACATTGGAGACATCGCCGACACGCTCGCCGCCCAGCGGAGCCATAAGGTAGCCGGCGGGCTTGTGGGTGATGACCCACGGCCGCTCCAGTTCGGCAAGGAAGAGATAGAGCACATAACGCAGGCCGGCAGCGGTGTTGCGCACGCCGTGGGCCAGGTGCAGCCAGCCCTTCGCGGTCTTGATGGGCGCGGGACCGAGGCCGTTTTTCACTTCCTGAACGGTGTGGTACTCGCGGTTGTCGATGATGATCTCTTTGTCGATGACCGCTTTCTCCATGGTGGCGGCGAGTCCCCAGCCGATGCCGCCGCCCTTGCCCGCCTGGATGAACTCGTCCTGCGGGCGGGTGTAGAAGGCGTACTTGCCATCAACGAACTCAGGATGCAGAACAACATTGCGCTGCTGCGGAGATGTTGACTTGAGATCAGGCAGGCGCTCCCACGTCTTCAGGTCACGCGTACGGGCAATACCGCACTGCGCAACTGCAGATGAAGTATCCCAATCCGGCGCTTTGGGGTCTTTCCGCTCGGTGCAGAAGAGACCGTAGATATAGCCGTCTTCGTGCTTGACGAGGCGCATGTCGTAGACGTTGATGTCCGGATCGCTGGTCTCGGGCATCCGGATCGGGTAGTCCCAAAAGCGGAAGTTGTCGATGCCGTTTGGGCTCTCGGCGATGGCAAAGAACGACTTGCGGTCTGCGCCCTCGACACGTACGGCCACCAGATACTTTCCCTCATGCAACAGTGCGCCGGCGTTGAACGTGGCGTTCACCGCGATGCGCTCCAGGAGCAAGGGATTGGTCTTGCGGTCGAGGTCATAGCGCCAGGTAATTGGCGCGTGAGCGGCCGTGAGCACCGGGTTCTCGTAGCGATCGTAGATGCCGTTACCGCCGGCCGACTTGCGATTGCGCAGGGTGAGCAGCCGCTCCTGCTGCTTGAACAAATCTGCCACGCTCTTCTTGAATGCCGCCTGATTCATCGTTCTCTCTCCGGTATTGCAAAATTGCGGTTCACAAACTTCGCCCGCCGATGCGCAGACAGGATCTGCTTACTCACCGGGGTTAAGCGGGCTCTTTGACATCGAGCCGTTGATTTGCCGTTACCTCGGCGAACTTCTGTATTGCGCCGGATGGCCAGTGGATTTCGACATCCCCTTTGCGCTCTGCGCCCATGCCGAAGTGGAGTGTCAGGTCGCTTGACGAGGCATAGCCGACGCTGGAGTTGACGCATCGGATCTGCGAGCGCGCGGCTGTCTTGAGCGTGACCTGGGCTCCGATGGCGGAGCGGTTGCTGCGTGTGCCGGTCAGCCGCAACTGGAGCCAATGCTGCTGCGGGCTGCGATTCCACCAGAGCTCAATGGGGCCGTCCAGGGAGGTGACGGCAACGTCGATGCGGCCATCGCGATCGAAGTCCGCGAATACACAGCCGCGATGCATACGCGGCGTGGCGAGTCCGACGCCTGCTTCATTCGAAACATCTGCGAACTTGCCGCCGGAGTTGCGGAAGATGCGGTTGGTCATCGGATCGTCAGCGTCTACTCCGCCGCCAGCCACGAAAAGATCGAGCCATCCATCGTTGTCGAAATCGACCAGCCCGCATCCCCAGCCGCTGTGCGGATGGGTGAGGCTCATGAGTCTTGTCTGCACGCTGCCGTCTTCGAATTCGCCATGGCCGCGATTCAGGAACACGTCGCACGACTCGTTCTTGAGCGCGGTCATTACGAGATCGAAGCGGCCATCGCCGTCGATATCGCCGAAGTCCGCGCCCATGCCTGAGAGGCTGCGGCCGTCGCCGTTGTAGGCCACTCCGGCATCGAGGCCGGTCTCATCGAAGCCGTGGCCGTTGTTGCGGAAGAGCAGGTTGCGCGCCTTGTCGTTGGCCACGAAGATGCCCGGACGTCCGTCGCCGGCAAAGTCCGCGATGGCAATGCCCATGCCCTTGCCCAAGGCCTCAGCGAGCGCTCCTTTGCCGGTGACTTCGGTGAAGGTTCCATCGCCGTTATTGTGGTAGAGCTGCATGCGCTCGGCGGCATACTTGTCCGGGGGGCAATAGCGACGGGCCTCTGCCTCCATGCCGCCGCAGATCGGATCGATTCCCGGCGCCCACTCGCAGTAGTTGGAGATGAAGAGGTCGAGTTTGCCGTCGCCGTCGTAATCGATCCACGCCGCAGCAATCGACCAGAGGCCTCGCACGGGCGGCAGGTTCAAGCCTGCGGAATCGGTAACGTCCGTGAAGGTTCCGTCGCCGTTGTTGCGGTAGAGCTGGTTGCCGTGCACACCGACAACAAACATGTCTTCGTGGCCGTCGTTGTTGTAGTCTCCGACAGCAACGCCCATGCCGTAACCGCGACCGGCAACTCCCGCCTTCTCCGTAATGTCGGTGAAGGTGCCGTCGCGATTGTTGCGGTAGAGGCGATTCCAGAAGCCCTTGCCGGTCTTCTCAAGCTGCGGCATGGCGGCTCCATTGACGCAGTAGAGATCGGGCCAGCCGTCGCCGTCGTAGTCGATGACGCCAAGGCCGCCGGGCAGAGTCTCCGGCTGATATTTGCGGCCAGTGGCTCCGGTACGCAGCAGGAAGTCCAGCCCGCTGGCCGAAGCTCCATTGACCATAGCGATGGGACTGGGCGCCGTAGCGGACCATCCGCGCCGCGCCGCAAGCGCTGCCGAAAAGGCAGCGCTGCCGCGCAAGAAGTCGCGCCTACGGATGGGCATCGGCGCTCCCTGGATGAACCTGCATGGACGAGTTGGCCAGCCTGGATGCTTCTGCAGCGGCCTGCTTTGCTTCGTCGTCGCGGCCCAGCTTGCGCAGCGAGCCGGCAAGCTGCGCATGGAGTGCGCCCTTCTTGTCTGGGTACCCGGCCGCGAGCAGCGGCTGAAGAAGTCGAACCGCCTCATCCGGATGCCCGAGCTGCCCATGGGCTACACCGAGTTCCACCTGCACCCAAGGGTCGTTGGGTTGAAGCACGGCCAGTTGCTTCAGGCGCGTGAGGGCTTCGTTATAGTCCCGCTGGTCCAGCGCGATGGCTGCCAGAGTTCGCAGGGCCGAAGACTGGCGCGGATCGGCGGCCAGCGCTGCCAGTGCGGCGCTTCGCGCCTGTGCGGTATCGCCCGCTGTATTGGCGGCCTCGGCCAGACGGGCAAGAAGCCGCGGGTCCTTTGGGCGGAACTTCAGTGCGGCCGCGTACTCCTTCTGCGCCGTTGCCGCATCGTAACGAAGGCGCAAGGCGACATCGCCCCGCAGCTCATGCAGGCCCACCTGGTTGCCTGCCGCACTCAGCCGCGCATCCGTGCGTGCTTCTTCGTTGGCGTAACAGAACTGGAGCCAAAAACCCGCCGCCTGCACGTCGGCGCTGAGTCCGCGCTCAAGGGTTTCGACGGAATGGGGGCAATCGCCGGTACGGGCCAGGGCAACGCCGCGGAAGAACTCCTGGCTATCGCCGGTTGTGGGCGATGGAAGAGCAATCAACTGTTCCCATCGTCCCTCGGCATAGAGTTCCTTCGCGGTCAGCCCATCTCCGCCCTGCGGCTTGGCTGCAACCAGTGGACAGGGCGCTTTGCTGTTGCGCAGGCAATCCCAGGCATTTCCTGAGACCGACGGGGGGGTAGCAGGCCTGCGGGCCACAGGCTCATCACACGAGCCAGTTCCGACGGGGAATGCGCTCCCACGGTCAGCAGTCGCTTCTCGGCCTCCGGCCAGTTCCCTTCCGCCGCGGCAAGCAGAGCCTGAAGGCGCAGGGTCTCTGCGCCGCGTGGATCGTGCGACTCCGCCTGCTTCAGGCTCTCCACCGCCTTCGCTTGCTGGTGCGATTCAAGCTGAGCTGCGCCCAACTCGCCCCAAAGGCCTGGCTGGTCGGGGTCGACGGCGGCGGCCTGCTCAAGCAACGATTCGCGTTCCCGGTCTCCGAGTGGATGGATCCATGCTTCCATGCGCAGCTCGGCGCCTTCACCTTGTTTGGTCTGCGACAACGACATGCCCAGAAAGCGGAAGCGGTCGACGCAGAAGTTGGCCCAGGCCATCAGGTATTGCTCTTCTCCGCCGGAGGCCGCGACAGCGGACTGCAACGCCTCGGCCGCAATGGAAAAATCGCCCAGCGCCGTGGCGGCCTGTGCCAGGTACGCTTGCGGTGCTCCATCGTCCGGCCGGATCTTGGCAGCCAGCTTGAGCGGGGCCAGGGCCTGCTGCACGCTTCCGCTGCGCATCAGGTCCACACCGAGCATCAGGTTGGCCATGTAGTTGCGCGGTGACTTCTCGAGGATGAGCCGGAGAAGGGGAACGGCGTGAGCATAGTCGGCGTGCTGGTGGAGCGCAGTCGCGGCTTGCAACTGGGACGCCAGGTCCTGGGGCTCGGCACTGGCCGCGGTTGCCACGCTCAGAAGCACGAGACCAAGCGCCAAGATCTTCAGCGCGTCCCAGGCGGCCCGGCACAAGCACCTCGGCGGCAGAGATCGGGCGCGAGATTGGCTCATTGCGAAGTCACCCATCATTGCAAAAAAAACGTGGGGCAGGAAGAATTGCGGCAGATCTCCACTCCACGCTGGAGATTATCCTATCAGCCCGCTGGCGGAGGACGTGGCCAGCGTCGGCCCGCGGCGGTCGCGTCCGGGAGCCAGGCGCTCCATCACTTCAAAACAGGTGCGGCTGTTGTGGTAAGGGCATTTCCATGGGCCCACCTTGTCCTGCTTCGGGCCGGGCACGCCCTCGCGCGAAACGAGCCAGAACCACTCGCCGTATTGGTGATCGACGATGAACTTGTCAATGAACTCCCAACTGCGCTCGGCAGCGCTGAGGAAGTGCTGCTGGCCGGAGAGTTCGAATGCGTTGAGGAAGCCGACAACGGCCTCGGCCTGCGGCCACCAGTGCTTGTCGCTGTCGATGATTCCAGCCGGGTCCGCTTCGTAGAGCAGGCCGCCATCGGCGTCGATTCCCTGCTCGTAGACCGCCTGCGCCATCTGGACCGCAGTCTCGCGCACCCGCGCCAGGACGCCTGCGTCACCCAGAACTTCCGCGGCTTCCAGCAGCAGCCAACTGCCCTCAATGTCGTGGCCGAAGGAGATTTTCTCAGACCGTGGATGCCACTCCTCATCGAAGAACAGAATGAAGTGGTGGGTGGCGGGGTCGATGATGCGACGGAGGAAGATTTCAATCAGCTCGCGGAGCCGGAAGCGGATGGTCGGGTCCTCGCGATAGCGCAACAAAGTTGCGTACGCCTCCATCAGATGGAGGTGAGTGTTCATGGACTTCTTCTCGTCGAGGTCCGCTTCGCTCAGGCGTTGGTCCACGGCCAGCGACCAGTCGCGTTCGTAGGTTTCAAAGTAGCCTCCATGCGCGTCGTCGTGAGCTGCGATCTCAATCTTCTCGGCCAGGCGCAGGGCGCGTTCGATGGCTTCGGGATCGCCGCTGGCGTGGGAGTACTCGGCCAGCGCGTAGACGGTGAACGCCTGCCCGTAGGTCCGTTTCTTGGTGTCGAGCGGCTGGCCGTGGAAGTCCACCATCCAGTAGACACCGCCAAACTCGTGGTCCCAGAAGTGGCGAAGCAGGTACTCGTAAGCGCGGCGCGCGGTGGCCAGATAAACAGGGTCGCGCAAGACGCTGAAGGCCTTGGAGAAGGTCCAGAGGATGCGCGCGTTGAGGATGAGCCCCTTGGCGGCGTGCGGGTCGATCGTCAGATCGTTCGCAATCTGGCCGCGAAAGCCGCCGTAGGCGTCGTCGAGCGTGTGCTGGAGCCAGAAGGGCAGGATGTTCGAGACCAGTTCGGCTTCAGCCTTGTTGCGCAGATCGTGCATGGGCGCCTCCTCGATTTCCGTCTGGAGCATTGTAAGGCACCCGTGCGCAAGTCACGCTGCCGGCCTGAGAATGCCGTCGATGCGAGCCAGCTCCTCCGCGGAGAACGCGAGGTTTGCGAGGGCAGCGACGTTCTGCTCGATCTGCTCCACGCGGCTTGCGCCGATGAGCGCGGAAGTCATGCGGTCGTCGCGGAGCACCCAGGCCAGCGCCATCTGCGCCAGGGACTGGCCGCGACTGGCTGCAATCGTGTTGAGGGCCCGCACCTTGGCGAGATGCGGCTCATCGACGTCGTTCTTCTTCAGGAAGCCGTGCGGCTTGGTGGCGCGCGAGCCGTCGGGAATTCCACCGAGATAACGGTTGGTCAGCAGGCCCTGCGCCAGCGGACAAAACGCGATACCGCCCACGCCTTCTTTGCCGAGCACGTCGAGCAGGCCATCTTCAATCCAGCGGTCGAACATGGAGTACTTGGGCTGGTGGATGAGGCAGGGCGTGCCGAGTTCGCGCAGGATTCTGACAGCAACCGCGGTCTGCTC
>Ga0302320_10005983_pt1 | contig 27118 bp, 23 predicted proteins | sample Bog_T0_3_FD_202130 | JGI IMG/M metagenome (GOLD analysis project Ga0302320, IMG submission 202130) | Peat permafrost microbial communities from Stordalen Mire near Abisko, Sweden - Bog_T0_3 | ecosystem: Environmental > Terrestrial > Soil > Wetlands > Peat | place: Sweden: Abisko, Stordalen Mire...
AAGACTTCTATATACAGCGGTGCCTGAGGATCCTGCCGGTCTATTGGCTTGTCCTCGGGTTGTACTTCTTGGTGCCCGCAACGATCGAGCACGGCCGCCTGCCCTCACTGTGGCGATTTGCGACATTCACCCAATATTTCGCTCTCGACAATCACGTGTACAGCGCTTTTTCCCATGCGTGGTCACTGTGTGTCGAAGAGCATTTCTATCTCCTGCTGCCCGTCCTCATCACGCTGTTTGTAGCGAGAAAGTGGGGGCGGCGGGCCTTGCCGTGTGGTGGCCTGCTGATGCTGTCGGGCGTTGCTATCAGAGCCTTTTGCTGGACGCGGGTAAGCGCGGGCGACGGCGGCTGGTATGAGCTGGTGTATTACCCCACCTACTGCCGCCTTGACGGCCTGATTGTCGGTGTCAGCATCGCAGCGGCCGCTGTGTTTTATCCCAGGCAATGGGCCTGGCTGCGCCGCTATGCCTACCTTTGGCTCGTTGCCGGATTGGCGCTGCTCTACGGCGCAGACACCCTGGCGCAGGCGCAGCATGACTTCGCCTTCACGCTCTTCGGATTCCCGCTGGTCGCAATCGCCTACGGGCTCATCGTGATCGCCGCGCTGAGTCCCGGCTCATCTCTCAATCGCGCATCCGCGTTAACCAGAAGGGTTGCGGTACTCTCATATTCGATTTATTTGTGCCACAAAATTGTCATTCATCTGATCCAGGGCGAAGCGAGCACCCTGCACCTCGCGGCTGAGGGCAATTTGATGTTCGCGCTGTGTATCGCAGGCTCGGTGTTCTGTGCCTACGCACTGAATGTCATTGTCGAGCGTCCGTTTCTGAGAATTCGAGACCGCATCTATGCGCCGCAGCTGGTGCATCCGTTGCCGGGTGCGCAGCCGTTGTCATGATTCGCAACAGTCTGTGCCGCAGCCAAAATCATGATCCAGCGCCCGAGCATCGAGGCTAGGCCCTCCGCCGCTGATTCGACCGTGTGACGCAGATCCGATAATCCGACTTTACACATTCGAGCTAGGGCCACCTCTCCGATCCTTTAGCGTGCCAGCAACGCTGCTACGCCTCGGGAACGCGGGTGTGCGGCACGCCCGCAAAAGCCGGAATTGTTCGCGGTAAAATATGCGTGAACTGCGTCGAATTCCGCGCACTCGCTCGTATCGACCATCGGCTTCAATCGAATAGATTGACCCTGCCTGGTTGGTGGCTTGTTTGGAGCAGAGAATGCCGCGTGGCACGACCGCCTTAAGCTTGATGATGGCTCTTGCGCTGCCGGGCGCGGCCCAGGCGCTTGGCTTGGGCGAGCTGCAACTTGTTTCGGCACTTAACGAGCCGCTCAAGGCCGATATCGATGTTCTCGGAGCGACGGCGGAGGACCTGGCCGGGATCAGCGCCTCGATTGCCAATCCGGAGATCTTCGCGCACTTTGGGGTCAATCGGCCCGCGTGCTTGTCCGATGTCGCATTGACGATCACTCATGACAGCGGCGGCGGGGTGCGTCTGGCGATTCGTTCCACGGACGCCTGCACCGAGCCGGTGCTCGAGGTGTTGGTTGATCTGCGCTGGCGCGGTGGCGAAGTGATCCGTCACTACACCCTGCTACTCGATCCGCCCGGTTTCCATTCGCTCACCCCAGCCGCAAAAGCCGTTGCAGGCACACCCGCGAGCGACACCGTGTCGGCCAGCGTTCGGCCGACGCTCCCCAGCGCGCTCATCGGAGCTTCAACGACAGCAGTCAAGGCTGCACCGGCCTCGGAACGGGCAAGCACGAGACCCGGCGAGCCGGCTGCGCGCAAGACTGTCCGGATCGGCGCGAAGGCGACACTGCGCGGAGTCGCCTGGCGCGTCGGCGCGCGCTCCGATGCCGATTTGAAAAGGCTGATGGTTGCTATCTTCAATGCGAACCCGAAAGCTTTCGAAGGCAACATCAACCGGCTGCGCCGCGGCGCGCTGTTGACGATTCCATCGGCCATCGAGGTCTCGGTCATTTCCGCCGCCGACGCCAATCGGGAAGTTGCCGCTCAGATGCAGGCCTGGCGCGCATCGGCCCCTAGGAAGCGCCCGAGCGAATCCGTGGCGCCGGCTGTTGAGGCGCCGCTCGCATCGACCCGCAAGCGAGCCGCGCAGCGCCGGACCGCAGCGGTAAGCGACGTATCGCTCGCATCAGCGATCGCTGATGCGGAACGCGCTCAGCGCGCCGCCGCCGAGTCCGTCGCTGCGGCTCAGGCGGCCCTCGATCGCACGCTCCAGCAGCCGGAGGCCGGGCTCCCGGAGGTGCCGGAGCGCTTCGCTGGCGGGCACGATGCGTTAGTCGCAGCGCAGGCGCGATCGAGCGTTGCCGAGATGTCTCCGGCGGCGCAAGTTCCTGCTCTGACCAACTCGGGAGCCGGGCTTGGCTCAAGAATCGCGGCGATTCTGGCCTTGGCGGCCGTCGCCATGGGTCTCTACGCCTGGCGTCGCCGGCGCGCGCTCCAGCCGCAGCGCTCGCCGGTCGAACCCCAATCGCAGGATCTCGCGCCCGTGCAGGTAGCCGCACCAGCGGAGGTGAACGAGGCGCTGGCGCCCAGTGCCTCAATCCCAGTGGAACCGCAGGTCGTTGCACAGCAAGCGCAGGCAGCCCCGTCCGTAACAGCATTGAATGCCGAGACGGGCGAGCGGCAATGGGTTGCCGATGCATTGGCTCGCCGGCATACCAGCCTCTCGACGGAGCCCAGCAGCGCGGGCCATCCCAAGTACACCATAGACCTCGACAAGCTGGAACTGTCCTACCAGCTGCAAGACAGTGGCGAACTCGATGAGACCGTGGAACTCTGCGATACGGAACAGACGGCCAGACTTCCGGCTTCGGCGCCAGGTGGCGATGATGATTCCACTGCCGAGTTGAGGCCGGTGGATTCGGCGGCCGTCGCCGGCATTCTCGAATCGACACCGCCGGCGGCGGGCCTCGCCGAGAAGGCCAGGCCTGCTGTTAAGTCAGGCGCCAATGCCAGCAAGCCCAATGACCTCCTGCTCGATGTTGAGGCGGGGGTGCAGCACGTTCAGATGCCGAGCGCCCTGCACGAAAACGTCGGGTTCAAGGAACGCCGCACGAGCCTCGTCGATGCACTAAAGAGCGCCATGGCACGTGAGCCGCATCGTCGGGACCTGCGCATGAAGTTGCTGGAAACGTACTACGCTGCCGCGGCGGCCAATCGTCAGGGGTTTCTCGATATCGTTCAGAAAATCGCCCACGAGCGCGCCAGCCTGGATGAAGGCGAGTGGGACAAAATCCTCCGGATGGGTCAGCAGATCGCCTCGGACGATGCTTTGTTCGCGCCTACACACCGGGTGCCGGATGAGGAAGATCTGGCCGATTGCGCCTGAGGCTTGAGGGCCCAATCACCGGCCGGCGGACGCGGCAGACGGGCCAGAGGACGCCCAGAGCGGGAAAAATACTCAAAACCTTGGTGCCAGAGATGTCGCACCGCACGTTCTACTTTTAAATATGTTAGGCGGCTCTTGCGGGTAAGCACCTTTGAGTACTACCTTCTGCCACCGTACGAATTGCTAATTCAGCCTGAGCTGCCGCTTCGAATGCGCCCAGAGCGTGAGCTCGCCGCTGACTCAAGCTTTCCTGGAGCTGGCCGACAACAATTGTGCTAGCTCTCCCAGGAATCCGCGATGGAACTGATTCACTGTATATATGCGAGTACCGCGCAATCCGCGTTCCATGAGTCGCAGATTCCGGCCGTGCTGCAGCAGGCGCGCACTGCCAACGCGGCGCTTGGTCTCACCGGTATGTTGCTGTACATCAAAGGGAGTTTCTTTCAGATCCTCGAAGGCCGTGCTGAAGATGTGGACGCCACATTCGAGCGCATATCGCGTGACACGCGTCATACGCGGGTCACGCTGATCATCCGCGAACCGATTGCCTGCCGACGCTTCGGCGAGTGGACGATGGGATATCAGACCGTCGATCCATTGGACGCTGGAGAACTGATTGGGGAAAACGACTTCTTCAAGTCAGCCTCGTGCGTTACCGAGATCGGCAGCGGGCGGGCGCAAAAATTGCTCAGGGCTTTTGCGCTTGGAAGCTGGCGGCTCCAGCGAACCGGCGTGCAACCCGCAATTGGCAGCTAGCTATGCCCAGTGTCGAGCAACGCAATGCCGACATCAGCTTTGCTTTCCAACCCATCGTGGACATCGAATCGCATCAGGTGTTCGCGTTCGAGGCACTGGTGCGCGGCGCAGCTAACCAACCGGCAAATTCGGTGTTTGCGGCGCTCGAATCATCTGAGCTCCATGCATTCGACCGCGCTGCGCGAATCCAAGCGATTGCGCTGGCCGCATCCTTGGGGCTGAGCACAGGACTATCGCTGAACTTTCTGCCCCAGTCTCTGGAGAGCTTTCCGGACGCTATCACTTCTACGATCGAGGCGGTAAGAAGCTCAGGCCTCTCTGTACAGCAGCTGTACCTTGAAGTGACGGAGGGCGAATTAATCAGAGATCTTGCTGGCTTTTCGGCCACGATCAATCAATATCGAGCAAATGGCATCCACCTTGCCATTGACGACTTCGGCGCCGGTCACTCCGGGTTAAATATGCTCGCCGAATTCCAGCCAGATGTAATCAAGATCGACATGCACCTGGTGCGCGCCATCGACAGCAGGGGGCCACGCCAAGCCATCATGCGCGCTGTGCTTCAGGCATGCCTTGAACTTGGGATTGATGTGATTGCCGAAGGCGTCGAGACGGAGGCTGAATATCGCTGGTTCAAGCGCGCCGGCGTGAGGCTCTTCCAGGGATATCTATTCGGCCGCCCATCATTCGAATCCCTGTCCGCACCCGTGTTCGCCGGGTGACTTGCGCCCGCTGTCGGCCCGGTCACTGAAAGTTAAGCAAATACATTCTTCGACTTTCTAGGTCGCGCTCGAATAGAGCTTCGCCTTAGCACTACCTGCCCAGTTAGGACCCGAATATTTTGGTGCCGGAGATAGGAATCGAACCTACGACCTACGCATTACGAATGCGCCGCTCTACCAACTGAGCTACTCCGGCAACGGGGGAAGGCCCTGATTTGAAGCGCGGCATTCTAGTCAGCCTACCTCCCGCAGGCAACGCAGGATTTCAGGCTCTGCGACGCAGTCGGATGACCAGATCGATACCCGCGAATTCCATGCCCGGGGGCGGCGGTGGCAGCTTGGCGAACTCCACCTCAGGCAATGCCACATCGCTCAGCTGCCCGGTGTCCTGATCATGGAAGTGATAGTGCGCTTCGACGTTCGAATCAAACCAGGCGCGCATGCCATCGACGTTCAGCTGCCGGATCAGGCCATGCTTGGCGAACAGGTTGAGCGTGTTGTAGACCGTGGCCTTGGACACGTGGCCACCCAGACTTTCGAGCGCCTCGGTAATCTGCTCGGCGGACAGATGCTGCGGCGCAGCAAGAAGCACCTTCGCGATGCGCAGCCGCTGTTCGGTGGCGCGGATACCGCAGGATTGCAGGCGCCTGGCGACTTCCGATCCTGAGACCCCGGCAGATCCAGCGACGTGTGTCATGGGGGTGATTATAGCCATCCGTCCCGGCCGAACCAGCCCGGCGCCGCAGAACCGCAAATAGCCCCACAGCGTGGGCGGCGCGCGGCTAACCGGCTTCGGGCGCGCCCGGTTCGCGGGGCCGCAGCGCCCGCGGCAGCGCGAACACCACATGCTCTTCGCGTCCGTTGAGCTCCTGGGGCAGCTCAGCGCCCCAGCGCTGCAGCTGTGCGACCACCTCGCGCACCAGAATCTCCGGCGCTGATGCACCGGCTGTGACCCCGATGACCTGCGAGTGGGCGAACCAGGCGCGATCCAGGCCCTCGGCCCCATCGACCAGATGCCCTGGGATGCCTGCCCGGTCGGCGAGCTCGCGCAGCCGATTGGAGTTGGAACTGCTCTGGGAGCCGACCACGATCAGCACATCGCACTCGGCCAGCAGCTGCTTGACCGCATCCTGCCGGTTCTGGGTCGCATAGCAGATATCTTCGTGGCGCGGCGCCTGGAGCGCCGGAAAGCGCCGCCGCAGTGCCTCAACAATGGCCGCCGTATCATCGACCGACAGCGTCGTCTGGGTAACGAACGCCAGCCGCTCGGGCATGCTGATCTCAAGGGCCGCGACATCCTCCACACTCTGCACGAGCAGGATGCGCCCGCCAGCCGTGGCATCGAAGCGGCCCATCGTGCCCTCCACTTCCGGATGGCCCTGATGTCCGATCAGGATCACCTCGCGCGCCTCGCGTGCAAAGCGGGCCACTTCCATGTGCACCTTGGTGACCAGCGGGCAGGTGGCATCAAAGACCTGCAGGCTGCGCCGCTCAGCCTCTACCTGTACCGCGGTTGAAACGCCGTGCGCCGAGAAAATCACGGTGCCATCGTCGGGCACTTCATCGAGTTCCTGCACAAACACGGCACCGAGCGCGTGCAGGCGATCGACCACGCTCTTGTTGTGTACGACCTCATGGCGCACATAGATCGGCGGTCCAAACAGTTCAATCGCGCGCTCGACAATCTCAATCGCCCGATCAACACCGGCACAGAATCCGCGCGGGTTGGCGAGCAGGATGCGCATGCGATTTTAAACGGCCTTCGGACCGGGTCGACGCCCGGTGAAGTAGGCATCGATCAACAGCAGCGCGGCCCCGATCGTGATCGAAGAGTCGGCGACATTGAAGGCCGGGAAGTAGGCATCGTGCCAGTACACCTGGATGAAATCGACCACGTAGCCAAAGTGCAGCCGATCAATCACGTTGCCAAGCGCTCCGGCAATGATCAGCGCAATCGCCGCAGCGACCATGTTGGCGTGCCGCTCAAGACGCGCAAGCCACACCACCAGTGCAGCACTGACCACGCAGGCGAGGCCCGTGAAGAACCAGCGCTGCCAGCCCGAAGCGCCCGCGAGGAAGCTGAAGGCGGCGCCCGGGTTGTGCAGGCGCGTGAACTCAAGCACCGGCAGTATCGGGTAGATGCCACTTAAGGGCAGGTGCCGCTCGATCGCATGCTTGCTCCACTGATCGAGCGCGATCGCAGCCACCGACAGCCACAGCCACAGCAGGCGCCCGCGCCCTTGGGTTGATGCACTCATCTATACAAAGCGGCGGTGTTCACCGGCCGTCTCCAGGTTCTCGACGCAACGCACGCACAGCAGCGGATGATCGGCGCGCTGGCCAACATCCTCGCGATGATGCCAGCAGCGCTCGCACTTGGGCGCTTCGGTGCGCCGCACCCGGATCCACACGCCGCCACCTGCAACGGCGCTCGCCTCAATGGCGCCGGGCGGTGCTTCGGCGATTTCGTGTACGCGCGTGGCCGAGGTGATCATCAGGAAGCGCAGCTCCTCGCCCAGCGCGCTCAGGTGCGGGTACTGGGCCGCGCTGCAGTACACATCCAGCTCCGCCTCCAGTGGCGCGCCGATGGTGCCTGCGGCGCGCAGCTGTTCGAGCTCACGGGTCACATCGGAGCGCAACGCCAGCAGCCGGCTCCAGTCGATCGGGCTTGGCGGGCTCGCCGGCAGCGGGTGCCAGAGGCTGAGGAACACCGAATCCGGGCGCTCGCCCGGCAGGTGTTGCCAGATTTCTTCGGCCGTGAAGGACAGGATCGGTGCCAGCCACCGTACCATCGCCTCAGCGATGTGCCACAGCGCGGTCTGCGCCGAGCGTCTGGCGTGACTTGCCGCCGGCGTCGTGTACAGGCGGTCCTTGAGGACATCCAGATACAGGCCGCCCAGATCCACGACACAGAAGTTGTGCACTTTCTGGTAGATCGCATGAAAGGCATAGGTGCGGTAGCAGTCGGTGATCTCCTGCTGCAGGGCCTGGGTGCGCTCGAGCGCCCAGCGGTCGAAGGCGATCATCTGCGCCGGCGGGAGTGCCTGGGAGGGCTCGAAGCCGTGCAGGTTGCCCAGCAGGAAACGCACTGTGTTGCGCATGCGGCGGTACGAATCGCTCATGCGGCGCAGGATTTCCTGCGAGAGACTCATCTCATTGGAGTAGTCGGTCGCCGCGACCCACAGCCGCAGTGTATCGGCGCCCAGAGTCTTCATGATGTCCTGCGGCTCGATGCCGTTGCCGAGGGACTTGGACATCTTGCGGCCCTTCTCATCGACCGAGAAGCCGTGTGTGAGCACGCCGCGGTACGGGGCGCGCGCATAGAGGGCCTCGGACATCAGCAGCGAGCTGTGGAACCAGCCGCGATGCTGATCGGAGCCCTCCAGATACAGATCAACCGGTGAGTGGAAATCCGAGCGCGTCGCCGCGACGCATTCGAAGGACAGGCCGGAGTCGGCCCATACGTCCATGACATCGCTTGCCTTCTCGTACGCAGCCGCTTCGCTCCCCAGCAGCTCGGCCGGATCCAGATCGAACCAGGCATCGATCCCGCCGATCGCGACGCGCGCGGCGACCTGCTCGATCAACTCCTGCGTGCGCGGATGCAACTGGCCGCTCGTGCGGTGCGTGAACAGCGTGATCGGCACACCCCACACGCGCTGACGCGAGAGGCACCAGTCCGGGCGGTTCTCGATCATGCCGGTGATGCGCGGCTGGCCCCATTCCGGCGTCCAGGTCACTTGCTTGATGTCGCGCAGCGCGCCGGCGCGCAGGCCCTGCCTGTCCATGCTGATGAACCACTGCGAGGTAGCGCGGAATATCAGCGGGCTCTTGTGCCGCCAGCAATGCGGGTAACTGTGCGGGTGCGCTTCGCTGTGCAGCAGTGCGCCGCGCTTGTCCAGCTCGGCCACGATGATCGGATTGGCCGCATCGACCTTAAGGCCGCCCACCAGCTCGGTGCCTTCAGCGAAGCGCCCATCGGGTCCCACCGGGTTCACAATCGGCAGGTGGTAGCGAATGCCCACCACGTAGTCTTCCTGGCCGTGCGCGGGAGCGGTATGCACAGCGCCGGTGCCGGCCTCGAGCGTCACATGATCACCGAGGATCACCGGTACCGGATGATCGCGCCATGGGTGCTCGAGCATCAGGCCCTCGAGCGCCTGACCGGAAAAGCGGCCCAGTATCGTGCCACTCAAAGCGTAGCGGGCCAGGCATTCCGAGACCAGAGCCTCAGCCAGCACCAGGATCTGGAAGGCGCCGTGGCGTTCCACCTGCACCGCGGAGTATTCAAAGTCGGCCTTGAGCGTGACCGCTTCGTTGGCCGGCAACGTCCAGGGCGTCGTGGTCCAGATCACCAGCGCCACCGGGGTCCGCGGTGGCACCACGATGCCGGTACGCCGGTGAAACTCTTCGGTGTTGGCGACGCGGAAGGCGACATCGACAGCGGTGGAGGTCCGATCCTCGTACTCGACCTCAGCCTCAGCCAGTGCCGAGCGGCAATCGAGGCACCAATGCACCGGCTTGAGGCCGCGGTAGAGGTGGCCGTTGGCAATGATCTTGCCGAGGGCACGGATCTGCTGCGCCTCGTAGCCGGGCGCCATCGTCAGATAGGGATTGCCCCAGTCACCGAGCACGCCCAGGCGCTGGAAGTCTGCGCTCTGCTGCGTGACCTGCGCCTGGGCAAAGGCGCGACAGGCGGCGCGGAAGGCGCGCGCATCGAGTTTCTGTCCCGGTTTGCCATGCTTCTTCTCGACCACCAGCTCGATCGGCAGACCATGGCAGTCCCAGCCGGGTATGTAGGGCGCATCGGCCCCATCGAGCGTGCGCGATTTGACGATGATGTCCTTGAGGATCTTGTTGATCGCATGCCCGAGATGGATCGCGCCATTGGCATAGGGCGGCCCATCGTGCAGCACGAAGGGCGGCCGGCCGCGCGAGGCGGCGCGGATGCGCTGATAGATGCCCTGCTCGTGCCACCGGGTGAGCTGCAGCTTCTCGCGATTGGCCAGATCCGCCTTCATCGGGAAGTCGGTCTGCGGCAGATTCACGGTCTTCTTGTAGTCAGTCTCAGCCAAGCCACTCACCTTCTGAAAAAATATTGAATGATCAGCCTCAAGCGTCCTGCGCTTTGAGCAGCGCACGCGCCTGCGCGGCATCCCGGTGCATCTGCGCTACCAGCAATGGGAGCGAATCAAACTTCTGCTCATCACGCAGCTTACCGACAAATTCAATCTCGAGCTCCGCGCCGTAGAGATTGCCGCTCCAGTCAAACAGATGCGCCTCGAGCAACGGCTCGATGCCATCCACGGTCGGCCGCGTGCCCAGGCTGGCCACCCCCGGCCAGCCCATCACGCCCGGGCCGTGGATGCGCACCGCGAAAATACCGGACAGCGGCGCCTTGCGCCGGTGCAGCGCGAGATTGGCGGTCGGGAAGCCCAGCGTGCGGCCCAGCTCGCGGCCGCGCTGCACGCGGCCACGCATCGTATACGGGCGGCCCAGCAGCTGCGCCGCGCGCGTGAACTGCCCATGCGCGAGCGCCTCGCGCACCAGACCGCTGCTCGCCCGCTCGCCCGCAAGCAGCACCGGCGCGATCACTTCGACCGAAATGCCGAGCGCCTCGGCCTGCCCGAGGCACCACTCGGCATCGGCCTGGCCGCCGCGGCCAAAGCGAAAGTCATGCCCGATGATCACCTGGCGCGCGCCCCAGGCCACCAGAGCGCCGAGGAACTCGCTGCCGGACTGGACCCGCAGCCGCTCGTTGAAGGGCAGCTGGCAGAAGGCATCCAGACCGAGCGACTCGAGCAGGTGCCAGCGTTCACGGAAATTGGTCAGCCGTGCCGGAGGCGTGGCCGCCTGCAGATACTCGCGCGGCATGGGCTCAAAGCTCACAAGTGCCGCACGCAGGCCGCTGGCCGCACTGTGCTCAAGTACCCGTGCAATCAGCGCCTGATGGCCGACATGCAGCCCATCAAAAGTCCCGATGGTGACGACACTCTCAAGAGGTTGCGCGCGCGGTGCGGTCAGTCGGCGAATCAGCTCCATGGGTCCTTCAGAACAGGCAGCGCGCAATCGAGCGATTATAACGGGCTGGCGAACACATCACGATAGCGGACCCCGAGCAGCGCCAGCAGCAGCGCGTAAATGAGTGCGCCACCGGCAATACCCACAGTGCACCGGAGAATTCGCGCCCCGGCATGCAACAGCAGCCACGGTTCCGGGGCCCCCGAGAACCACAACAGAAAACCACCCATCACCGCACACGCGATCGTGATCCGCAGCAGCAGCCACAGCCAGCGCCCCTCGGGCCGGTAAACACCGGTGCGACGCAGTCCCTGCCACAGCAGCAGTGCATTGAGCGCCGTGCCGACACCGGTCGAAAGCGCCAGCAGGATGTGTGGCGCCTGCAGATGGTGCTTGAGCGGGGTGAGGCTCAGCAGCGCGTTGAGCGCGATGTTCACCCCTAAGCCCACGAGCCCGGCGCGCACCGGAGTCTGCGTGTCCTGGCGGGCAAAGAAGCCTGGCACCAGCACCTTCACGAGGCTGAACATCATCAGCGCCGGGGCGTAGGCGGCCAGCGCCGCAGCCGCCATCTGCACATCGAAGGCCGTGAAGTGCCGGTAGCCGAATACCGAAGCGGTGATGGGTCCGGCAAAGCACAGCACCCCCACCGCCGCCGGCACGGCCAGCAACACGGTCAGTCGCAGCGAGAAATCGAGCATGCGCGAAAAAGCCGCCGCTGAACCCTGCGTGTGGAGCCTCGCAAGGCCCGGCAGCGTCACGGTCGCCAGTGCGATGCCGACCAGGCCGAGCGGGAACTCCATCAGCCGGTCGGCAAAATAAAGCCAGGAGACGCTGCCGGTGGCGAGGAAGGAGGCAAACACCGTATCGAGCACCAGGCTCAGCTGCAGCATCGAGGAGCCGACGATACCCGGCACGATCCGCGCGAGCATGCGGCGCATGCCCTCCTGGTGCGGATTCCAGCGCGGCCAGCCCAGCAGCCCGAGCCGCCGGAGCGCGGGCAGCTGCAGCAGCACCTGCACGCTCCCCGCCGCGAGCACGCCTATGGCCAGCACCTGGCCCGGGGCAGCGCTGCCCATCGCCAGCACGAGGGCGGTAAAGATCAGCATCAGATTCAGCGCCACCTGCGTGAACACCGGCAGCGCGAAGCGCTCGTAGCTGTTGAGCACGCTCGAGAGGAGCGCCGTGATCAGCACGCACACCAGGTACGGGAACGTGAAGCGCACCAGCTGGATGGTCAGGGCCATCTGCGCCGGGTCCTGCACAAAGCCGGGCGCATAGAGGCGCACCAGGATCGGAGCGCCGGCGACGCCGGCCAGTGCCAGCAGACCAAAGCACACGCCCAAGGTCCCGAAGCTGGCGCTGATCAGCGCGCGCACCTCCTCGGGCGTGCGCAGCTGCCGGTACTCGGAGATGACCGGCACGAAGGCCTGGGCGAAGGAGCCCTCGGCATACAGCCGGCGCAGGAAATTGGGGATCTTGAAGGCAACCAGAAAGGCATCGCGCAGGCCAGCGGAGGCGAAGGCCTGGGCAATTGCGACATCCCGCACCAGACCGGTGATGCGCGAGAGCAAGGTGACGAGGCCGACGACCGTGGAATGCTTGAAAATCGCGCGGCTCATCGTGGCTTTGGACTATACCCGACGCAGATTGACAAAAAGAGGCGCCAATCGCACACTACGCGGCTCTTTTTGCGGGAATATTCCGCAAGAATCACCGGGCGATGGAGAGCTTCAAGCGTGGCGAATACAAAATCAGCGGACAAGGCAGCACGGCAGGCCCAGCAGCACCGGGTGCGTAACATCGCGCTGCGCTCACGCATGCGCTCTGCGATCCGCAAGGTCATCGATGCGGTGGCCTCTTCCAACAAGGAGCAGGCGCGCGCCAGCTACCTCGCCGCCGTGCCACTGATCGATACGCTGGTGAACAAGAACATCATCCACCGCAACCAGGCCGATCGGCACAAGAGCCGCCTGGCCGCGCGCGTCAAAGCCCTCGCGAAGGCGCCCTAAGCTCCAGATCCTCGACCGCCAGCAGCAGCGAGAGCCGCGCCTCCCCGCGGGAAATCTCGCGCCAGTGCGTGCCTTCGGGCCACGGCTCAAGCGCTCCGGCCAGTGCCCACAGCAGATTGAGCGATGCCTGACCTTTGGCACGCTTCAGATCCACGTAGCTCTGTACCGCTCCGCGCTTTCGCAGCTCCTCGGCACTGCGTATGCCGATTTCGGCCAGCAGCTGCTCGGAGCGCACCCCCAGATTGCGCAGATCCCGCAGCCGCAGCCGCAGCTTGCCAGCCGCCAGGCGCTGGCGGACTTTGATATTACGCGCTGTCACCCGGTGTGCTCGGGCTCTCGAGGAAGCGCATCACCGCCTCGGCCAGCTCCTTGGTACCGCGCCCGGTAGCCCCCGAGATCAGGAAATGCGGGCCCTTGAAGCGCAGCCGCCGCACGATGTCGCGTGCGACTTTTTCAGCTTCCTCATCGGGCAGCAGATCGCGCTTGTTGAGGATCAGCCAGCGTGGCTTGTCGATGAGATCGGCGCTGAATTTTTTCAGCTCCTTGACGATCGCGCGCGCCTCCAGCACCGGATCGGTGGCCGGATCAGGCGGTGCGATATCCACCAGATGCAGCAGCAGACGCGTGCGTTGCAGGTGCTTGAGAAAGCGAATCCCCAGGCCTGCGCCTTCGGCCGCTCCTTCGATCAGCCCCGGGATGTCGGCCATCACGAAGCTGCGATGTTCGCCGCAATAGACGACGCCCAGGTTCGGGTACAGCGTCGTGAAGGGGTAATCGGCCACGCGCGGTCGGGCCGCCGAGACCGCCCGGATGAGCGTTGACTTGCCGGCATTGGGCACGCCGAGTAGACCGACATCGGCAATGACCTTGAGCTCAAGATTAAGGACGCGCTTCTCGCCCGGCAGCCCCGGCCCGAACTGGCGCGGCGCGCGGTTGGTGCTCGACTTGAAGCGGGTATTGCCCCAGCCACCCTTGCCGCCCTGGACGACCTTGAGCTCCTGACCCACCAGCTTCAGATCCCCGAGCTCCTCGCCGGTCTCGGCCTCGCGCACCAGCGTGCCCACCGGCACGGTGATGTACAGATCCTCCCCGCCTCGGCCGGTACAGCCATTGCCCGAGCCACCGCCACCGGATTGGGCCTTGTAGGTCCGGATGATGCGAAAATCGGCCAGCGTATTGATGCCCTCGGCCGCACGCAGCCACACGCTCCCGCCGGCACCGCCATCGCCACCATCGGGCCCCCCAAAGGGCGCCGACTTCTCGCGCCGGAAGCTCGCACTGCCGCGGCCGCCGTTGCCGGCCTGAACCTTGAGCGTTGCCTCGTCGACGAATTTCATGCGGATGCTGCTGTGTTAGGAAGGCATGGACTGGCCGATGATAGACCTGCCAGAAAATAAAAACCCCGGCGCGAGGCCGGGGTCGATTTCAACTGTGCAGAACTGTCCCGCTCGGGGGGGAGACTGCCAGCTCGCCTCAGTTGCTCTTGGTCTCGCTCTTGCCGGCGGCGGCCGCTACGGGCAGCACCGAGACAAACGCGCGCTGCTCGGCGCCCTTGCGGCTGAACACCACCTGGCCGTGCGCCAGTGCAAACAGCGTGTGGTCCGTGCCCACGCCCACGTTGGCTCCGGCACGCACCTTGGTGCCGCGCTGGCGCACGATGATGTTGCCGGCCACCACGTGCTCGCCACCGAACACCTTGACGCCCAGGCGCTTGGCGTGGGAATCGCGACCGTTGCGGGTACTGCCGCCTGCTTTCTTATGTGCCATGAGTCTGCTCCAATCCTAAACTTGCCAATGCCAAGAGCGCGCTTACGCTGCCGATCAGGCCAGGCTGATCTCGGTGACGCGCACCTGAGAATAATGCTGGCGATGGCCCTTCATGCGCATGTAATGCTTGCGACGGCGGAACTTGACGATCGAGACCTTATCGCCCTTGCCGTGCTCTTCGACGGTGGCCGTGACCTTGCCGCCCTTGAGCATCGGGGCTCCGACCTTGATGTCGGCGCCATCGGCAATCAGCAGCACCTGATCGAACTCAATGGTCGAGCCGGGCTCGGCGGTCAGCTTTTCGACCCGCAGCACTTCACCCTTTTCAACTCGATACTGTTTGCCGCCTGTGGCAATGACCGCGTACATTTATCTGGACTCCGTAATAGCATCCGCGCCTGATAGGCCCGGTGGCAGAAAGGCCGGGCATTCTACTGACCATGGCCGGACGGGTCAAACGACGTTTTCTTTCGGAGAAACATGTAGTTGAATACCGTGCTGCAGTTCCCGCCAACCTCGGCCGCCGGCTCGGCTGCCGCCCTGGAGCAGATCCGGGGCCTGGTACGGGCAGATCTTCAGGGGGTGGACGCCGCTATCCGCAGCGGCCTGAAGAGCATTGTGCCGCTGGTCGACCAGGTGGCTGAACATATCATCGGCGGCGGCGGCAAACGGCTGCGTCCGCTGCTGGTGGTCCTGGCCGGCCGGGCCTGCGGGGGCAGTAGTGCCTCCTGCGTGCAGGCGGCCGCCTTCATCGAGTTCATTCATACCGCCACCCTGCTGCATGACGATGTAGTGGACATGTCCGCGCTGCGGCGCGGGAGGGACACGGCCAACGAGATCTTTGGCAACCAGGCCAGCGTGCTGGTGGGCGATTTCGTCTATTCGCGCGCCTTTCAGATGATGGCGGCGGTTAAATCGCAGCGCGTGATCGAGATCATGGCCACGGCCACCAATGTGATTGCCGAGGGCGAGGTCCTGCAGCTGATGAACGCCCGCGATCCGGAGACTTCCGAGGATCGCTACCTGCAGGTGATCTACCGCAAGACCGCCCAGCTGTTCCAGGCCGGTGCCGAGGTGGCAGCGGTCGTCAGCGACGCCGAGGTGCCGGTGCAGCAGGCCCTGGCGCGCTACGGGCGGCACCTGGGGACCGCCTACCAGCTGGTTGATGACGTGCTCGACTACCAGTCCGATCCGGCCGAGCGCGGCAAGAACCTCGGCGATGATCTGGCCGAGGGCAAGCCGACGCTGCCGCTGATCCACGCCCTGAAGCATTCCGATGCCAAAACCGTGCAGATGATCCGCAGCGCCATCGAAACCGGAGCCCGCAGCCAGCTGGATGCGATCCTCACCGCAATTGAATCAGCCGGTGGCCTTGAGTACACTGCGCGGCTCGCAAAATCCGAGGCCGACCAGGCCTGTGCGGCGCTCGAGGGACTGCCCCAGAGCGCGTATCGTGAGGGCCTTCAGGCACTTGCCCGGTTTGCCATCGAGCGCAAGCACTGAGCTTCGGACCAGGACCGGGGCGCAGTCGATCGGGGTGTAGCTCAGCCTGGTAGAGCACTACGTTCGGGACGTAGGTGTCGCAGGTTCAAATCCTGTCACCCCGACCATATCTCGCAGAGCGCTCCGCTTTTGCGCCACCTCTGCGACATATTGCGGCCAACGCACTTTATGAAGTGCGGACGTCATAGCGCCGAGGTTTGATTCAGCTTGGCGAGGGATTCGGTAATAAAGCGCGCCCGCTGCACAACGGCGAGGCAGTGCCATAAATATCTGCTGACAACGACGCACTGGCGAGTGATATATATGGAAACAACCTCTTCCGGCCTGCAACGGCCGCCCAGACGTGCGCGGCACTCACGGCCGGTTCTGGCGGCCGCGGCGCTGGCTCTGCTTATCGGCGCTGCCATTGCGGACCCTGACTCAGCCAGCAGCGTGCCCACGCTCAGCGACAGCGAGCTTCAAACCGCTTACGCCGAAGTCGAGGCTATCGGTGGCATGAGCTACACCTACTATCTTGGCGCGACCCCCGATGAGGCCAAGCTCGATGCGGTGCTGGCGCGTGTCGGACCGGCGCCGACGGAGAGCTATCTTGAAAAGCTCGGACTCAAGAAGAGCAATTCCTACGCCTTTGTCATGCCAGTCAGCCTGCGCGATGTCGTCATCAAGACGCAATCAGGTCGCGTATCCGGCAAATTCCGGATTAAAGATTCCTGGTGCTTCGTGTATGTCGCGGGCGTGCGATTTGTACCGCTCCCCCCGCTCGAGCAACTGAAGGACGCGCTGCCCAAACTCGTGCAGGCGGGCAACATCCCGGCACCGGCCGATGCGCTGCGACCGCCGCTCCTCTACGCCTATCAAGCCTCACAGGTGCACGATGTCGCAGCACTGGCACGCCTGAGTGCGGATGTTGATGTCAATCTGATCTTACCGAATGGCTCGACCATGCTGGCCAATGCGGTTGCGGGCGGCACGAGCGACCTCATCACAGCGCTGCTCGATCGGCACGCAGATCCGAACAAGTGCGCCGCCTCTGTATGCCCGCTTACACTGGCCGTCTACGCCAAGAATGCCCCGGAGCTGCTGCAACTGCTGCTGGCGCGCGGTGCCAACCCCAACATCACCGATCCGGATGCCGGCGTCCTCGCCACACCTCTGGCGATGGCAGTGATGCAGGCCAATGGCAATGCGCTCGGTGAATTGCTGCTGGCCAAGGGCGCGAATGTCGATGGCATCCCGGGCGACCCGCCGCCGGTGGTGGCCGCCGCTGAGAAAGGCGACCGCGCGGTGATCGAGATGCTCGAGCACCACGGCGCGGACCTGATGCGCCAGGGAATGAAGCCGCCACTGCCGGTCAACGCGCTTACCGTGGCGCAACGGGCCAATGCCGACCCGAAGTTCCAGGCCTGGCTGCGCGAGCAATGGAAGGAGGCTGCCAGGAAATCGGGACGATTTGACTGGCAGGGCTGGATCGAGCAGGACGGCAAGCAGATGCCGATCGCTGATCGGCCCATTGTGCTCTCGCGCAAACCCTTCAACATCGTGATCCGCATGCGCCCGGAGGCGCGCCTGATGATCGCCGCGAGTGCTGAAAAAGACCTGCTCGAGGATGCGCAGGATAGCCAGCGCCAGGGCTCCGTGCCGCTGCACTCCCTGGGCGCCGTCGTTGCTGATCAGTGCGATGGGGCGGAGCGCCCGCTGTTCATGAGCGGACCCTCGACCAATCCGAAATTAATGGGCGGTGGCGACCGCGTCATGCTCTGGGAAGATGCGCCAGGCTGCCATGCCTTCACATCCCTGGGCGCGGGCCCCACCGAGACGCGCTACGTACGCACGATCGGCTCACTATCCTTCTATGACAGTCAAACGAGCATCTCGGAGAGCAGCGCTACCTCACTGTTCCTGGTCTTGGGGACGCAGCTGCAGGTCGCGTTTCCACAGTTCGACTTCTTTGGCGAGAAGCGCATCGAGCTGCGATTTCACTGACCCAGCGCGCATCGGCCCGGCTGCCAGCGCAGGCTCTGCCGCTGAGCGCGCAACCCTAAAGCGCTTTGCAACCCGCCGGCCGTTGCTCTGATCCGGCCGGCACCAGGCCTCCTGCAGCCGCCCGCGCCGCCCTAGGCGGTTGCCGCTTCGAGGTGGGTCTCGATGAAAGCGGCAAGCTGCGCCCGCGACATCGCGCCCACCTTGCTCGCAACCACCTGGCCGTCCTTGAAGAGCATCAGCGTGGGTATGCCGCGTACTTGGTAGCGGGCTGCCAGGGCTTGATTCTCATCCACGTCGACCTTGGCGACGCTGAGGCGGCCAGCATAGCGCTCGGCCGATTCCTCCAGCGCCGGGGCCATCATCTTGCAGGGACCACACCACTCAGCCGAGTAATCCACCAGCACCGGTATCGATGAACGCAGCACGCCCTCGGTGAACTGGGCCTCAGTGATCTGTTTGAAGTTGCTCGCCATGACGCCTCCTAGTCGAAAGAGTGAGCGCTACGCTATTATGGGTCTCTGAGCGAATAAATAGCGCTCTTAGTAACTGAGTATTCATATCTATGAATAATCACCATGGATAAGCTGCTGGCCATGCGGGTGTTCACCCGGGTGGTGGAGACCGGTGCGCTGACCCGGGCTGCCGACAGCCTGCAGCTGCCCAAAGCCACCGTCACGACACTGATTCAACAGCTGGAAGCCGATCTGGGCGTGCGCTTGCTCAACCGAACAACCCGCAGCCTGAGCGTCACCGCCGATGGTTCGGCCTACTACCCGCGCTGCGTGTCCATCCTCGGGCAGCTCCAGGAGACCGAAGAGTCCTTAAGCCATCGCCATGCGGCGCCGAGCGGCATGCTGCGCGTGGATGCGCCAACGCTCATCGCGCGCCTGGTGATCGTGCCGGCGCTGCCCGGCTTCTTCAGCCGCTATCCGCACATTGCGCTGCAGCTGAGGTGCAGCGAGCGGCGCGCCGACCTCATTGAGGAGGGCGTGGACTGCGCGGTGTGGAGCGGTGAGCTGGAGGATTCGAGCCTGATCGCCCGCGGCGTCGGCCAGCTGTATGTGGGTACCTGTGCATCCCCCGGCTACCTTGCCGCGCATGGCCACCCCACGCACCCTAATGAACTCAGAGGGCACCACTGCATCCACCAGTTCTCCCCGCGCACGGGAAAAATAATTGAGTGGGTCTTTGCCAAGGACGGTCAGCGCATTGAATCGGCGCAGCCCGGCAGCATCGCGCTCGATGATCAGAACAGCTACGTGGCCGCAGCGGAGGCGGGCCTGGGAATTGCGCAGATTCCGGCCTTCGTACTCAAGGAGGCCATGGAGCGGCGCAGCCTCGAGCTGGTACTGGCCGATTGGGTCCCGGAGCCGGTACCACTGCACGTGGTCTATCCTGAAAACCGCCACCTTTCAGGAAAGATTCGCGCCTTCGTCGATTGGGTCGCCGAACTGTTCGCCGAGCATGATGGCATTCAGCTGCGATCCACGTTGACCCACCGCTCCTGAAGGAGCGATCGGTCGCTAGCTGCGAAACCGCGCGAGCGTAAGACGCCGGAACAACAGGCTGGACAGCGCCTCGGGCGGCTCACGATCAGGACGGGCACGCGACCCGGGCGCCGGCACGTGGATCAGGGCAATGCTGAGCCACACAGCAATACTGAAATACAGCGACATCCAGGCCACTTCGCTTTTCCAGTCAAGCCAGCGATAGGAGACGACCCGATGCCTGTAGGTATCATGGACACCCTGGACAATGCTCAAGTACTGCCGCCCGCTGGCGCCATCGGCCAGCCATCGCGACCAGTACATCGGCACATCGTGCAGGAACATGAAGGCGACGTAGGCCACACCTACCGCACACCAACCCACAAGCCAGGGTCGGTAGGAGCGCTCACAGCGCGGCCAGACGACGAGCATGCTGGCCACCAGCAACAGAGCCGACAAACCCCAAATGGACTCCTCGGCGACGTGGCCCAGGTTGGAGGTGGTCAGTACCGAATACCACGAGCAGGTCTCCGCCACCACGATCAGTGGCACGAGTGCCCTGGCCGCGTTGCGTGCGAAGTCACTGCCGGTCATCCGGGAAGTTTCGCGCAGCATCAGCGCCCACTGGCCAACGAAGCACAGCTCAGCACAGGTCGCGACCGAGCGACCCACGATCACACTCGAGAGCCACGTGTCGACCAGACACAGGCGTGGGACATCGAAGACCGGCAACGCCGAGCGGAACGCGCAACCGAATACGTAGACCGCCGATAGCGCAAGCTGCAGACGCCGCGCACTGTAGACCCTGGCCGGAAGCACATCCTGGCGGCGATTGAGAATCACCAGCGAAATGGCCCACGCCCCGATGTTGAAAATCGCCACCGTGCAAAGCAGCGACCACCAGGAGTTAACGGTGAGCGACATCATATTGTCATCTTGACATGCTAGGAGGCCCGCGGCCAATTCGGCTGCGCGCACAAAGCGCAATTACTGCAATGCCACGTTCATGTTTGCACGCCGGCCCGATGCCACATAAAGCGGCGGGCCATTAGCCAGGCGGGGTGATCAGATGAAGCCGATATTCGTGGGGCTGAACGCCGACAGATTGGGCAGGACCGTGGCTAACGCGGTTGAATCGGCACCCATCCAGCTCGCAAGCGCAGCGGCAAACTGGTCGACCGCGATCGTTGGAATCCAGCGCCCAAGGTCGCTGGCATCATCGGGTCCCGAAAGTTCCTGGGTAGGCATCGTGCCGTAGATGCTGCCGCCCTTGACCGCATCGCCGATGACTAGCGGATGACTACCCCAGGCGTGATCGGTACCACCGCCGGTGTTGGGCAGAAAGTTGCGGGAGAAATCCGACAAGGTAAAGGAGGTCACGCTTGAGCCTGCGCCAATGTCGGCCATAGCGCCGTGAAAAGCGCTGAGTCCCGCATCGAGCTCGGCCAGCAAGGTCTGCTGCTGGGCAAGCTGGTTTGTGTGCGTATCGAATGAGCCCAGAGTTGCCAGGAACACCTGGCGGTTCGCGCCGAGCGTGCTGCGGGCCTCGATAACCTTGGCAATGGCCAGCATCTGCAGCGCGAAATTGCTGGTGAGCCCCGAGAAGCGTGCCGCCAGGGTCGCATCGGTGGTTGTCAGGATGGGATTGAGGATGGCACTACTGCTCAGGGCGCTGGTCATCACCGCCTGCGCGGCTAAATCAAGATTGATGCTCTGATCAACGCCCAGCAACTGCTGCAGCGCTGTCAGTCGCGCACTGTCCGCGGCATCGCCGGAGTAACCACTCAGGGCAAACGGCCCGCTGGCCGGAATCACGAGCGCCTGCGAGGCCGCGCCAGTGACAAACAGATTGTTGCCGCCAGTAGAAATCATCGGTGGCACGCTGGAGCCGGCATTCAGCGATGCGAGCTGATCCGAGAGTCGCCCGCCCCAGCCGCTGCTCGATGAGGAGGTGCTCGAGATCGAGGCTTGCCACTGGTGCTGCTGATCGATGTGTGAGAACAGGCTCTGCGGCTTGAGCGTGCTGGTCGAGAGGTACTGGGCTTTGGTCAGCGGCTGCACCAGCGTACCGACGTTGGCCACGATCGCCATGTTGCCCGAAGCCCAGAGTGACTGCAGGCCGGGCAGCGCCGGGTGCAAGCCGTACAGCGGGGAACCCCCAGCTACTGCCAGCGGCAGCAGCTCGGCCTGCGGCAGCGCGAGGTAGCTGCGGATCTGAGCGTAGTTGGCATAGCCCGCGGTATCGAGCGGCACGATCATGTTGTTGGTGTCATTGCCACCGTAGAGAAATATGCACACCAGAGCTTTGTAGTCACTGGCGCCAGCTGCGTGCGCCGCGAGGACACCGAGCTGACCCAGGGCCGCGCTGCCCGCCAAAGCGCCGGCATGGCGCAGGAAAGTGCGACGTTTCATATCAGCGTACCACCTGGTATTGCGCGGAACTTAGGAGCAGGTAACTGGCTGCGCGCGCTGCTGCCAGAGGGTCAGTGGAATTGGCTGCTGCGGCATCGCTCGCCGTCAGAATGATGGCCGCTGCATCATCCGGCAGACTGCCGTGCATCAGGGTTTGATTCAGCTGCGTGATAATCGCCGCAGAGCCGCCCGTGGCGGCAAGCGCCGTCAGGTCCATGCTGGTACCAGTGCTGCCGGTGACGGTCGGGTCAGCCGCGGCGCCACCGCGCATGATCAGAGTGTTGATGAAATTCGCGCGAGCCAGCGCGGTCGCGGCGTTTTGAATGCCGAACTCGGGTGCGGTCGTTTGGGTCCCGGGAATCTGATAGCTCGGCGGATAGAAATTGAACACCGTCTCGGGCTCGAAGATCGGCTGACCCATCGCGGAGCTGGCGCTTCGCAGCAGCACGCCATCGGACTGGCCGCCAAGACTTCGCATCGTATCGGTGATGAACAGCGCCGGTTCGCGCAGGTGACCAAAGAGATTGCCCGCTGGCGCGACACCGCGCGCTTCCGGATCCTCAAGGATGGCCCGCACCACAGCACCTAGATCGCCGCGCACGCCCTGCCCATTGTTGGCGAATACCGCGGCCACCCGTGAGACGTAGGCGGGGCTCGGGTTGCTCGTGACCAGATGCTGGATCAGCTGCTTGCCAATGAACGGTCCGACGTTGGGATGGTTAAAGATGTTGTCGAGTGCGTTGGCCAGATCCTGCTCGGGGCTCTGGCCGGCAGGCACCGTGTAGCCATTCAGCAGGGCCTTGGTGCCTGCCTGATGGTGATTGGGAAATGACACCATGGTGCCATCAAAGTTGATCGGGTTGGTCCACTGCGAGCTTGCACCAGCAAGCGGTGGGTAGGTCCAACCGGTAAACACTGCAGAGAATCCTTCAATGGTTGGCGGGGCAAAGGTTGGGATCGGCGCACCGCTGGCATCGAGCTGTTGCGAGCCATCCTGATTCAGCTCGACCAGACCGATGGAAAAGAGCTGCAGCACTTCGCGGGCAAAATTCTGATTGGGTACCGTACCGTTCGCCGGATTGGCCTGATCGCTGTCCGCCATATCGAGGTAGTGGCCCATGGTCGGACTGAGCGCCACATCCTGCAGCAAAGTGCGGTAGTTGCCGAAGGCATCGTTTAGGAGGATGTTCTGGTAGTCGGCAAGCCCGTACGCCTCATAGATCTCGACACTGGAAACCACCATGATCTGCGAGAGTGCGAAAGCCACGCGCTGGCGCAACTGATCGGGATTGTTTAGTGCGTGCAGGAAAAAATCGCGCTGGACCTGGAACGGCGAGTACTGGTCGCGCGCGCAGATTGAGGCCGCATCCGGTGGATTTGAGCCATCACTCTTGCAATCGAGCGGAGCAGTGTGCGGTGTGTAGGTATACCCACTGTATTGGGTGACTGGAAGTGCAATCTGTGCCGTGATGTAGCTGTCGATGCCACTGGCCTGCATCTGACTCACATCGCTCGCCACCACTCCAAAGGTAGCCTGATCGAGGAAGCGGGCAGCATCGGCGGCCGCAAGCGTCGGCGGTGGTGAACCACCACCCGCCCCGCCGCTGCCACCGCCTCCGCAGCCAGTGAGCATAAGTAAAATACACATCGCACCGGGGGGCCCCGCGACCGCTAGGCGCAAACAGATCCAGGCCAGCCGAGAGCACAGGAGATTCATAAATAAAATTCTTCTTGGTGCGTGTCCCTGTGCTGACAACGCCGCGAGCATGCTGCGGTTGACCGTGCACCGTTAACGTTACGCAAGCGTAATCTTCACGAGTGCAGCCGTATCGCGACAGCATAGCGAACGGCCCTGGTAAGCTTGGCCAGTCAAAGGGTGGACGCTCGGGCATAAGAACCTTGAGTCGCACTCACTGGGCTGCCGTGCTTGCAAATATGCCCCGAGCTGCCTCGGGCTATCGATCAGGGCCCCTTAACTGGCACTATCAGGAATCGCCGCCCGGGCAGTCCGGATCAGCGGCTGGGAGCAATAGTGAGCAGCGACGCGCCTCGATCCAGCGGGTTACAGCACAGCCTCAAGCAGCGCCATATGACGATGATCGCCTTCGGCGGCGTCATCGGCGCGGGCTTGTTTGTCGGCAGCGGCGTCGTGATTCAGGCCACGGGGCCTGCGGCAGTCATCTCCTTCCTGATCACGGGACTGTTGGTGGTCCTGGTTATGCGCATGTTGGGCGAGATGGCGGCCGCCATGCCGGCGGTCGGCTCCTTCTATGAGTACGCGCGACTTGCCTGGAGTGACCGGGTGCAGCTGGGTGACCTGGCCGGCTTCCTGTGCGGCTGGATGTACTGGTATTTCTGGGTGATTGTCGTCGCCCTCGAAGCGGTCGCCGGCGCCAACCTGGTCCAGTACTGGCTGCCTGACCTGCCCTCCTGGCTGATCAGCCTGGTGCTGCTGGTGGCGCTGACGATCTCGAACATCGTGTCGGTGAAATCCTTCGGGGAGTTCGAGTTCTGGTTCGCCGCGATCAAGGTCATCGCGATCGTGCTGTTTCTGGTGGTGGGCACCTCCTTCGTCCTCGGCCTGTGGCCTGGCATCGCGCCCAGCATCAGCAACATGACGGCGCACGGCGGCTTTGCGCCCAACGGTTGGTTACCAGTCGCCACGGGCGCCGTCGCGACTACCGGCTTCTACTTTGGCGCCGAGATTGTCACGATCGCGGCGGCCGAGACAGCGGAGCCGGCCAAGGCCGTGGCGCGGGCCACCAGCTCGGTGATCTCGCGCGTGCTGTTGTTCTACGTAGGATCGATTTTGCTAGTGGTGTGCCTGGTGCCGTGGAATTCAGCGGCGATCACGACCCCCTATGTCAGTGCGCTCAAGCTCATGCATATCCCGTACGCGGCGCCCATCATGAACGCCGTCATTTTAACCGCGGTGCTTTCGGCGCTGAACTCCGGGCTCTATGCCTCCTCGCGCATGTTGTTTGCACTGACCCGTCGTGGCGATGCGCCTGAGGGTGTTGCCAGGCTCAGCCGCAACGGCGTGCCGACACGCGCGATCCTGCTGGGTACGGTGTTTGGTTATGCCGCGGTCATCATGTCGTATGTTTCGCCAGATACGGTGTTTGCCTTCCTGGTCAATTCCTACGGCACTGTGGCGATCTTTGTGTACCTGCTGATAGCACTTTCGCAGCTAAAACTGCGGGCGCGGCTTGAGAGGGAGGATCCGTCCCGACTGCGGCTGCGCATGTGGGCGTACCCGTATCTCACCTACGTCGCGATTGCAGGCATGCTGGCCATCGTTCTGGCCATGGCCTTCATTCCGGATCAGCGCACCCCGCTGCTATTCGGTCTGGTGAGCCTGGGAATCTTGCTGCTGGCTTTCGCGGTTCGGGTGCGCTTCGGCCGCAAGCTCGAGCTGGCCTCCCTCAGCGCCGAAGCGCACGAGTTCGCACAGCTCTAGCCAGCGCCGCTCAAACCGGTCGGTCGCCGTTGACGGTCGCGCGATGCATCAAGCGCCGCTCCGGCAGGTAGTCGGCGACCGCGTAATGCTGCGTGATGCGATTGTCCCAGAAGGCCACATCATCGACCCGCCACTTCCAGCGCAAGATGAATTCCGGTTGCCCCGCATGCGCATAGAGGAAGGCGAGCAAGGCATCACTTTCGCGCGCATTGAGCTCATGGATGCGCGTTGTAAATCCCTCATTGACGAACAGCGCCTTGCGCCCTGAGACCGGATGCGTGCGGATCACCGGATGCGTCACCGGCGGATGTTTGGCCACCGCGCGATCATATCGGGCCTTGAAGGCCGGATCCGATCCCCAGCGGCCGGCCGGGAATGACTTGACTACCGAGTGCTCGGCGGTGAGGCCTTCGAGCAGGTGTTTCATAGGTGCCGAGAGCGCCTCATAGGCCGCAAGGTTGCTTGACCATAGCGTATCGCCGCCGATGCTGGGAAGTATCTTGGCGGCCAGGATGCCGGCCAGCGGCGGCGTCGGGCTGAAGGTGACATCGGTGTGCCAGTTGTCGTTGTCCGGCAGGAAATCAGCGTGCGTATCGATCACCATGATTTCCGGCAGCTCCGGCAGCTCCGGATAGATCGGGTGCACATGCAGCGTGCCAAAGCGCCTGGCGAATCCAACCTGCTGTTGTGGCGTGATGGCCTGGCCGCGGAAGAACAGGATGTGATGCTTGACCAGCAGCGCGTTCAGACGCTCGATGGTCTCCTGCGGCAGTTCCTCGGCGAGCGAAACGCCTTCAATGACGGCGCCCAGCGCGGGCGTCAGCTGCGAAACGGTGATGCTCATGTCAGTGGCTAGCTCTTCTAGTTGCTCAGGTGCGATGGAGTGCTGCGAAATCAATGGCGGCACGGCGCGCCAGCCACGGCCCTCGTTGTAGCCCAACCCTCAGGGGCATTCAAGCATGCTCTAACTTGTAGGGCGGGAAACGGGCCATGGCTTCCAGGTCTCCCAGATCCTGGTCGTTGCGCACATACAGGCGGCTGGCATCGCGGACTGGCTGGTAGTCCCAGGGCACATAGCGTCCGCAGCGCAGGGCTTCGTTCACCAGGTGCCGGCGCTGCTGGCTCGCGAGCACTTCGGCGTGGATCGCACTTAGGTTCCAGCGCAGCTGCACTTCGGCGCGCAGCAACTGCAAACGCGCGGCGTGCTGCACCTGCCCGGCCAGGTTCTGGCGCTCATCCGGATCGCTCACCAGATCGTAGAGCTGGTCAGGATCGACCGGCGAGTGCACGAACTTGTACGGCCCGCGCTTGATCATCACCAGGGGCGCAATCGCCCCTTCGGCCAGATACTCGCCGATCACGGTGTCATCGGTCAGCTCGGTGCTGCCCATCAGTTGCGGCACGAGACTCTTGCCATCGAGCGCCGTGGCATAGCCCTGCGGGACAGCGCCTGTGAGCTCGCACAGCGTCGGCAGGATATCGACCAGTGAGGCCGACGGGGCCACGCGCCCCGGCTTGAAGCGTCCCGGTGCATGCACGATCAGCGGAATGCGGCAGGCGGGCTCGAAGAAATTCATTTTGTACCACAGCCCGCGCTCGCCGAGCATGTCGCCATGATCAGCGAGCAGCAGT
>Ga0302320_10005984_pt1 | contig 27113 bp, 27 predicted proteins | sample Bog_T0_3_FD_202130 | JGI IMG/M metagenome (GOLD analysis project Ga0302320, IMG submission 202130) | Peat permafrost microbial communities from Stordalen Mire near Abisko, Sweden - Bog_T0_3 | ecosystem: Environmental > Terrestrial > Soil > Wetlands > Peat | place: Sweden: Abisko, Stordalen Mire...
CCGTATCGGCGTCATCCTCGACGAGTTCAGCCCGCCGGAATGCTCAAATTATTTCAGACATGATGGCTATGGTTCAGGTTAGACGGGGAATGCTCTAGGCGTCCTCGCCGCGACCGATCACACAACTGGCCTGCATGGTCAGGAAGCCTTGATGATCGCAGCTCCACAGCCGCGCGCTCCCGCCATCCGCCGCCAACTGACCATTCACGAAAAAGCAGCCATCGTCGAACGTCGGCCGCACCGCGCGAAATTCGAAGGATTCGATCCGGGCGTTCGGCATTTCGCGCTGTAGCAGGTCAAGCAGCAGCGTAGCGATGAGCGGGCCATGCACGACGAGGCCGGGATAGCATTCCACCTGTGTGACATAGCGCCGGTCGTAATGGATGCGGTGTCCGTTGAAGGTCAATGCAGAATAGCGAAACAGCAGGACGTCGTCCGGATTGATTTGTCGGCGCCACGCCCCGCTTTCGGCCATGACCGGCGCCGGTTCGACCGCATCGGGATCAGGCGGATCGCGGTAAACGATATCATGCTCTTCCCACAGGCGCGGCTCGCCGGCCGACGAAATATCGTGCCGCACCGTCACGAACATCAATCGTCCGCTGCGGCCCGTTTTGGCTTTGACCGAGCGTATCGTCGACAGTTTTTCAATGGCCTCGCCGACCCGCAACGGCGCGATAAAGCCGAAACGGCCGCCGGCCCACATCCGGCGCGGCAGGGGCACGGGCGGCAGAAAGCCGCCCTTGCGCTTGTGTCCATCCGCTCCCAGTTCCGACTGCCGAGCGAGCGGCAGGAAATACAGCCAGTGCCAGAGCGGTGGCAACGGGCTGCCCAGGTCGCCGTCGGCATAGGGCGCCTCCAGCGTCGCCGCCAGCGCCTTGACCGGGAAGGGCGTGACGACATCGGTTAGCCTTTCCTGCCGGCCCTGCCATTGCTCGAGCAAGCCGACATCGATTTCGTCGTTTCCCATGATGACGGGCCTCATTCGTTGAACGAACGCGCCAGTCGGCGCGCCTCTGGAAAATGCGCAAAACAGAAAAAGGCGCCGCGCGGGTTTACCCTCGCGGCGCCTTCGGGAAGCCCAGGCCCGCGTTCAGAGCGGGATGTTGCCATGCTTCTTCGGCGGCCGAAGCTCACGTTTGCTCAACAGCTTGCGGAGCGAGAGCGACACGGTCGAACGGGTGATCGCCGGGTCGATCACATCGGTAATATAACCGTTCGCGGCGGAGGCGTAGGGCGAGGCGAACTCGGCCCGATATGCGGCCGCCAGTTCGGCCGCCTTGGCCTTGGGATCGGCCGCCGCCTTGATTTCCTTGCTGTAAAGGATCTTGATCGCGCCCTCCGCGCCCATCACCGCAATCTCGGCCGTCGGCCATGCAAACACGAAGTCCGCGCCCATTTCCTGGCTGCACATCGCCAGATAGGAGCCGCCATAGGCCTTGCGCATGATGACAGTGACCTTAGGAACGGTCGCCGACGCATAGGCGAACAGCATCTTGGCGCCGTGCCGGATGATCCCGCCGCGCTCCTGCTCGATGCCAGGCATGAAGCCGGGAATGTCAACCAGGGTCACCAGCGGAATGTTGAACGCGTTGCAGAAGCGAATGAAACGCGCGCCTTTGTCGGAGGAGTCGATGTCCAGCGTGCCCGCCTTCACGGAGGGCTCGTTGGCGACGATGCCGACCACGACGCCCTCGATTCGTCCGAAGCCGACGATGATGTTGCCAGCGAAATTGGTGTGCACCTCGAGAAATTCAGCGTTGTCGACCAGGTGGGCGATGATGCTGTGGACGTTCATCGGTTTTGATGAATCCTCGGGGATCAGTGCGTGGATTTCCTCGTCCGCGACAATCGCGACATCGGGCGTCGGATGATGCGGCGGGTCTTGCGAATTGTTGGAGGGCAGGTAGCTTAGCAACTGACGGACCAGCGAAATGGCATGTTGTTCGTCGTCGGCGACGAAATGAACATTGCCGCTGACAGTGGAATGCATCTGGGCCGAGCCGACTTCGTCCATCGTCACGGCTCTGCCGGTCACCGCCTTGATCACTTCCGGACCGGTGATGAACATGTGGGCGTTGGTCTTCGTCATGATGATGAAGTCCATCAGCGCCGGGGAATAAGCGGCGCCGCCCGCGCAAGGACCGCAGATCACCGCGATCTGCGGCACGACGCCGGAGAGCCGGACATTGTGGTAGAACACTTCGCCATAACCGGAGAGCGCGTCGACGCCTTCCTGGATGCGCGCGCCGCCGGAATCCTTGAACGCCACGAGGGGAACCCCCAGCTTCGCGGCGCCTTCCATCACCGACACGATTTTTTTGGCGTGCATCTTGCCGACCGAACCGGCCGCCACCGTGAAATCCTGGCTGATGGCCGCCACGGGGCGGCCATCGACAAAGCCTGTCCCGACGACAACGCCATCGGCAGGCAGGTCTTTTTTCTCCATTCCGAAATAATGGCAGGAATGACGAGCGAAAGCGCCGGTTTCCTGGAACGTGTCTTCCTGAAACAGCGCGTCGATACGCTCACGAGCGCTGAGCAGGCCCTTGGCGTGACGCGCTTCTATCTTGTCCAGACCGCCGCCGACGGAAATCTTGTCCCTGAGCGCCTTCATTTGTTCGAGTTGGGTCGCATAAAGCATGGTAGCGCCTATTCTTCCTCATGATTTTCGGTTCCGGCCGTTGCGGCCGGGCCGCCTGAGCGCCCGTTCAAGCCTGTTCGAGCTCCACCAAAGTTCCGTAGAAATCCTTGGGATGCAGGAACAGCACGGGGTTGCCATGCGCGCCGATCTTGGGCTCGCCATCGCCCAGCACGCGCGCGCCGCTGGCTTTGAGCTGTTCGCGCGCCGCGATGATATCTTTCACTTCGTAGCAAATGTGGTGAATGCCGCCGGCCGGATTCTTCTCCAGAAATCCGGCGATTGGCGACTTCTCGCCGAGCGGCTGCAGCAACTCGACCTTTGTGTTGGGCAGTTCGACGAAAACGACGGTAACGCCGTGCGCGGGAATCTGCTTCGGCTCCGACACAGCGGCCCCCAGCACATCGCGGTATGTGTTGCTTGCGGCCTCGAGATCGGGAACCGCAATTGCAACGTGATTAAATCTACCAATCATGGACGCCTCCTGAAACGCGCCGCTGTCCGATGCCAAAAGGCGAAGACGGAAGACGCGTCGAATTCCTGGCTTTGAGTTGAGTCACAAGCCATGCCGCATCAGATCAGATGTTGATATATGTGACTTGCCAAAACATCGACCATGATCATCAATACCGATCCACATAAGCGGATACAGCCGGCATTATGCCTGTTGCAGCATTATTACTGACTACAGCAGCTATGGTTTCTGGCTAGCCAAGATAGAACGTAATCTTTAGCCTCATGACGTTTCAGAGGTGTAGCACATTCGCCCGATGTGTATAGGGGCTGAGGCCGCGCAGATTGCGGCCCAGGCTTGCGGAATTTGCCGCTCCTATACGTTCGCTGCAGGAGCCGGGGGCGCGCCGCCCCCCCGCCCGGACCTGCCCTTGTCGCCAAAACTCGTTCACAAGCAGTTAGATACGACACAAGGCCCACGCCGCTCGGCGGCGATGTCCGCTCTTCTGGCTTGCTGTGCCGGCGTTTGAACCCTGTACGTCAGAGGCGCTGGGTCATGCGTTCGTCGTCCGGTCCTATACGACAGATAGCGCGATTTGACTTCTGCGAGTCTGGTTATATGCGCCAAGGCGCTGCTAATTAGTTCCGCCGTGACCGCAATCGGTTTCCTCAGACGCTTCGCCTGAGGCGCCTGAAGGTTGGCGGCGGAGGTCGCAGGAACAATGAAGCAATGCCCTCGCCTCGGCGCGCCAACGCGCGCCGGTCTCTCGACCGCAGGGCGTGCAGATCAATCCGACGACCGAGTTTCGGGAGCGCTCCTGGCGAAGGGCAGGCCGTCGTATTGTTCACGACGTCGGCCTTGTCTCGCCAAGGTTTAAAATCTCCTTCTTTCACGGCCTCCTGAGGTCAGGTGGGCGGCCTCGCGATGAGCGAGGAAATAAAAGGGAATTCGGCATGTATCGCGAAAGAATTCGGATGCCGTCATTACTCGGCAAAGTCGTCACGCCCGAGCAGGCTGCTGAACTGATCAAGGACGGCATGACCGTCGGGATGTCGGGCTTTACCAAGTCAGGCGATGCGAAAATGCTGCCGGCGATCTTGGCTGAACGCGCCGTCAACGAGAAAATCAAGATCAATTTGCTGACCGGCGCATCGGTCAGCGACGAGATCGACAGCACGCTGACCAAGGCCGGAATCATCGCCCGGCGCATGCCCTACATGGGCGATCCGACGCTGCGCAAGGCGATCAACGCCGGCGAAGTCATGTATGTCGATCAGCATCTGTCGGAAACTGTCGAGATGCTGCGCTCCCATCAGATCGCCGGCATCGACGTCGCCGTCATCGAAGTGAGCGCCATCAACGAACAGGGCGGCCTCATTCCCACGACTTCGGTCGGCAATTCGGCGAGCTTCGCCATCCTGGCCGACAAGATCATTGTCGAGGTCAACCTGGCGCAACCAATGGCGTTGGAGGGTCTGCACGACATCTATATCCCCAGCCGCCGTCCCTACCGTGAACCGGTTCCTGTGGTGGCGCCGGATTCGCGCGTCGGCACAACCTTCATTCCTGTCGATCCGTCGAAAATCGCCGCGATCGTCATCTCCAACAAGCGGGACAATCCCGTCAAGCTGGACCCCGCGGACGCCGACACCAACGCGATCGCGGGCCATCTGACGGAATTCCTGAAGCACGAGGTCAAGCTCGGACGCCTGAGCAACAGGCTCGCGCCCTTGCAGTCCGGCGTCGGAGCCGTCGCCAATGCCGTGTTGCAGGGCTTCATCGACAGCCCGTTCCACGACTTGACCATGTATTCCGAAGTTATCCAGGATTCGGTGTTCGATCTGCTCGAGGCCGGCAAACTGACATTTGCTTCGGCGACGGCGTTCTCGCTGACCCAGCCCTGCTGGGACAAGCTGTACGATAATTTCGCTTTCTACAAGAAGCACATGCTTCTGCGGCCGCAGGAGATCAGCAACCATCCGGAGGTGATCCGCCGGCTCGGCCTGATCGCCATCAATACCGCGCTGGAAGCCGACATTTATGGCAACGTGAATTCGACCCACGTCGGCGGCACCCACATCATGAACGGGATCGGCGGCTCCGGCGATTTCGCGGGCAACGCCTTTTTGACGACCTTCGTGACGAAGTCGATCGCCAAGAATGGCGACATCTCCTCGATCGTGCCCATGGTCAGCCACGTCGATCATCCCGAACACGACGTCGATCTGCTGATCACAGAGCAAGGCCTGGCCGATCTGCGCGGCCTGGCGCCGCGTGAGCGGGCGCTGGTGGTCATCGAGAATTGCATCCACCCGACATATCGCGACCTGATGCGCGACTATTACAAGGAGGCTCTGGCCCGCGGCGGCCAGACGCCGCATGTGCTGGAAAAAGCCTTCTCGTGGCACGAAAGATTCAAGACCACGGGCAGCATGCTTCCGAATTTCGCCGCCGCCTCGAAGATCAAGGTCGCCGCCGAGTGAAAGCTCGTTTTTCTTAGCCGGATGATACGGACATGGAACAGGAAAGATTGAAACTCGCAGCGGATTTTCCGCCCGTTGAGCGCGCCACGTGGCGGAAGATCGTCGAGGAAAAGGAACTCAAGGGAGTTCCGTTTGAAAAGAAGATGGTGACGAAAACTCTGGAGGGTATCGACATCCAACCGTTGTATGCGGCCGAAGACTGGCCGTGGTCGGGCGATCCGTCCGGTTTGCCGGGTCTGTTTCCCTATGTGCGCGGCACCGACCTGATCGAAAGGACCCGGCGCGGCTGGGACATCCGGCAGGAGTTCGCCGAGCCCGATCCTGAAGTCGCCAATGCCGAAATCGCGCGAGAACTGGGCCGGGGCGTCACTTCGGCGGCGCTGCGGCTCGCCGCTTCGGCCGGGGAGGGCGGGGTCGAGATCGACGATGTGAAGGGATTGGTGCAGGCGCTCGCCGGAATCGATCTGGCGAAAGTTCCGGTCGCATTGGAGGCCGGAGCGGCTTTCCTGCCAGCGGCGCTGGCCTTGAAGTCCGTATGGAGCGACAGCGGCGTGGCGGACAAGGACGCCAAGGGTGCATTCGGCGCTGACCCGCTCGGGCATCTGGCTGCTGTCGGCAGGCTCCCCTACAGTCTGGAGAGCGCCTCTGCGCAACTCGGGGCGCTGGCGTTCCTGACCGCCAAGACACTGCCACATGTACGTTCGGTGAGCGTCGATACTTCGCCCTATCACAATGCTGGCGCGAACGAGGTCCAGGATCTCGGCATCGCGCTGGCGACGGCGGTCGCCTATCTGCAAGCAATGGTGAAAAGCGGACTTTCAATCGACGAAGCCTGCGGGCAGATCAGCTTCACGCTCTCCGTGGGCTGCGAGCAAAATCTGCAAATCGCCAAGCTTCGCGCGGCGCGCAAGCTTTGGGCGGCGGTTGCGACGGCCTGCGGCGCCTCCGAGGCGGCTGCGGCGATGGTCCTGCGCGCCAAATCGGCCGAACGCATGTTCACCAAGGTCGATCCTTGGGTGAATATGCTCCGCGCCACCGTTTCGACCTTCGCTTCGGCGGTAGGCGGGGCGGACAGCGTGACGTGCCTGCCATTCGATCACGCGATCGGGGTCCCCGACGACCTGGGACGCCGGATCGCGCGCAACACGCAGGTGATCCTGGCCGAAGAGTCGAACTTGTTCAGGGTGGCCGATCCCGCTGGCGGCGCCTGGGCGATCGAAACGCTGACCGAACAAGTGGCTGACAAGGCTTGGGCTTTCTTCCAGGCCATCGAATCCGAGGGCGGCGTCGCCGCTGCGTTGGCGTCTGGCTTCGTTCAGGGCGAGATCGCCAAGGTCATGGCCGAGCGCGACAAGGCGATCGCCAAGCGCAAGACGCCGTTGACCGGCGTCTCGGAGTTCCCGAATATCCAGGAAGCCCCGGTGGAACGGCTGGCGCCCGATGTGCAGGGTATTCGCGCCGAGGCCGCCAAACGGACAACGGCCGCGGCCGCGGGAGCGGCTTTGTCGTTGCAGAAGCTGAAAGCGACGGCGTCGCCGCTGGCCGCGGCCGAAGCGCTGGCGGCAGGCGCCGGCTTCGGCGATGTCGTGGCGGCTTTCGCCGGCGCGGAGGTCGAGGTTTCCGCTTTGCCGAAACGCCGCTTGTCGGACAGCTTCGAACGGCTGCGCGAGGCTGCAGCCGCCCACAAGGCCAAGACGGGCCGGTTTCCGGCGATCTTTCTCGCCAATTTGGGACCCGTCGCCAAACACACGGGCCGGGCCAGCTTTGCTAAGAATTTCTTCGAGGCGGGAGGCATCGAGGCCCTGGCCAATAATGGCTTCTCGCAAGTCGAGGCATGCATAGCCGCGTTCAAGGCCAGCGGCGCCAGGATCGCCATCCTGTGCTCTGCGGACTCCTTGTATGAAGAACTCGCTCCCGCTTACGCGGAGGCCTTGAAGGCCGCCGGCGCCGAGACGCTTTATCTGGCCGGTTCGCCCGGCGAAAAGAAAGCCGCCTACGACGCCGCCGGCGTGGACGATTACATTTTCATGGGTGGCGACGTTTTGAGCAAACTGACGGCGCAACTCGTTCGTTTGGGAGTGGTCGAGAAATGATACCGAATTTTTCCGACATCGGCTTCGCAAAGGCGAAGTGCAACGCTTCCTATAAGGACTGGGAAGCCAAGGCGCAGGCGGCGACGGGATTGAAGTCGGCCGAAATGCTCTGGGAGACGCCCGAGAAGATCGGCGTGAAACCCTTGTATACGGCCGCGGATCTCGACGGACTCGATCAGCTCCACACCATGCCGGGATTCGCGCCCTTCAAGCGCGGACCCTATACGACCATGTATGTGAACAAGCCCTGGACGGTTCGCCAATATGCCGGCTTCTCGACGGCGGAGGCCTCTAACGCCTTCTACCGGCGCAATCTGGCGGCGGGCCAGAAAGGATTGTCGATCGCTTTCGATCTGGCGACCCATCGCGGCTACGATTCCGACCATCCCCGGGTTGTCGGCGACGTCGGCATGGCCGGTGTGGCGGTGGACTCGATCCTCGACATGGAGGTGCTGTTCAGCGGTATTCCGCTCGACCAGATGTCTGTGTCGATGACCATGAACGGCGCGGTCTTGCCGGTTCTGGCCGGTTATATCGTCGCCGCCGAGGAGCAGGGCGTCAGCCGGGAGAAGCTGACGGGCACCATCCAGAACGACATTCTCAAAGAATTCATGGTGCGCAACACCTACATCTATCCGCCGCTGCCTTCGATACGGATCATTTCGGATATCTTCGAATACACGTCGAAAAATATGCCGAAGTTCAACTCGATCTCGATTTCCGGCTACCACATGCAGGAAGCCGGAGCGACGGCGGACATCGAGATGGCCTATACCCTGGCCGACGGCATGGAATATATCCGCGCCGGCATCAAGGCGGGGTTGACGGTGGACGAGTTCGCGCCGCGGCTGTCGTTCTTCTGGGCGATCGGCATGAACTTCTACATGGAGATCGCCAAGATGCGGGCGGCCCGCATGCTGTGGGCGAAGATCGTCAAGAGCTTCGGGCCGAAGAACCCGAAATCCATGTCGCTGCGCACCCACTCGCAGACCTCGGGCTGGTCGTTGACGGCGCAGGACGTTTACAACAACGTCGTGCGCACCCAGATCGAGGCGATGGCTGCGGCGCAGGGCCACACCCAATCGCTGCACACCAACGCGCTGGACGAAGCCTTGGCGCTGCCGACCGATTTCTCGGCGCGCATCGCCCGCAACACCCAACTGTTCATCCAGCAGGAAACCGGGATCTGCAACACGATCGATCCCTGGGCAGGGTCCTATTATGTCGAGTCGCTGACCGACCAATTGGCGAGTCGCGCCTGGGAGTTGATCCAGGAAGTCGAAGCGAGCGGCGGCATGGCCAAGGCGATCGAAGCCGGCATTCCCAAAATGCGCATCGAGGAAGCGGCCGCGCGTACGCAAGGCCGGATCGACGCTGGTCGTCAAACCGTGCTCGGCGTCAATAAATACAAGCTCGAGAATGAAGAATCGATCGACGTCCTCAAGGTCGACAATAGTTCGGTGCGGGTGCAGCAGATCGCCAAGCTTGAAAAACTGCGCAAGAACCGCAATCAGGCCGATGTCGATCATGCTTTGAACGCAATTACGGAATCATGCGCTTCGGGCAACGGCAACCTGTTGGATCTGGCGGTGAACGCGGTCCGGGCGCGCGCCACGGTTGGCGAGATTTCGGACGCGTGCGAAAAAGTGTTCGGGCGGCATAAGGCTGTCATGCGCGCCATCTCAGGCGTATATGCTGCGGAAGTCGGAAAGGACGCCAAGCAGATGCAGGACGTTGGCGAACTCATGGCGCGTTTCGAAGCCCAGGAAGGACGGCGCCCCCGCATTTTCCTGGCCAAGATGGGTCAGGACGGCCACGACCGCGGACAGAAGGTTATCGCCACCGGCTTTGCCGACATGGGTTTCGACGTTGACATCGGCTCCCTGTTCCAGACACCGGCAGAAGCGGCGCGTCAGGCGACAGATAACGACGCCCATGTGGTAGGGGTCAGTTCGCTGGCTGCGGGCCATCTGATCCTGGCTCCCGCGTTGCGCGACGAACTCAAGAAACTCGGCCGGGAGGACATCCTGATCGTGATTGGGGGCGTGATCCCGCCGCAGGACTTCGACGCCCTGTACAAGGCAGGAGCAGCAGCGATTTTTCCGCCCGGAACGGTGATTTCGGAAGCGGCGAAGGATATCCTGGGCAAACTGATCATCAACCTCGGTATGGCGGCGTGAGATGACGCTTTCGGTAGACACGGCCCGAGTGTCGGTCGTGCCAGACAACAACCGGCCTGCATGGCGCGCGCAGCGAGCGATCCTGAGCCTGGACGACTACGCGACAGGCGTTCTGTCGGGCGATCGCGTCAGGCTGGCGCGCGCCATTTCTCTGGTCGAGAGCAGCAATCCCGACCATCAGAAACTGGCCCAGCATCTGCTGATCCGGGTCTCGCCCCACACGGGAAGGGCGCACCGGATCGGCGTCACCGGGGTTCCCGGCGTCGGCAAGAGCACTTTCATCGAGAGCTTCGGCAACATGCTGATCGAGCATGGGCACAGGGTCGCGGTGTTGGCGGTCGATCCCAGTTCGAGCCGCAGCGGCGGGTCGATCCTTGGCGACAAGACGCGAATGGAGACGCTGGCCAACAACCCCGATGCTTATATCCGCCCCTCGCCTTCGTCGGGGCGCCTCGGCGGCGTTACCCGGACCACCCGCGAAACCATGCTGTTGATGGAGGCTGCGGGCTACGATGTCATTCTGGTCGAAACGGTGGGCGCCGGCCAGAACGAGATTGTAGTTGCCGACATGACCGATTTCTTTCTGGTCCTGATGTTGCCGGGAGCCGGTGACGAATTGCAGGGGATCAAGAAAGGGGTTCTGGAACTGGCCGACCTCATCGCAGTCAACAAATGCGAAGGGGACAATGAACAGAAAGCAGATGCGGCGCGACAGCACTATGCCAACGCGCTGCACATCCTGACACCTGCGAGCCCTAACTGGCAGCCGCCAGTACTGAAGATCAGCGGATTGACGGGCGTCGGGATTGCGCAGTTGTGGGAGCGCATAGAGAAACATCACGAAATCTTCCAGCAGAGCGGCGAGTTGGAGGCCATCCGCAAACGTCAGAAGATCAAGTGGATGTGGAACCTGATCGAAGACAAGCTTCTGGACGCCATGCGCGCCCATCCGACCGTCAAGGCCAATCTGGGTGAAATCGGCCGCCAGGTTGAACAGGGTGAAATCACCGCGCCGTTGGCCGCGCTTGAGCTGCTTGAAATGTTCGGTCTTGCGGCCAGGCTCGACGGAAGCCTTCAAATTTCTTGAACCTGCCGTTTCTGCCTTACAACAAAGGCGCCAGTTCCGCGCCATCTCCGCCGCGGCGCAATCCCAAGACCGCAACCGGTGCGACCCATGCCGCGATTTCCGCCAGCGTCTGGTCGAATGGAACGCTTGCGCCGACGCCTTCATTGACGACGACAGCCGCCAACTCCACTCTTCGGCTGCGCAAAACCTCGACCGCCGTCAGCGTATGGCTTATCGTGCCCAGATAGTCTCCGACGACAAGCAGAACCGGGGCTTTTAGCGCGCAAATCCAGTCGAGCACTGTTTGCTTTTCGTCGAGCGGGACCATCACGCCACCGACCCCCTCGATCAGGATCAGCTCTTCGTCGCCCGCCAAAACCTCGCGCCCGTGCGCGAAAAGCGCGGCGCAATCCAGCGCGCGCCCTTCGGCCCGCGCCGCCATGTTCGGCGCCAATGGCGCGGAAAAACGCCAGGGCGAATTTTTTTTCACCGCCTCGAGCGTCACCGGTCCGCCCAGCGCGACAAGGATCGCGCCGGTGTCGCTGGAGGCGATGTCCTGCGTGTCGAAGCCGGAGATGATCGGCTTGCAGGCGGCGACAGATTTTTGACGCGCCCGAGCCTGGCGTATCAACGCGGTGGTGACATAGGTTTTGCCGATGTCGGTGCCCGTCGACGTGACGAAATATTTTTTGGCCAAGACTCGCCCCCCGGGATGAAGACATGAACGCCAGAGCATATTCGCCAACGTGGATTTTCGGTTCAAGCGAAGCGGAGAGCGTTTTCCACGTAGACCCGACGGGGCGCGTCGGCGAATAAGCGACAAACCAAAACAAGAACCCCGATTTGAAACCCTCAAACCGGGGTTCTCGACGATCGAGAAAGATCAGCTTGCCGTTTCGACCCCCGGCGTTTGCTGCGCGCTGGCCGTGTGATTGTCGAGATCGTGATGGAAATGGCCTTCCGTTGTCTGGCGGACGCGCAAGCCGAGCCGCTCGATCAGGGCCAGATCCTCGGCGGTATCATTGTTTTCAGTGGTCAGCAGCTTTTCGCCATAAAAGATCGAATTGGCGCCGGCCATGAAGCAAAGGGCCTGAGCCTCGGCGCTCATTTCGCTGCGGCCCGCCGAAAGGCGGATGCGCGATTCCGGCATGACGATGCGCGCCACCGCGATCATGCGCACCATGTCGAAGGCGTCGACCGGCGGCCGACCCTCCATCGGCGTGCCGCGCACGGCGACGAGGGCGTTGATCGGGACGCTTTCGGGATGCGGCTTCATCTCAGACAGGACCCGCAGCAGAGAGGCGCGGTCGAATTCCTTCTCGCCCATGCCGATAATGCCGCCGCAGCAAAGGTTGATTCCTTCTGCCCGGACGGTCGCCAGCGTGTCGAGACGGTCCTGGTAAGTGCGTGTCGAGACGATCTCGCCATAAAATTCCGGGCTCGTGTCGAGATTGTGGTTATAGGAGGTCAGGCCGGCTTCCGCGAGGCGCTTGGCCTGATGCGGCTTCAGCATGCCGAGCGTGACGCAAGCCTCCATGTCCATGTCGCGCACGCCCTTGACCATATCGACCACGGCGTCGAACTCCTTGCCGTCGCGCACCGAGCGCCAGGCCGCGCCCATGCAGAAGCGCGAGGCCCCGGCCTCCTTGGCTTTTCTGGCGCGCGACAGGACATAGTCGACGTCGATCAGGTTTTCCTTGGCCTGGCCGGTCTTTTTGGCGTAATGCGCGCTCTGCGGGCAATAGCCGCAATCCTCGGCGCAGCCGCCTGTCTTTATCGACATCAGGCTGGCGAGCTGAATGGTGTCGTCTTGATATTGACGATGAACGTCTCCGGCGCGATGCACGAGATCGAGCAGCGGCAGTGCAAAAAGCGCCTCGATTTCGGCCTGTGACCAGTCGTGGCGGATAGGGGCTTTCGGCGAAAATTTCTGTATGATCGTCATGACATTTTCCCATGAGCTTGGCGTGCGGCTGTTTTATCCCGTTTTCCTCACAAAGCGCTTGATTCTGCGCAATATTCGGGTGCTTTTTTAAAGGGTCAAATCGGACAAGGCTCTGGACAAGCACAGTCGCAACTGCGTAAAAACGCAAGGCGTGCAGGCAATGCGGAAACGACGCGGATATGTGCATCGAATTCTTGCCATCAACCTAGCGCCGACGCGCCAAAAGGGCGCAAGCGAAACCTTTGTCGGAAAGCCCGACGCCCATCGCGGCGGCGCAAAATCTCGCGAAGGATTGGGCAGCAAGCTGGCCATTGACTATACGGGCGCGCAGGATGAACGCTGAACGCAACATGCCTGCCGTCGTCCGCGCCTTCGATGCGGCGGCCGGCACTTACGACGCGCTGTCGCAGGCGCAGCGGCAAATAGCGCAAAATCTTGTCGCGCAGGCGCATGACGAAGCACCGCGAAAAATTCTCGATCTTGGCTGCGGCACCGGACACTTGACCGAAGCCGCGTTGCGGCGCTGGCCGCGCGCCAAAATCATCGCGCTGGATCGCGCCCCTTCCATGCTTGCGGCGCTTGAGCGCAAGTTTCCGGGCGTCCGAACGATACTGGGCGATGCGGCAGAGCCCGCGGCGCTTGGCGAGTTCGATTTGATTTTCTCCAGTATGATGCTGCATTGGCTGCCTGAACCGCGCCGGGCCTTGATGGGCTGGCGCGAATTGCTCGCGCCCGCCGGACGGTTGCATGTCGCCTTGCCGGTGGAAGGCAGTTTTGACGAATGGTGCGCGGCCTGTAGCTGCATCGGCGTCGCGGACGGCCTTTGGCTGTTTCCAAAACAGGATTTTGCGGCGGGTCTGGCGGTCGACTCACGCATTGAAGCGCATCCCACGACATTTGCCGATGCGCGCGCTTTCCTCAAGAGTCTGAAAAGCACCGGCGCACATAGCGCCCGGCGGGACCATCGCCCGTTGGCGCCGCAAATTCTCCGTCGCCTGTTAGCAATGCAGCAAGGTCCGTTCACCGCCACATTTCGCATTCAATATCTGGCGCTCGCCGGCGTCGGACAATCGCCGCTGCTTTGACGCCCGGGCCGTATTCAGCGCCTCGGCCTGGCGAAAATCCAGCAGCCTGCGCCCGATGCAGTCGGTTAGAAGAATTCGCATGACGAGACCACCGGTATCGACCGACCGACGCCCTTGTCCATGCCGGGGCAGTCTATAGGTCGCAGTGGATAACGTGAGTAGTTCCCGAACCTTTCTTGGCGGTCTTCGCGTTTGATAATGTTCCGTTTGTTACCGATCTGGAGCCAATTCAGGGGCGCCGCAAGCAAACGGAGTTTATCCATGAAAAACCGGTTGACCATGGCCGCAGGCCTTCTTGGCGTTCTTGTCGTTTTTTCGACGCCTTTCGCCACTCAGGCTCAGGGAGTTATCGAGGGTGGTGAGCGAGGCGCGGCCGAAGGCGGGCACGCCGCCGGTCCGGTTGGCGCAGCGGTTGGAGGGGTGGTCGGTGGCGTGACCGGCGGCGTTGTCGGCGGCGTCAAAGGCGTCGTGGGAGTTCCTCAACACTATCACCATCATCACCACCATCACTATTACCATTAAACCTGATAGCAATCCGGCCGGAACAGAGCGCATCAACCCTATTGTTCAGGCTTTCTTTGGCATTGCTGGATTGGAAGCAGATTTCCCGAAATGGGAAGGTCTGCGTTGAGCCGAACCCAGAAATCTAGGCGTCCGTCCTCGAATTACCGCCGCGCGCCATCGGAGTTTGAGCCATCTCGACAATTCGGGCGCGGCGCCGGCGGGGACCAGCAACCCGCATCATCTCCATGCGGGCGCCGCCGTTCGGCAACGAGGCCGGCGCAAGGAGAGGATCTTGATCCGCCTTTTTCCAGAAGCGATTTTGCGCCTCGTTTTCCTCCTCTTCGCCCTTTCCCTCCCGGAATCTTCCGCCGCCGCCTCGCCTGTTCGGCCGGCCCCGCCTGCGGTTTACCTGTCGGCTGTCCCCTGCATCGCCGACTCGCTCTGGCCGAACAATGCAGTCAACCGCTGGCAAGCCCTCGCTCTCATCGAGAGTCTCAAGGGCGAAATTCTCGCCAGTCCCAGCGCCACGACAAGCCTGGAAAAATGGTGCGGAGACCATCAACTCGCGCTTGAACCGAAACCGGTCGCCGACGCCGCGATGGACGCCGCCCCAAAGCCAGTCTCGGCCGAGCAACGGCAGCGGCTCGGCGTCGGCCCCGACGAACCGGTGAAATATCGGCATGTTCGGCTGCGCTGCGGGACGCACGTGTTGTCGGAAGCGGATAATTGGTACGTGCCATCACGTCTGACGCCTGAGATGAATCGCGCGCTGGAAACGAGCGACGCGCCTTTTGGCAGGGTCGTGCGCCCTCTCGAACCCTACCGCCGGACATTTGTGGCTAAAATACTCTGGTCGCCGCTTTCGGTTCCGACGACCGCCGCCGCGATTGACGTCCCGCAGGAGTTGTTCGAGCACCGCGCTGTCCTCTACACCAAGGAACATCTGCCCTTTTCGGAGGTGGATGAGATCTATCAGCACGACGCGCTCGATTTCCAACCAACCGAAAGCCAGTGAGCGCCACCGCCATTGGGATCGGCGATTCAGGCGCTTAGCGAACGGCAGCTTTTTGCCAATGACGGCGCGGTTTCAGCGGGGACGGCAATGGCCCCTTTTGGCGCCGAGCCGCCCTTCTTGGGTGCTCTCCTGTGACGGATGAGCTATGCGCGAAACTGGGTGACGGCGTGAATCAAGCGGCGGATTTGGTTTCGGACGCGGCTTCGATTCCGTCACGGAACTTTACGCCGCTGATGATTTTCGGCAACTGGTTTTGGCCCTTCAGCCGGCGCAAGATTTCAGTGAGCGGATCGTCGATTTCCTCTTTCTGACGCAGGACGACGACTTTATTCTCGGTCACGAGCATCTTTTCCGACAGCGACCCCGCGTGACGCAATTCCGTATCGAAAAGCTCCACCGCCGTCACGAGGTCGATTCGTTTGACTGCGGACAGGAACCGCTAAACCGCTTCCTTGCCCGTTTCGCCCTTTCCAACCAGCAGGCGAACGCCTCGCAGACTTATGTCGGTCTCGCGGACGAGGCTGTCATCGGCTTCTATACGCTTGTTGTTGGCGAGGTCCGCTATGACGACGCGCCGGAACGATTAACCAAGGGACTTACCCGCCATCCTATGCCGATCATGCTGCTGGCCCGCCTGGGCGTCAGCATGAACTGGCAAGGCAAGGGCCTTGGCGCAGATCTCCTGCGGAATGCTATCCTCCGCACACTGGTCGTATAAGAGGTCAATTCGACCCCATCTGCCGTACTTCGCGCAGCAGATCCGCGTCATTGAAGGGTTTCGCGATGACCACCGCGTCCTGAAACAGCGGCGGCAGATTGGCTCGACCGTAACCCGTCACAAAGACGAAAGGCACGTCGCGCTGCGCCAGAATCGCCGCGACGTCATCGACGCGTCCGCCGTCAATGTTCACGTCGAGCAGGGCGCCGTGCATCGTTTCGTCTTTCGCGAGCTTCAGAGCCTCATCGAGCGTGCCGACTGGGCCGATCACCTCGACGCCCACGCCGACGAGGAGATCCTCGATATGGGCCGCCAGGAGAAATTCGTCTTCGACCACCAAGATGCGCCGCATCGGTCTTGCCCCCGCGTTACAAACATTCAGCGACGTTCCGGGTTCAACGGCAAGCTTATTTCGCACCTTAGGCCTTCAGGAGCATAGTCCAGCCGCACCTGCCCGTGGAGTCCGTGGGCCAGACTGCGTTCGATCAACCGAGTGCCAAAACCAGATGCTTTTGGCGGCGCGACCTTCGGTCCTCCGCTCTCGACCCAGATGATCTTGAACCGCGCCGGCTCAGCTTTGATCGTCTCCCACGTCACGCTCAGTTGGCCCTGCGGAGTGGACAGCGCTCCATATTTGCGCGCATTGGTTCCAAGCTCGTGCAAAACTAGACCGAGGTAGAGCGCGCAGTTCGGCGTGAGCAAAACGGGGGGACCACCGCAAACGATACGGTCATCGGATCCGGCCGGCCCGAGCGTCAGCTGCTCGTGGATCAGGTCTTCCAGCGCGGCGCCTTGCCATCTGGTGTGCATCAGCAAAGTGTGGGCGCTCGCCAGTGCATGCAGCCGCCCATTGATGCTCTCGACAAAATCGGCGGGCTTGGCGCTTGTTTTCAGGGTCTGTTTTGCGATCGCCTGAACCGTCGCCAGCGTGTTCTTGACCCGGTGATCAAGCTCCCCGACGAGCAGCCGCTCCGTCTCAGCCGCGGCGTTTCGAGCCGAAATATCGCGCACGATGACGGTGAAAAGCGTCTCGCCATCGACATGGGCCTGCGAAATCGAAGCCTCGATCGGGAATTCGGCGCCGTCGGCGCGCAAAGCCTTCAGATCGCCGAGCCGCCCCATGGCGCGGCCGCTGACGCCGGTCTTGCCAAAGGCGCGCACGTGGGTCGCATGGGCGGCGCGGAAGCGTTCCGGGATGAAATCGTCGAGAGAACGGCCCATTGCGTCCTTCGCCGAGCGTCCGAACATCTGTTCGGCGGCGGCGTTGAACAGCACGACGTGTTGCTCGACGTCGATCGAAATGATCGCGTCCATCGCCGTCTCGACGACGCTGGCGAGACGGCCAAGGATCGCGATCCGGCGCTCGCGTTGCGCGATGTCGTTTCGCGCGCGCGCCAAGCGAACCGCCGCGTCGATGCGGGTGATGAGTTCGCGCGCGCCGAAAGGCTTCTCGATATATTCGTCGGCGCCTGCGAGAAAGCCGTCGACCCTCGCGGTTTCGCCCGCGCGGGCGGACAGGAGCAGAACGGGGACGGCGGCCGTGCGCTCGTCGGCGCGCAACCGCCGGGTGAGTTCGAGGCCGTCGAGCGCAGGCATCATAACATCGCTCAACACCAACGCCGGCGGCGCCTCGACGCAGGCCGCCAAGGCGGCTTTGCCGTCGGCAACCGCCTGCACGCAATATCCCGCCTGTTCCAGCAGGCCGACGATATAGGAGCGCATGTCGGCGTTGTCTTCCGCCAACAGGACCGAAGCGCCATCGCCCTTGCCGCGTCGGCTGTCGGTCGTCCCGGAAGCGAGCGGCGGGATTCGGTCGCCGCCGCCCGGCAACCAAAGCATAGCCTCGCCGACAAAAGTTTCGGCGCGCGAGGAGCTGTCGTAAACGTCTGGAGCGGCCCGCACCTGATCGCTGGGCAAATGAGCGTCGCCGAGCGGAATTCGGACATGGAAGGTCGAGCCCACTCCCCGCTTGCTCTCCGCCCAGACGGAGCCGCCATGCAATTTGGTCAACTCCTGAGTCAGCGCGAGGCCGATGCCGCTGCCCTCGAAAGAGCGCCCCTGCGTCCCCGCGATCCGGTGGAAGCGCTCGAAGAGCCGCGGCAATTCCGCCTCGGGGATGCCGGGGCCGGTATCGCTGACCGTCAGTTCGGCCTGACCGTCCACAGCGCGCAGACGCACCACGATTTCGCCCGCCAGAGTGAACTTGAATGCGTTGGACAAAAGGTTGAGGACGATTTTCTCCCACATGTCCCGGTCGACAAAGACCGCCTGATCGAGCGGCGGGCAATCGATCGTGAATCGCAATCCCGCCGATTCACAGGCCGAATCGAAGTGGCTGGCGATCTCGATCGTGGCCTTCGCAAGATCGGTTGGCGCGAACGAAGCTTCGGCGCGTCCCGCCTCGAAGCGGGAGAAGTCGAGCAAGGCATTGACCATCTTCTGTAGGCGCCGGCCATTGCGGCGCGCCATTTCGATACGGCCGCGTTGCCTCTCAGGCAATTCCCCGGCGCTGTCGCCGAGCGCATCGTCGATCGGTCCTAGAATCAGGGCGAGCGGGGTGCGGAACTCATGGCTGACATTGGAGAAAAAGATCGTCTTGGCCTGATCGAACTGCGCCATTTTCTCATTGGCGACGCGCAATTGTTGAACGGCTTGTTGAAGCTCGGAAGTCCGCCGCGCGACGCGAACCTCTAAATCCTCGGTGTTCTGGCGGTCGCGCATTCGCCCCTTGCGCTGCATTTCGGCCAAAAGGCTAACCCCGATGCTGGCCGTCACCCAGATGACTTGCCGGGCAACGGCGCCATGGTCGTCGACGTTGAAATGGCCGAAAACGAAATTGACAGCAAGCAGCGAGCCAAAAGTCGCCGCCAAGCCCGGCCCAAGGCCGCCGAGCGCCGCCGAGACCACGATGGCTGGATAGAAGCCAAGGTAGGGCGCCGGGGTCAGCGCCGCCGGCAATATCCATCGCGCCAATGCGGCCAGCGCGGTTGACCCAAAAGCCACGCCATAGCGGGACAGAATTCCGAAATCGCCGATTTTTTTGTTCATCCTGGGCGCCGATGCTCGCCTGCTCAACTGCTGATCTGCCGTCACCTTAAACCGAAAATTCACGGCAGGTTGGCGAATGCAGCATAAGCGTTTGAGAAAGCGTAGGATATGGTCCGGCGTCTCGGCGATCTTCCTTACCCTGTTCGGCTCGATAATCGCGCTGCGCGGATTGGCGCTGCTGCTGCGCCGCAGATGTGCGAGCGCGCGACGGTCGCCTCCGGGTTCTTGCCGCTGGGCAAATCCTCTTCGGACTGATCGTCCTAGCCGGCCTCAAGCTCACCTACGACGGATGGATGAGGCATAATCGGCGGCGTGCCTAAGCGAAATTCAAGCTAAATTTCTAGCCGCAACTTTGGAATCCATTGGCCGCTTTCCGCAGAAAATGCGGGTTCGGCGCAGCCGTTTATCAACTCGGACCGTTCGGCACGGCTGCGAAGAAACTTATTCAATGGAATCTGAATAAGTGAACCAAACCCTCATTAAAACCCGCTCTGGCTGACGGCGGGCTAACGGCTCGGGATGGAAACATTCGCCGAGCCGATCAGGATGGCCAGCGATGAGTCGACGCGGTCGCGCCAAGCGGGTGGCGTTACACAATAGTCAGTTTTTCACTGACAGTCCCCGCCAAGTCGCCCAGCCCACGCTTGCGAAAAATGAAATTGCCCCCAGATTTTTACTTCTCTGCTTGACCGAGCCCGACGTAGCCAAATCCAAGAGCAGCCACCCGAGGCTTGGCGTGCAGGCTCGCACGCAATGGGGCGGCGAGCCGACAGAGGGAGGCGATCATGACGGATAACATTGCATTCGTGAACTCGCTCTATGACGCGTTCAAACGCGGTGATGTTGAAACGATCTTCGGCGCATTGGATTCAAATATTGATTGGTTTTCCAACGCGGACCCGACGCTCATCCCGTGGGGTGGCGAAGGCAAAGGTGTTGCGGCGGCTAAACAATATTTCAAAGAACTCGCCGCCCATGTGAAATTCGAGTCCCTTACGCCGCGAGAAATTATCGGCGCCCCGAATTTCGTGACTGTGCTGGGCCATTCGACCGGGAGCTTGACGCCGTCCGGAGGCCGGTTCGACAGCGAATGGGCGCATATGTTCAGGATTCACGATGGGAAAGTCATCGAGTTCCGGGAATATCTTAACACCCATGCGCTGGTGCAGGCCTACTTCGGTGGTGACATCCATTCCGTAACGGTCGCCGCGTCGGACCAGACGGCACAGCTTCATCATTGAAATGCGATTTGTCTGCAAGCATGAATCCCGGCGGCGGAATGCCGCCGGACGCACCCCCTCACATCCCCCATTCGGCCAGAATGGCCTCTGACCCGGCGCGGTCGTTTTTCATGCGATAGACGGCTTAGACGTATGATCGCAATCAAGGAAAAGTGAACCAGCTTTATCTTGAGTGCTGATACTACAATTATGTCATAATTTCAAATTGTTTCCGGTCACATCTATGAACTTATTATTATTATGCCGCTTTTATAAACTGCGTTAAAAAGTCTTTATATTGCATTGCCATGTTAAAATTTGGCGCGCGTCGGTTTTGTAGTGCCTACGTCGCATTATTCAAACTGGGAGGAATGACATGATTCGTCCATTTTTGATCGCTGCGGCGTCCGCCGCTGTTATTTTGTCGTCTCCAGCCGCTTTCGCGCAGCAAGCAGGGGGGTCTGCGGCGGAGGCCAAAGCTATGTTGGAGAAGGCTGTCGCCGCCGTGAAAGAAGATAAGGCCAAAGCCATCGATATGTTCAACAAAGGAGAGGGCGGGTTCCTTGACCGGGACCTATACGTGTTTTGTGACAATCTCGCCGATGGCAAGGTGGTTGCTCTCGGCAACCCTAATGCCAAACAGTTGTTTGATCAGGACATAAGAAATCATAAGGACGCTGTCGGCAAGGCTTATGGCATGGAAATCTACGCCGCTGGGCTGAAGCCTGAAGGTCAATTCACCGAGGTTGACTATGTGTTTCCGAAGCCGGGCGCCGACAAAACACCGGTTCCAAAAATTAGTTTGGTGACCAAGGCGGGCGATATGGGCTGCGGCGTCGGCTATTACAAGCAATAGCCCGATTACGGCCTGCGAGGTCCGTTTCCGCCGTTTTGTGCAGTTCGACCGCGGAAACCAGTTTAATATTTCGGTCCACAGCGGTTCAGCATCGCTTTAATCGGCACAGCGTCATCCGGCGCTTGTCGACTGAAAATAATAGACTTAACTTGATACTGTGCTGATGCTTTCCTCCCGAGGGCTGGAGCCAAAATGGGGCCGCTCCGGATTTACCAGCGGCCCCATTTTTTTGTATAACAAAGCGCCGTGATCGGCGCCCCCGGCGCTGTTTCTCGTCCGTTGAGTTGCGAATTTGCCCCAATCCTCATCCATCGGCAACCCATAGTGATCGAGTTCAGCGGATTTTGGATTTGATCGATCAGGCGGAATGGGTGGCGGCGACTTTGGCGCGTTGACAGCGGCGAACTTTATGAAAGTCAACGTGAACGCGTGGTCAAGGATCGGCGGTTTGTCCAGCACGCCACATGGAACCACCTTGGGGGAGGCCGGGCGATTAACGCAACCGCGCCGCCTCCAAGGATTTGATCAGATCACTGGCCTTTGACGGTTCAGCCGCGCGCTGGCCTCGATTAGGCCTATCGACTCCAGTGATAACCGTGATCAGGCTGATCATCAGTTGAGCGCCCCGGCTCCTGAGCGTTCAGTTTGCGCTCATGGGCGGCGCGCGCCAAAGGCGCCAGCCACCACGAGATCGGCGCCGATATAACCAATGTCAACGCGACCACAAAAGGCATCAACGTCATGGCTATGTTCGCGAGCGGCGTCGCTAGAACCAGAACCACGCCGATTCCAAAAACGACTGCCTGAACCATCATGTATATCAAGGCGGCTATTACCATGCGTTTTGACATGTGATTTATCATTTTGTCCCCTCACACAGTTTCAACCCCAACTTTTTATAACGCGCCGCTAACAGATTGAGTTCCTTACAGAAAATCGGCAGATCGCACGAAGCGCGCTGATTTGCCGCTCGGAGGTCGTCATCTGCACGCGACCAACCCGCCATCAGGTTCGCCGACCCGTCTTCGAAATCGCTGCATCCAGTGTCTGATCCGTGTGACCGGGAGCGACACAGGCCCATTGCTTCGATTTTTGGGCTCCAGTTCCACATGGTTTAGGCCATTCAAAGAACTGTCGAGTGGAAAATGAACCCTATTCGCGCGATATTGGCGGCATGGACACAGCCGCAGACAGTTTCAACCAGATCGCCACGGTTTGCATCGAACTGAAGAACAGCGACCCGCTGATTTGGCGCCAAGTTGTAATTCCGACGTCGGTCACGCTCAAGACGCTGCACGACGTCATCCAAGCGGCCATGGGCTGGTTTGATTACCACCTTTGGGAGTTCACAATCGCCGAACGTCGATATGGGTTGCCGATGGATGAGGATTGGGGCGCCGAGCCTCGCGCCGACGCCAGCAAGATTCGGCTCCGCGACCTCCTCAAGCAGCCCCACACGGTGATCGACTACATTTACGACTTCGGCGATAATTGGGAGCATCGACTGACAATCACCGATGTCCGCGCGGGCGACACCAATCTCTCTTATCCGCGCTACATCGGTGGCGAGCAAAACGGTCCGCCGGAGGATTGCGGCGGCCTCACCGGTTTCTATGAAACGCTCGATGCGGCGACCGAACACGAAGATCATGTCGAGGCGAAGCAGTGGCTCGCCGACTATGACCCCAAGGAATTCGACGAGTTGCCGATCAAATACGCCCTCAGCCGGATCGCAAACCAACGAAATGGCGCCAAGGCCCGCCTCGCGAACAAGAAACCAGAATCGGCCAGTTGATCACTTCCGGCTTCCACCGGTCCGCCATCAACATCGCTGACCGCCGCTTGATTCCGTTGTTTCGCCAACCCGCCAGAGACAGGGCAGAGAGCGGCATAAGCGCCGCTCCCCATGATTTTACGCGGCCTTCGCTTGTCCTGCTTCGGAAGATTCCATAGCCGAGAGATACAAATCGAGCAGCGACTCGTGCTCGTCTCGTTCGTCCTTGTCCTGTTTTCGCAGGCGAAGGATTTCCTTGATGACTTTCAGGTCGAAGCCTTCGCCCTTGGCTTCTTGGAAGATTTCCTTTTTGCCCTCGGTCAGCGCCTTGATTTCTTCCTCAATGAACTCAATGCGCTCGACGATGGAGCGAATGCGATCACCTGCGATACTCACAACTGCGTCGGTCATGCACGGCCTCTCTTGATTGATGCCAAGCGACGCTATGGCCGAGGTGGTAACCGCCATGTTAACCGGGTCGCATAAGTTGTGGAGAACCCCGACTGGGCGGAAGAAGCGAATTTCCCACCGTCCCCATTCCGCCCCTCAGCCTCTCACCAGTTCGCCATCAACGTCGCCGACCGTCTTCAAAATCACGGCGTCGTCGAATTCGCCGATTGCTGGATCGCCAGTCCGCGAAAACGCTATGACCCTACAGTGACCCTCCAATATCGCAAGGGCATTGGCCATTCGAAACGCCGGCGGCGACGGTTCCAAACAGGACTGAGGCCAGCGCCGGCGAAACGATCAGTCCCAGGGTCGGCGCCAGACGCCAGATTATGTCGCCGCGTCTCGTCGGCGCGCCCCAAGCGCCATTTAAGTTGAAGAGGATTAAATGGCCCGCGCCGAAAAATGATGCGGCGATTTGAGGCCTCGGGCGCCGGAAGCAAATTATCCAACGTCATGCTTGCCTTGTAACCATTTTTGATAATATCTATGGAGTAGCTTTGTTAATACCCTCTGGCTTGGATAGCCTGAAGCGAGCGCGGGCGATTTTCCAGGCTGGAGAGGCGGCCAATGCCGGGACGGGCGCTGGCGATCGGCTTTGGAGCGGATAGCGCCTCGGCGCTCCGCCTCCCGTCCAAGGGCGCCAAGAGTCGGATGACGTCAGGGAATCGCGTGGCGGTGCTGGTGTCGTCGCTCCGCCTGGCTCGGGCTGGCGGTGAAGACCGACGGCGCAGCAGTCGCGGCCGGCGGCATTACCAATTATCGTCGCCAAGGCGGCGGCGGAAGGCATAAATTACCAGCCGGGCTGGATATCGGCGACCACGGCGACGGTGAAAGTCTTCATCGACGTGTTCATCGGCGTCTGGGCCTTCATTCTCGCCTATGTCTGGACCAATCACGTCAATGTCGCGGCAGGCGGCGAAAAGGCGAAACTGTCCGAAATCTGGCAGCGTTTTCCGAAATTCATTCTCGGTTTTATCGCGACCTTCGCCATCGGACTGACACTGGCGCTGCACAGCGACGCGCAAAGCCTTCCAAACTCACCGCGGCCATCGGCCGGGCCAATGTGTTCCGGGTGATTTTCTTCATCCTCACCTTCTTCTCGATCGGCGTGCTACCTATTGTAGAAAGCCGGCGCGCGCTGTCCCGGTCGAAGCGGATCTGGATCTGCTGGGCGTAATGATGGCCGATCATACGGCGTTTCCCCGGGGCGTCGAGCGCGTTGCCGATTTCCACAGTTTCCTTCCCTTCGATGACGAAGGTCAGGACGCTGGCATTCTTGGCCTGCCGTGATATTCCGGTATCGTCGCGGCTGTCTGAGAGCACTTTTTTCGGCCTTGCCGGGGCATCTCCCATGCACGCGCGCCTCAAGCCAAAACGATACGTGGTGTCTCACGCACATTAGCTTGCCGCATGAAAGCGCCTGTTCGAGATCGTCGATCAGATCGTGCGCTTCTTTTTGCGGAAAAGTTTCCCGGTCAAAAAATTGAAATTGATCTGGCGCAAAGAAGGAGGGCGTTGTAGCGTGGTGTAATCAGCAATGGACACACGAAAGTGTCTATCTAAATAGACGGCTGCAGGCAAGCTCCGCACAGGCGGCGCGCAGGGCCAGAGGACAGAGACGATGCAGTATCGGCAGATTTTCGACGACGCAATCGGCAAGCTTAAGACCGAACAGCGCTACCGCGTTTTTGCCGACATTGAGCGCGACTCCTCACGCTTCCCCCACGCCACCTGGCGCAAGCCCGACGGCTCGGCGCATGACGTCACCATCTGGTGCTCCAACGATTACCTCGGCATGGGCGTCAACCCGGAGGTCATCGCGGCGATGAAATCCGCCGCCGCCAAACACGGCGCCGGGGCCGGCGGCACCCGCAACATTTCCGGCACCAGCCATCCTCTGGTCAAGCTCGAGGCCGAACTCGCGGACCTGCACGGCAAGGAGGCCGCGCTGGTCTTCACCTCCGGCTGGATCTCCAATCTCGCCGCCATTTCGACCATCGCCGACCTGTTGCCCGAGTGCCTGATCCTTTCCGACGCGCTCAACCATAATTCGATGATCGAAGGCGTGCGCCGCTCCAGCGCCGAGCGCCAGGTCTGGCGGCATAGTGACGTCGCCCATCTCGAAGAACTGCTGGCCGCCCAACCGCACGACCGCGCCAAGCTGATCGTGTTCGAGAGCGTCTACTCGATGGACGGCGACATCGCCCCCATCAAGGAGATTTGCGATCTGGCGGAAAAATACAACGCCATGACCTATATCGACGAAGTCCATGCGGTGGCGATGTATGGCGCGCGCGGCGGCGGCGTCGCTGAACGCGATGGCCAGATGCACCGCATCGACGTGATCGAGGGCACGCTGGCCAAGGGTTTCGGCGTCATCGGCGGCTATATCGCCGCTTCACCGGCCATTTGCGACGCGGTGCGCTCTTTCGCGCCCTCCTTCATCTTCAGCACGGCGCTGCCGCCCGCCGTCTGCGCCGCCGCCGCGCAATCGGTGCGCATCGCCAAGACGCAGCCCCAACTGCGCATGGCGCATCAGCGTCAGGCTTGGCTCACCAAGCACGCTCTGTTGCAGGCCGGCCTGCCGGTGCTGGCCAATGAATCCCATATCGTGCCGGTGATGGTGCGCGACGCGCAACTCTGCAAGGCGGCGACCGATATGCTGCTCGACCGCCACAGCCTTTACATCCAGCCGATCAACTACCCGACCGTGCCGCGCGGAACCGAACGCCTGCGCATCACCCCGACTCCCTTGCATGGCGACGCCCATATCGCCCATCTGGTCGAGGCCATGGTGGATGTATGGTCGACCTTGCGCATTCCCTTCTTGCCGTCACGCGACGTCGAAGCCCCCTTCGCCAATGACGCCTCCTGCACCTACCCGCAGATGAAGCGCGCCGCGGAATAAACGCCACACTGAAACCTGGAAAATAAGCCGGCGCTCCTTGGCGCCGGCTTTTTCTTTAGCGTTGGTCGAAGATTTGACCAGATCATCGCCAAGATCGCTTGGTGAGCCTTCCCGCATTATGAAGCGCGGCGGAACAAGCGCCACCAAACCCAGCAACCCATTTGCGACCGACCGCTGTCACAGAGTAAGCGTCCATCCGGCGCCGTTCACTCGTCGGGCTTGAAATTCCACGGCATCAGCGCCTCGATGTCCTTGTTGGGCCATCGGTTGGCGATTCGCTCCAGGGTCTGTTTGGCCCAGGCGTTGGGGTCGACGCCGTTCATCTTGCACGTTTGAAGCATGGTGGCGATCGCCGCCCATGTCTGGCCTCCGCCGGCGGAACCGGCGAAAAGTGAGTTCTTTCTGATAATTGCCTGGGGCCTGATTGCTCGCTCGACGATATTGGAGTCCAGCTCAACCCGGCCATCCTCAAGGAAGCGTCCGAGAGCTGTTCGCTGCGATCGGGCATAGCGGATCGCCTCGGCCAGTTTCGATTTGCCGGAGATACGCGGCAGTTCGCGCTCCCAGAGATCGAACAGCGCCTGCATGATATCGGCCGACGTCGCCCGTCGCGCCGCCAGGCGCACCTCCGGCAGATGGCCGCGCACCTCGTCCTCGACAGCCCACAATTGCT
>Ga0302320_10005985_pt1 | contig 27112 bp, 24 predicted proteins | sample Bog_T0_3_FD_202130 | JGI IMG/M metagenome (GOLD analysis project Ga0302320, IMG submission 202130) | Peat permafrost microbial communities from Stordalen Mire near Abisko, Sweden - Bog_T0_3 | ecosystem: Environmental > Terrestrial > Soil > Wetlands > Peat | place: Sweden: Abisko, Stordalen Mire...
ACCTGAAGGATCAGAGCCAGAGCGGCTACGACATGGCGCTGGCTATGTTCGGTGCAGAGTATTCATTAGCAGAGCAGGCCATCGTTGATCTGATCGTCACACACAGGACGTTGCATCACCAGAAGCAGCGGAAGAGCCTGGACTACTACCAGCGGACGATCTCGAAGGCATTCAATGGCTCAACAGCGAGGCCAGCCCCGCTTCCGGACCTGCCTGGCGTGCCCGAGACAAAGAGCAGTAACGACGGCGCCGCCGGCGTCGCGGATGGTCCGGCACCGGCGCAGGTAGATCCGGCGCGCGCCAAGGTGATTCTGTGCGAAGCGCTTTCGGAGATCCTTGGCGTTCACATCCTGCGGATCGTAAAGATCACAGGCGAGCATCCGACTTACCGCTTCGAACTCGACAAAGTGACCGTCGAGATTATGTCGCCGGCGCAGTTCCAAGAGCAGGGCTCGGTGCGAACCGCGATCTTGGGGCAGGCAGACAAGCGGATCAACAAATTCAAGCCGCGCGATTGGGACCAGGTTGTCGACAAGATGCTCACTGCGTTGACCAAGCTGGAAGGCGGCGAGGAGGCAAGCACGCAGGGATCGGCGGCCCTTTACCTGGCCAGCTACCTTAGCGAGACGCAGTTCATCTCGGCAATCGAGACGCAGACAATCCAGACCATTCGCCGGCCGACGGTCTTACCGGAGCATCCCGATCAAATTGCGATCTGTGCAGATGACTTCCGCGCGTACCTCGCGAAGTTCCAGAACGAGAAAGTCAGCGCACAGGACGTTTCGCGGAAGTTGTCTTCCGTTGGCGGTCAAATCATTCATGCGCGCGGCAAGTTCCGCGCGCAGGACCGCTGGCTGTTACCCGCCAAGGACTTCGCGCCGAAGCAGTATATGTCCCACATCCAAGAGAGAGAAGACGAAGGAGTATTTGCATGATCACGTGTGAGCGTTGTGGCTTAACCATTCACGGGATGCAGATGCAGCACGCGACCGCGGAGGACTGCCTGCGCTTCCTGGTGCCACGCTACGCGGCGTTGCAGGAGAAGGCGAAGCAGCAGGCGGAGCACGCGACGCGTTTAGAAGAGCGTCTCGAGCATGCGCAGCTTCAAGCCAGGACGGCGGAGCAGGCGCACAGGACCGCGCTCAAAGACATCAAGCACGAGCGTGACCGTGCTGCGCGGATCGAGCGCACCAGGAACACGGTCTACACCTCGTTGCTCCGTGCACAGGCGCAAGCGAAGACAGAGAAGCGGCGGTACGCCCAGACGCTGGCCAGGATGCGCAAGCTCGCCGGCGATTATCTCGAGGACGCTGCCTGATGCCCTACGCGCAGTCAGACCGCGGCAAGTACTACACCACCTGGCGGAATACCTGGGCGCCGATCATCCGTGAGGAGATCGAAAAGCTCTTCGGGAAGCAGGCGCAGCCGCCATACGGGCCGGCCCCCAGGAAGGCCATTCGTGCGGCCCTGCGCGCCCGCTGGCGTGCCATGGGCCAGCCGTGCCGGTACTGGCCATACAAGGTCTGGTGCGACGAGACACGGCGCCAGCTTGGGCTGCGGCCGGCGCGCAGGAGCGAAATGCAGGCGGGCAAGAAGCACCGCTGCCCGTATTGCTGGCGGTGGCGAAGCCGCAACAGATCGTGGGTGCACGATCCGCTATGCGTGGCCTGCGTAGGGACTGGCTACCAGCCAGCCACTGCCGGCGAGCCTGATCTACGCCAGATGGAAATGTTCGAAGGCGATGAAAGAGATGAGCAGTGACGAGTTGCAGCCGGTGCTGTGCGATTTGGCGCCCGGCAGCAACGGGAGCGCGCGCAGGTGACGCGTGACGAGGCTGCAGCCATTCATTTCCTGGACGAGCTGCATATCAAGACAGATGCCGGCGCGCGGGACTTCGTGGACGATCGCGCATGGGATCTCAAAGTGCACCAGTGGATCACGCTGTCGCCGCGCCAGACTGCGTACCTGTGGCGCCTTGTGCAGAGGTACAGCAACGTGATGCCCGCGGCGCTGGTCGCGGTTGCTGCACGAGAGCTTGCGCGGCCGTTGGGCCCGGCCGGCTCGCCGATCGTTACAGCGAAGAAATGATGCCCGGTTCGCTTGATGAATGAGCACCAGAGAGTGGCTGATGAACAGGACGAACAAGAAAGGAAGTGATGCCTTATGGTCCGGGGGCGAAAACGCCCATCAGTGCTTGGGAACGCTGAGGTGACTACTAGAAAACACAGGACATAGAACAGAGCATACCCGGCGCGCGATCTTCCGGGACGCGCGCCGGTCAAAGACCAAGAAGAAGGAAAGCGATCGATGTTACAGCCCGACGAAATCCAGGAGCATGCAGCGCGCGAAGACGCGGAGGTACGTGAGTACCGGATCTTCGGCCCTCCCGGCACTGGAAAGACGACGAATCTGTCGCGCCAGGTTCGCCGGGCTGTCCAGCACTTTGGCGAGAACGCCGTCCTGGTGACCAGCTTCTCGAAGGCCGCTGCCGCGGAGCTCGCCGGCCGCGACCTGCCCATCACACCGGACCGTATCGGAACGCTGCACTCGCATTGCTGGCGCGCGCTGGGGCGTCCGGAGATTGCGGAAGCGAACGTCGAGCAGTGGAACAAGGAGCACGAGAGTCTGCAAATCACGCCAGCGAAGAAGCAGAACAAGCTCGATGGCGAAGAGTCGATCGTCGGCGACGACGAGACTGCAGCGGAGAAGGGCGGCGATGCATTGCTTCAGCAGCTTGGCCGGTACCGGGGCATGATGCTGCAGCCAGAGCTGTGGCCGATGGCACTGCGCCAGTTCGCTGGGCTGTGGACACAGTACAAGCAGTCCCTTGGGCTGTTCGACTTCTCGGACCTGATCGAGCACGCGTTGACGGACACATGGACCGCGCCGGGCAATCCTTCCGTGATCTTTGCGGACGAGGCACAGGACCTGAACCGGATGCAGTTGACGCTCATCCGGCGCTGGGGCGAGCACGCCCACCACTTTATCGTTTGCGCGGACGACGACCAAACGATTTATGGGTGGTGTGGCGCGACTCCGGAGGCTGTGCTTGACCCGCCCATCCCCGACGAGAACGTCATCGTGCTGAAGCAGAGCTACCGGGTTCCTCGCGCGGTGCACGCTGAGGCAAACAAGCTGATCCATAAAGTGGGCCGGCGCCAGGAAAAGGAATACTTGCCGCGCGACTTCGAAGGCACACTGACGCGGCTAAAGAGCGGCGGGTGGCAATCACCGGACTGTGGAATCCTGCGCGACACAGAGGAACACATCAAGCGTGGCAAGAGTGTGATGTTCCTGGCGCCGTGCTCCTACATGCTGGCGCCCTACATCGCGGTTCTGCGCAAGGCTGGAATCCCGTCCCACAATCCGTACCGGCGCAGCAACGGGGCGTGGAATCCGATCGCGACCACCAGGCCAGGATCGTCCGCCAACCGGCTGCTGGCGCTCCTTGCGCCGCACCCGGTCATGGGCGAGAGCGCCAGGGAGTGGACCTTTGGCGATGTGAATCTCTGGTGCCAGTGGCTGGTGTCGCAGGGTGTTTTGAAGCGCGGCGCAAAGAAGCAGATCGCGGCGATGGAAGAGCATCGCACAGCTACGATCCAGGACCTGGACGCCGCATTTGAACCGGCAGCGCTCGACTCGCTGCTCAGCACATTCGAAGGAGATTACAAGCGACTGATCGAGTGGTGGCGGTCTCGCGTCGTGGACGCTCATCGTGCGCGCCTCGACTTCCCTGTGGCGATCGCGAACGCACGCGGGCCCATGGCGCTGGCACAGGAGCCGCTGGTCACTGTGGGAACGATCCACAGCGTCAAGGGCGGTGAGGCGGACGCGGTCTTCCTGGTGCCGGATCTGAGCGCGGCCGGCAATGTTGCATATAGTCGCGACGGTGCGACGAAAGACGCTGTCATCAGGCTTTTTTATGTCGGGCTCACAAGGGCCCGCGAGACTGTCTACATCTGCTCGCCCGAGAGCGCGAGGACAGTCCATTTGTGAACAGGAGCAGAAGCAATGGCCACGAATGAAGTTATCTCGATTGATTCATACGACATCGTAATCCGCTACGCGTGCGACGGAATGTGCGATCCAGTGTTCTCGCTAGATCCGAGCGCTCTGGCTGCACGGGACGCAGAGTACTGGCAGCGCCATGAGGCGATCTTTGCGGACATCGCCAATCCCCAACAACAGGAGACACATCAGCAATGAAGCAGTTTTTCTGCGACCTAGAGACTACGGGCACGGACCCGGTGAAGCACGGGATCATTCAGATCGCCGGCGCCATCGTGATCGATGACAACCTCAAGGAGACGTTCGACTGGAAGGTCCGGCCCTTCGCTGGCGACCTGGTCAGTGTGGAAGCCTCCAAAGTCACGGGCGTCACGATCGAGCAGATGCGCGAGTTTCCGGAGGCGTCTGTCGTCTTCCAGCAGCTCCTGGCGATGCTGGGTCACTACGTGGACAAGTTCAACAAGAAGGACAAGTTCTTCTTCGTCGGTTACAACTCCACGTTCGACGACGACTTCCTGCGCCGCTTCTGGGACAAGAACGGCGACTCCTATTACGGATCCTTCTTCTGGTGGCCGTCGATCGACGTGGCGGTCCTGGCTGCTCACATGCTCGGCGATGAGCGCGCACGCCTGCCTAACTTCAAGCTCACGACAGTGGCACAGGCCATGCACGTCGCTGCAGAAGGGTCCGCCCACGACGCCGGCTACGACATCGCGCTGACCAGGAAGCTCTACGGGGCGTGCAAATGATCGACGCACGATTCAGACCGATCAGCGAATGGCTAGGGCAGCGAACGACGCCCGGCCGGCGCCAGCAGGCGCGCTTTCGCGTCGGCTATAACGATACGCTCCGCGACCTGGAGTACGAACTGGAGCACCTGCGCGCAAAAGACATCGTGATCCAAGCAGACTTCCAGCTCCACGACATCCGGAACGACGGGTGGCCGCGATCGAACGCACGGCGCCCCGTCGATCCTGGTGTGATCGTTTCCTTCCAAACGCCAACGGGAGCGCTGAGCTTTCCGTGCGACCGTTACACCGCGTGGGAGGACAATCTCCGCGCGATCGCGCTGTCGCTGGAGGCGTTGCGCGCGGTCGATCGGTACGGAGTAACCCGGCAGGCGGAGCAGTACAAGGGCTGGAAGGCGCTTCCTGCACCATCGTCCGGCAACGACGGGTGTATGACCGCGGAGCAGGCTGCCCGCTTCATAACAGCGCAAAGCGGCATCTTCGTTTCTCACGTCAAGACGGACATGGACGCGCTCAAGCGAGCGTACCGCCAGGCTGCGCTCAAGCTGCACCCGGACCGTCCGGCTGGATCGGAATCCGCCTTTGCGCAACTGCAACAGGCCAATCAACTGCTGGAGGCGAGGCTGTAGATCATGCACGTCTGTGAACCAACTCGACAGCATGCCGCGGCCAAGGAGGGTGTGGATGCCACAGACGGAAAGTAACAGCGGAGTCCTGCTCGACGTCCGGCCCGAGGTGGCAGCGTTCGCGCGGCACATGGAAGCCAAGCTCCGTGAGAACGACGGCAAGCCTGGAAAAACTGGCTGGAAGCTGTCGAGTCCATGGGGGCTGCTCGACCGGCTCCGCGGCGAGACGCATGAGCTGGAGCAGGCCATGTACCAGCCCGTCTGGCGCAGCCAGCAACAGGTCATCAACGAAGCTGCAGACGTGGCGAACTTCGCCATGATGATTGCCGACGTCCGCGGCGGGCTGCTGGAGCCACCGCAGGCGCAGAGCGTGGCGCCGGCGGCGAAAGGAGCAACGGAGTGATGTTCCACATGAGCCTGACTGGGCTGGTCCTGGTGGCCCTGTTCGTCGCTGCGATCGTCTGGGCGCACGGGTACGCCTACGGCAAGTACATAATGCTGGAACTGTTCCGCACGCACCTTGCGGAGCATCGGACGCTGCAGCAAGCGGTCAGGTACGAGAAGGACGTCCTGGAAGGGAATGTGCCTCGTGGATAACAATCCGGCGACGATCGCGTATCTCTTCGCGCACGAAGCCGAGTGGCGCGCGCTGCGCCTGCAGCTCGGCGGCCACGGGACCGGACCATACATGCATGAACTAGAGCGCGAAGTGCTGGGCCTGCGCCAGTGCCAAGGCAGCGAGGCGACACATCCTCGCGTGGATTACGAGCAGCTCGCGAAGGCGATCGTAGCAGGGACAGAGATCCCTGACCGCGGGTGGTACAACTCGCCGGACGACCTGGTGGACGTGATCCGCAAAGCGCTCGAGTGTGCGTACAGGACGGGCGCGGAGGATCGCGCGAATCCGACGTGACGTACCGCAGCAACGGCGCAGTCGAGCGGTCCTGCGCGATCTGTGAGGAGCCCATCGTCGAGGACGACTGGATGATGGACATCTTCCGCGATCGCGTCCTGGACGGCAGCGCCGTCGTCGAGTGGGTCCACGAGCGCTGCGCACGGCGCGCGATCGAGACGTGGATCGAGAAGAAGCGGGCGCGGGCCGTGGCGCCCGCGAGCAAAAGTGGTGATGATCATGAGTCTTGTTGAGGCGAGAGCAATCCAGTCGCTGGCCTGCGCCACGTTCGTGCCAGGCTGCGCGCCCAAGCGGTTCGTCCGCGAGATGGCCGGCGTGAACCCGGACGTTTACATCCTGACGGACCGTCAGCGCGGATACCTCTGGGCGATCGCCTGGTCCTACCGCAAGCAGCTTCCGGACGACCTGGTGGAGATCGCCCGGCGCGAGAGCGGTGAGCGTGGCATCAACTCTCACAAGAACCCGCCAGTGCTGCCGCCGGCGGCGCCGCGGAAGAAGCGAGCGCGCGCTTCGAAGCCTGCGCAGCCGGAGGAAGGAGTGCTCCTGACGTTCGATCAGGAGCTTCCACAGATCTCCCATCCCGTCGCTGCATTCGGCCTCGAGTGGCTGGAAAAACGCGCTACAGATCTGGAGCAGACGCGAGGTAAAGTGTCGGGGCAATGAGTCTTTTCACGGTCAACGGGATCTACTATTACAACTTCGAACTGAATGGCCACCGCTTCAGCAAATCGACGCGTAAGACGCGCGAAAAGGATGCGCTGGAAGTCGAGTCCGCCGCGCGGCGGCTTATCCTGGAGGGCCACCAGGGCGTGCTGCAGCAAGAGGAGCGCGAGTACGAGCGTCAGACGATCGCCGTCGCTGCCAACGCGTACTTCGAGGATTACAAGGCGAAGCACAAAGCGGTGACGTTCGCGAAGTACGCGCTGGGCCATCTGAAGCGGCTGCTTGGCACCCTGATGCTCCTGCAGGTCACGCCGGCCGTTGTGAAGCGTTACCAGCACGATCGGCTCAAAGAAGAGGCTGCGCCCAAGAGCGTCAACGAAGAGGTTGGGCTACTGCTGCGGTTGTGTGGCAACCAAGGCGATGCAATTCGCGGTGTGCTGAAACGCACAAAGAGCCTGAAACTTAAGCTACCGCCGTCGCCGGGCAAACCCTTCGAAGGAGATGAACAGGCGCGCATGCTGGCTGTAGCGCGCTCCTCGACGCTGGCTGCGCGCGAAGCATGCCTGCGCCACGCACGAGGCGAACGGGCGCCACGGGGCGCGAAACAGGGCGGCTCTCCGTGCATCTACCCGGCGTTGGTGGTCGCTCTGAACTGTGGCATGCGCGACGCCGAAATCCGGCTCATGACCTGGAACCAGATCGACCTTGAAAAGAAATTCCTCACAGTGGGCGAGTCGAAGACGGCGGCCGGCACCGGCCGCACCATTCCGCTCAACGGGACGCTCCTGGACGCGCTGCTCGAGCACTCGCGCTGGTACGTGCAGCAGTTCGGCCAGACACGGCCGGAGTGGTTCATCTTCCCGGGTGGCGGGCGGTTTCCGAGCAATCCCGCCGTCGCGATCACATCGCTCAAGACCGCCTGGGCCATGGTCCGGCGCAAGGCCGGCGTCAGTGGCCGCTGGCACGACAACCGGCACACGCTGATCACGGAGCTTGCGGAGTCCGGCGCCGGCGACGAGACGATCATGGAAATTGCCGGCCACGTGAGCAGGCAGATGCTCAGCCGCTACAGCCACATCCGGATGGAGGCCAAGCGCAAAGCGCTGGTGAGTGTCGATCTCCAGCGCGCGGCCGACAAAGCGCAACGCGAGAAGGCTAAAGCAACGGTGCCAGCCGCGCACACCGATGCGTCTGTGGCGATCGTGGCGCAGACGACGACCGTTCAGCCTGAATTCCGAAGTTGATAGCAGATCGTCGCGATAGCACCTGCTGGGAGTGTTGTTTCGGCACCGGGTTTGGGTTCAGGTTCGCAGTGCCTGATCCAACTTCGGCGAAGTTGGAATCTGCCAGTGCAAGAGGTTATCGAGCAAGGGGATGCGGGTGTCAAGACCGCCCCAACTTTTGCCCATGAATAGCACCAGTCGACGGCCAGCGCGGCCGAGGATGGCGCCGCAGACGAGCACCTGCGTACGGATCGTGCCTGGCTCGCGGTAACCGCCCAGTCCGGTGGCGCGCTGAAACTCAGAGAGCAGGTTGAAGAGCAAGAGTATGGTGCGAAAAGCTGCTTCGGTGGCGTAGAACTGTTTCATGCAGAAGCAGTCCGCACAGAGGTCGTGTTTCAGTTCCGCGATGCGATTCTCCATGTCGGCGCGGCGATTATAGTCGCGCCAGATCTGCTCGGGCGCGTCGTCGCGATTGGTGACGAAGATGCGGAAGGTGTAGCCCGGCACGTCGATCAGCTTGCGTCCCAGGCTGGGGCGCTTCTCGCGCAAGCGTTCGCGAACGACGACGAAGCGGCGCGCGCGTTGCCAGCTAAACAGCCGCAAGCGGAACTCGCCCACGGCGAAGTTGGCGTCGAGCGGCCTCCACTCGACGACGCGCTGGGCCTCGCGCTTGGTCCACTGGGTAAGCCGCGCGACTACAATGTAGGGCAGCCGGCGCTCTTCCAAAAAGCTGAGCAGCCGGTCGTCGAAGAAGCCGGAGTCGGCGCGTACCAAACGAACCTTCTGGCGTTGTCCCCACAGCGCCAGGGCCTCTTCGAGAAACTCCTTCGCTCCCCGGCTGTCGCCGCAGTTGCCGCTGCGGAGCCAGCCGTGGAGCAGGAAATGCACTTCACTCAACACGGCCAGTAGCGGGTGATGGCTCGGACGCCCGTGTTTGCGCGGGTTGTAGCCCTTCAGCACGCCCTCCTGCTGACCGTAACGCTCGAAGATCATCGAGTCCAAGTCGAGCGTGTAGCCATCCTCGCGCCGTGGCAAACGTTCCATCTGCCACTCCGCCAGCGGAGTGAAGAAGCGCTGCACGTGGCCCATGGAAAACTGCTTGAACAGATTGCGGATCGTGTCGTCGGTGGGAAAGCGTTTCAGGCCCAAGAGCTTCCGCAGGGCTTCATCGCCGCGTAACCAATTGGCCTGCGCGAAGCGCTTGGCGCCGGTCAGCACGGCCAGCAGGAAGGCGGTGAGGGTCACTGCCGGATCGATCTGATTGGGCGAGCGCCAGTGCACCGGCATGTATTTGCGCACCGTACCAATCCACTCGATCTTGCGTAGGTAGGCAATGAAGACGGCTACGCCTCCAAACGGCGTAACCGCGCGTGAAGTCTCGCGCAAAACCACACGCTTACCACTCAGCAGGGTGTCAACTTCGCGCGGGACGGATTTGTCCGCAGAACATGTCTCCATCCTCCCGTTCTATACGGTCTGAAGGCATCAGCGGAAAATCAGCTTCGGAATTCAGGTTCAGTAAAGACAGGAAGTGCCCGGCGCCGGTGCCGGGCTCTGGTCTCGCATAGCCGAGGCCTGTGGCGCGAAGGCAAAGTTCTGCCTGTACCGGGAAACTCTCCGCACGACCGACTGGTAAGCCGGGGTATTCTCTCGCCAAGGAGAATTTGCGACGATCCATTTCCCGCCCCTCCCGTCCCGCTGCAACGAACAATGCTGAGGCGCCCAGCATGCGTTTGCGAGGCATGGCGGAAGCTATCTGCTCCGATGTGGTTTCAAAGTCAAAACCAACCCTGGGGTGGGGCTGTGCCGCTTCCCGTTGGTCGGCCCCGAGCCCAGGTAGCAGAACGTGTCGGGAGGACCATGCTCCGTCTCATCGTCCGCAGATGAGTTCCGGCCGGTTATTCCTTGATCGGGTTGCTCGCCAGCAGAGCCCGTCTCCGCTTCGTTGGTATCGGCAGAGTAACACGCACTTCGCAGAGGCCCAGGCAAGAGGGGACGTTACTTTGCCAGCAGGGAGACATTTCTACTTTGCGTTGACAAATCCACCAGAATCAGTTGAATCGAGATCTCGCCTCGTGCTACCATCACACCCCATGCTTTTCTTGTCAGCGGGGAAGAAGATCGTCTTGTGCGCGCTGATTTCGCTGCCTGCTTTTGCCCAAGTGAAGATCACCTCTGGTCCGGCCTACTGCTGCTGGTCGGTGGGCACCATCAACCAGGCTCTGACCGCTATGGGCGGCAGTGGCGGGTACACGTGGTCCATCGTCAACGGGTCGCTGCCACCGGGGCTGGCGTTGCGGACCGACGTGCCGGCTTTTTTCCCGCCAGGCACCACCGCGGGGATCATCGGCGTGGCCACTACGCCCGGATCGTACAGCTTTACCTTGCAGGCGACGAGCGGCGGCCAGTCCGTGACACAGGCCGCGACGATGAAGATCTCCGGCCTGCTGCTGATGGAAATCGAATTCCCCGACGCGTTTGCCGGGGTTCCGATCCAGGCCCTGCAACTGACGCCTGTTCAAAACGCGGGCCCGGTGAGTTTCACGATCAGCAACGGCGCCATCCCCTCAGGCATTTCGCTGAGTTCGTCCGGTCTTTACAGCGGCACGCCCTCCACCGCAGGCAGCTATAGCTGGACCGTGATGTACACCGACGGCACGGATACCGAGTACCGCGGCGCCAGCATGACCGTCTACGCGGCGCGAATCACATCGCCCGGCCAGTTGCCCAACGCGTCCACGGGCCAGCCCTACAGCTATACTTTGGCCGCCACGGGCGGTAAACCGCCCTACACATTCAGCGCCAGCGCGCTGCCATCCGGGCTTAGCCTGTCCTCTGCCGGCGTGATCTCCGGCACGGTGACCGCGAACTTCGGCCGAACGACCTTTTCTCTGACAGCAATGGACAGCACCGGCATCTCCTATTCGAAACAGATGGTCATTCCGGTCCTCGGCGGCACTCAGTTTCCGTCGGTGGCACTTTACGGGAACGGGACGTTTGACGACTGCACAATTGGCATGTCGTGTTCCAAAAACGGATACGCCAGCGGCGGCGTGCCTCCGTACACGTGGTCGGCGAAGGGCCTTCCCGAGGGGATGGCAATCCGGTACGGCAGCGGCGTCACAACCGCATATGTCGTGCCCGGGGATTTCGAACTGTGGGGCGATCCAACCGCAGCGGGAAACTACAGCATCCTGCTGACGGTAACCGACGCGGTGGGCGCCGCGAGCACTGTGCCTTTCGTGCTCCGCGTCTCACCACTGGCGTTCGATTACAACTCCGCTCTGACCAACGGCAGCATGGGCACTGCATACTCCCAAACGTTTCGTGTTCTCGGTGGCAGCAGCACTTACACGGCCGCTCTGGCGGGCACTTTGCTGCCGCTCGGCCTGGCCCTGGATGCGAAGAAGCTATTTGTTAGCGGGACGCCACAGGAGAACGGTAACTTCGTCACATCGCTGAACTTCAGCGATTCCGCAGGTCGCTCGGTGCAACAGACGTTCTATTACTCGATCAGCGGGCCAGGGGGAGTTGCGATCGGCACATCGAACAATCTCGGCGTGTGGTCAGTTGGCTCGTCGTATAACGTGTATCTCTACGCCTGCTGCGCGTCCGGACTGAACTGGACGCTGGTCTCGGGAACGTTGCCGCCCGGCCTGACTCTGAGTTCTTCCGGGCAGATCGGTGGCGTGCTCACCACGCTCGGCACGTATTCATTCATGATCAGCGCGACGGACCAGAGCAACGCAACGAATGCCGGCCTGCGTGAGTTCACGCTGACGGTTTCCCCCCTCATGCTGAACGGTTCGTCTTCGCTGCCTTTCGGAAGCGTAGGGAGTGCTTATGCGCAGGACCTTACTGCGGCGGGAGGAACAGGCGTGCTTACGTGGACCGTCGCGGCAAACAACTACCTGCCACCAGGATTGGGTCTTTCCTCTAGTGGGGTGATTTCCGGCACACCGACGCAGACAGGACAGTTTCAATTCACGCTTACGGCGACGGATTCAAGCGGTGCGACAGGGTCGTGGGCTTTCACGATGGCGGTGTTCCCCGCACCGACCACGAAATACGTCTCGGCATCCGGCAGCGACGCAAATCCCGGTACTCTGGCGCAGCCCTACCAGACGATTCAGAAATGCGCGGGATCGGTCTACGGCGGTTCGGCGTGCTTCGTAAGAGCGGGGACTTATCGGGAGTCTGTGACTCCGAATTCAGGCGTGGTGATTGCGGCATTTAACGACGAGCCGGTCACAGTCGACGGCAGCGATCCGGTCACGGGATGGGCTGCTTACCAGGGAGCGATCTACCGCGCCGCGGCTGCGCTGGCATCCGATGATGCGAACCAGATCTTCGTGGGCCACCAGATGATGACGGAGGCCCGATGGCCCAATGGTAACGATCTGTTCCACGTAAACTGGGCGACAGCGCAGGCCGGGACCAGCGATACGCAACTGGTCGACAGCCAATTGGCAGCGGGAGACTGGACCGGAGCAAAGATCCATTTCCTCAGCGGACAGGATCCGTGGTCGCCGCAGACGGCGACGGTGAAAGCGTCTGCGTCCGGTCAACTGACGATCACGCTCGATGACGCCGATTACCCACCTTACCTTCTTCCGCAGGCCGGAGGCCGATATTACCTTTACCGCTCGTTGATCGCGTTGGACGCACAGGGCGAGTGGTTCTATGACACCGGCACGTCGTACCTCTATTTCTGGGCACCGGGCGGCATAGACCCGTCCACGCTCGATGTGCGCGCGAAACGGCGCCGGTGGTGCTTCGATCTCAGCGGCCGCTCGAATGTCACCATCCAGAACATCGCCTTGTTCGCGTGCGGCATTAACATGTCATCCGCAAGCGCGAACAACATGATCGATGGCATTAACGGGCTGTATGTCTCGCACTTCACGGACATGCCCGCGGTGTCCGCTTCGAACCCAACCGGCTACTGGTATACGCATGTAACGGATTCCGGAATTGTGCTGAACGGCTCTGGCAATGTTCTGCGCAATAGTACGCTCAACTGGAGCGCGGGCAACGGTGTTTCTCTGCAGGGCAGCGGGAACACGGTGACGAATAACCTGATCATGAACACCGGTTACGCCGGGCACCAAGGCGGAGGCGGGATCAGCCTTTTCGGCACTCTGCATACGGTTCGCAACAACACTCTGCGCACCAGTGGGCGGTACCTAATTACGATTTATTCTTTCCCGGTGAATCCGGACGACAATGACATCGGCTACAACAACCTGTGGAACGCGATGATGCTGGGACTGGACGGAGGGGCGATCTATTCGGGCGAAGCGAATGTGACTGGGACGCGAATTCACCACAACTGGGTGCACGACACGAACACGCCGATCCAGTTTCCCGGGATGTACACGCGCAACGGCATCTACCTCGACGAGGACGCCAACGGTTTCGAGGTGGACCAAAACGTCATCTGGAACAACCTGTACTCCAACATATTCCTGCATGGCTCCTCTTCCGGAATCACAACCCCATTCAACAACTTCATCCACAACAATTCGATTCCGGACGTGGGGCCGAACGCCAATATTGAGCTGGCGGCCGTGATTCCGTGTGGGACTACTTCGGTCCAGGACAACCTGGTGCTGGCGCCGGTTTTGCAGGTACTGATGACGACTTCCTGCCAGACATCGAACAATAGCGCGACAGCGCCGGGCGCGACAGAAATGAACGGCAGCGTCCAGGTGGGCTGCAGTTTTGCGGGCTGTGCTTCACCCGCGCCGCCACGGATTTCAAGCACCACCGTGGCCGCTTCGATTGAGGTGCAACCGATTCCGGCAGCGGTCACCGCAGGCCAACCAGCATCGTTCGCCGTTGTAGGAGAGGGCTCGCCGCCGCTTTCGCATCAATGGCTGCGCAACGGCGCGCCGATCTCGGGCGCGAACGGCGCTTCGTATACGACGCCCACGGCGAGCTTCGGCGACAACGGAGCGGTGTTCACGGTGCAGGTCTCGAACGCTCTGGGAACGGTGACCAGCGAAGACGCGACGCTGTCCATCGATACCCCGCCCCTCATTGCGCCGTGGATCACCGCCGTGGAGATCGAAGATACGGGTGCGCCAACAATCGCACCGAATTCAGTGGTGGCGATCAAGGGGGCCGGCCTTTCGCCTTTCGGAGACGCGCGGACCTGGACCAGTTCCGACTCTGTGGCCGGGACGATGCCGAATGCGCTGGACGGAGTCAGCGTGACGATGAACGGCGAGCCGGCGCATGTGTATTACATCAGCCCAGTGCGGATCTCCGTTCTGGCACCGCCGGGTCTGGCCGCGGGACCGGTGCAGGTGGTGGTGAGTTGCGCGGGGAGGCAGAGCGCGCCTTATGCGGTGCAGGCAGGGCCGATTCGATCGGTCCGACGCCGCTGATTGTGCTGTGGGTCACCGCAAGCGACACCGCGTCTCAATGGACGTTGCTCGCGTTGCCCCCGAGCGGCGATCTCGGAAAAACGGCGTGCGACCTCACTTGCTGGGACCGCTGGAAGCGCTGTTCGCTGATAGCTGATAGAAGATAAGATCTGGAATCTGTGTTCTGTTGTCGACGCGGACGTCGAATTGCGCCTTGCATTCCCAGCCCTCGGTGGGGACACAGGGGTGGTCGTTCAGGGCACCGATCAGCAGCTCTTGGAACCGCGTTGAGTCCCTATGCGCGTATCCTCCCGCGGCCAGCTGTAATCCCAATCGTTGACGAATCGGTCTACCACCAGGACTTGGCCGCACCAACTACCACCTTTCACGTCCGCTAAGGAGCGCGCAACTGCTCAAGCCAAGCGCGACAACGTGCCTGTGGCGAGCGTGGCACAGACGGCGACCGTTCGGTAAAGACAGGAAGAGCCCGGTGCCGGTCTCTGGTCTCACGCAGCCTAGGCCCAGGCCTCGGCGTCCATCTTCGTCACGAAGGCGTCCTTGCTGCAACGCTTCCAGCTGCCAGACTCCATGGTGTAGAAGGTGACCCGGAGGTGCTCCCCACATCCTGCGTGTGCGCTGCTGTGCCGGAATGACGTAGACCCGGAAGTCGCCATCCTCTGCTGTGACGTAAACTGGCTCCGTGATCCGGCGCGTGGCGCCGTCCTGGAGCGTGATCGTGTACTTGGTACCGATCTTCGCCATCGCTTTGTCCGTGAGCTTCTGGATCCTGTCTGCCGTGGTCTGCTCCATCCTGGTGTCTCCCTGCACGACAATTCATCACTCCGGCGCGCGGGACGATCAAGCTGTCTGTTCAGAAAGAAGAAGGACGGCGCAGGAGGCGGCAATCCTGAAAATATTTTCGCGCCGGCGCGCGCACACGAGTCGTGTGGATTTCGTGTGACTTTGAAAACGGATGGTTGGGGAACCACGGGTATCCTTGGGGATCCTTGGGGAATCTTTTTCGAAAACAGGACGCACACAAGTGGCGCGACAGGACGGCCTATCTGGCGTGTTCTCTAGGAGTTGTGTTGAAAATAAAGGACTTAGAAGTGGCTCCCCAAACCGAACACTCTTACGTAAAGAAATCTGAGAATTTCGGGGGGAGACGGACTCTCCGGGGTGTTAACCGGAGGGAGGATTTCGGATCTGCGTCAGAAAACCGAGCATCGCCTGATCCCTCAACCTCCTTGGACCAATCTCAGCGCATGTCGGTTGGGTGGCCGCGGCGTGTATCAGTAGGTGGCCAGCGAGACGCGCAGTACCACCGGGTCCGCGCCAAGCCTGAGGCCCCAGTCGGTTTCGTCGCCGTTCCAGATGCGCTGGAATTTGAACGTTCCGTTTTCGTAGACCCCCTGTTCAACACGTAGGAACTGCCGGTGCTGCCACTGGCCGTCAATCAGGGCCGACGGGTTCTGGCCGGTCCCGGCCACGATCTGCTGGGACTTGCGTTGCTGCTCGGTGCCGGCGGGGCGGAAATCGACGCGGCAGAAAAACCCGGTGACGAGGAACTGGTTGTCCTTCAATTGAGCCACCAGGGCGCGGCCCATCGGGCTGGAATTCCCGGCCGCGGGTCCGCGGCCCGACGATCCGTACGACACGAGCGCATCCCATGATCCGAACTTCAGGGTCTCCGCGGTTCTTCCTTGTACTTCAGCTACCGCCTGAAGCTTGCCCTCGAAATTGAGGCGCGCGATGTCGCGCTGCATGGGGACGAGCAGGCGGTTGTTCAGCGCCCAGGGAGCGAGAAACTCCTCACGGGACTTGGCGGCATCCGAGGCAACCGGCGCGCCGGTGTAGTCCAGGCCGAATGGCGCGAATCCGATGGCGCCGAGGCCGAGCGCCCTGAAGAGGTAGTGCGACTTGCCGGCGCCGCCCGTCTCGGGGACGAACAGCGGATTGTCGTCGCGGCGATAGAGTTCGAATATCTTCAGGTACGCCGCGTCGTCGCGCTCATAGTCGTCCGGAGCAAGCGCATCGAGCACGGGCGCGGCGACCTTCCAGATCGGAAGCACGTTGTCGGTGGGGCCGCCGCTCTCGTAGCTGCCCGGGGCGCCGGGTTTGAGCGGATCGCGCAGCGCCGCGTTGGCGTACATCGGCAGCGGGTAGACGGCCTTGCCGGCGGCGGCGACCGCACCGACGTACTTCGCTACCGCCCAGGCGTGGAAGCAGACCTCGGCCTCCGCGCCAAAGGCCTCCTGCCAATTGGGAGACGCTGTAGCGGAGTGCACCTGCATGGCCTTGAGCACGTCCTCCGGCACCGGCGCGGCAAAGAGCTTCTGCGCTGTGGGCGAGTAGTCGCGCACGCTGCCCCACGTGCCGGGCTCATTCTCCACCTGCACCATGATTACCGTGCGCTGCGGGTCGGCGGCCTTGAGATGGCGCATGAAGGCCGCGAACGCCTTCTTGTCCGCCTCGAGCGAGGCCTCGGCGTGCGGCGACGGCGAGTCCACGGCGCGCCCGTTCTTATCCACCAGGTGCGGGTAGCGCACGGTGTCGAGCTTCATCCACTCCGGCATGTAGTGCTGGCTGCCGTTCTTCCAGGTGCCGAACCACAGCAGCACCAGGCGCAGATTGTGCTGCCGCGCGCCGGCGAGCAGCGCGTCGATCAGCGTGTAGTCGTAGTAGCCCGGCTGGGGCTCGAACTGCTCCCAGTACACCGGCGTCTCGAGCGTGTTGACGTGCAGGTACTCCATGGCGGGCCAGACCTTGGCGAGCGTCGCCGGCCAGGCGCTGGAGTTGTGCGACTGCGCCCCCAGCATAAGAAACGGGGCATCGTCCACCAGCAGCGCGAAACGGCCGTCCTTCTTCACCACGCGCGGAATCGGGCGCTCTTTTACCTGCGCGGAGAGCGGCGCGACGATGCACGCCGACACAATTGCGGCCAGGGCGGCGGAAGTCAGTTTCATCGGTGGGTACCTATAGGCAGCGGCCGGGAGCAGATCTCAAGTGTCGATCATGTCCGGCCAGAACACATACTATCTGCAGCCCGACGCGGAGTCTACCGTGGAAGTGGTTTTGCGCCGCGCAGCGGGCGCAGGCTGTCGCCGAAGATGATTTGTGATATGACTGTCTCGACCAACCTTCCATAGGTGCTCAACTGCGTGCAGGGACTGCCTCGATGCATTTGGGCATTCGTGCGGAGGCCGCAAGTGTCGCGATGCGGATGCGGCGGGGAAAGTGACTCGAGGGGAAAGTGCGATGAGATCGAGAACCGGACTGATATGGCTCGCCGCTTGTGCGGCGTCGCTCGCGACGCAGTGCTTCGGGCAGGCAGTTTCCACTGCCCCGCACCTCAAGAAACAGGGCACCGCGACGCAGTTGATCGTCGATGGCAAGCCGTTTCTCGCGCTGACGGGCGAGTTGGGCAACAATACGGCGACGAGCCTTGAGAACATGCAGCCGCTTTGGGCGAAGCTCGTCTCGGGCGAGCTGAACTGCGTGCTGGCGGCTATCTCGTGGGCGCAGATGGAGCCCACCGAGGGCAAATACGAATTCGCGCTGGTGGACGGCCTGATCAACGAGGCGCGGCACAATCACCTGAAGCTCGTCTTCCTCTGGTTCGGCAGCTGGAAGAACGGCCTGTCGAGCTACGCCCCGATCTGGGTGAAGCGCGACTTCAGGAAGTACCCGCGCATTCAACTGCGCAACGGGAAGAGTATGGAGCTGCTGAGCACCTTCGGCGACGCCACGCGGGACGCCGATGCACGGGCCTACCGGGCGCTGATGCGGCATATCAAAGAGGTCGACGGCCAGCAGCACACGGTGGTGATGATGCAGGTGGAGAACGAAGTGGGCGTGCTAAGGGACTCGCGCGACCGCTCGGCCGCGGCGAATGCGGCGTTTGCCGGAGCCGTGCCGAAGGAGCTGATGGACTATCTGCAAAAGCACAAAGACACGCTCGCGCCGGAGCTAAGAGAGCTGTGGGCCGCGCAGGGTTTTAAGAGCGCGGGCACGTGGGAGGAGGTCTTCGGACCGGGGTTGCCGGAGAGCGTCGAGATGCCCATCCAGACCAAGAGCCCGCCGATGAGCGCGGAGGAGCACGAGACGGCGTGGCGCAAGCTCCATTGGCCGGTGGACGAGATCTTCATGGCGTGGAACTACGCGCGCTTTGTGGGCAAGGTGGTGTCGGAAGGCAAGAAGGAATACGACATTCCGATGTTCGTCAACGCGTGGCTGCAGCAGCCCAACCACGCCTGGCCGGGAACGTATCCGAGCGGCGGCCCGCTACCGCAGGTGCACGACATCTGGCGCGCCGCGGCGCCCGCGATCGACCTGCTCGCGCCGGACCTGTATGTGGAGCAGTTCGACGAAGTGGCCGCGAGGTTCGTGCGCAACGGCAACCCGCTCTTCATCCCCGAGACGAGCGCGAACCCCCACAACGTCCTCGCGGCCTTCGGCAAGTTCAACGCCATCGGCTTCTCGCCTTTCTTCATCGAGCGCGGGGTGGGACCGGAGACGGATCTCGCCGCGGCGTATCGCGTGGTGGCGCAGCTCGCTCCGATGATCGCCGCGCATCAAGGCAAGGAGACGATCACCGCCGTGCGGGTCTTCCAGGGCGACGAGCCGATGAAGGTGAAGCTCGGCGGCCAGACGCTGGAGGTCACCTACGTCGGCAGCCGCGTGCCGATCGCTCCGGAGCCGGGCGGGGCTCCGTGGCCCGCGCAGGCGAGTGGGTCCAATGCGCAGGCCACAGTGATCCTGATTGCCACCGGGCCGGACGAGTACTACTTCGGCGCAGTCGGTGGCGGAGTGCGCATCGGCTTCACGCCGGCGACGCCAGGGCCGGCAGTCACCGGACTCGGCGACATTCAGCAGGGCAAGTTCGTCGATGGCAAATGGCGCGTGGTGCGGCAGCTTGGCGGCGACGACACGGGGCAAGGCGAGATCCTGAGCGTGCGCCAGAACTTTGTGATGCGCGTGACGGTCTACCGCTACGAGTAAGCGCCCCGCGCGCACCCGCTGGCGATCGATGAAGATCGGAGGACGATACCGTGGCGACCAGATTATTCCGGCACGCGCTGGGGTTCACGCTGCTGTTGGCGTCGATGGCGGCCGTAGCCGGGGTCACGCCGTATCCGCCTTATCCGGGTGCGGTGCCGAGCCAGTCCTACAAGGTTACGGTGAATGGCCAGCCGCTATTCGTGCACAACTTCCTGACCTACGACCAGTTCAACTGGATGGACTACGCGAGTTTTGGCATGACCGGCAAGGTGCACGTCACGGTCACTATGCTCGTCAGCGAGCGCAAGGTGGTGACCTGCCACATCCGACCGCTGGCCTACGGCATCCAGCCGGAGATCCACGGGAATACGGTCAGCTTCGATCTCGACCAGCCGCGCTATCTGGTCCTCTTTTTCAACGACGAGGCGATGTTCTATAGCGTCGGGCTGATCCTGTTCGCCGAGCCGCCGGAGAAGGCGCCGCCGCACCTCGGAGACGCGAACGTGGTCAACATCCAGGATTACAAGGTGGACAACACTGGCAAGACGATCGAGACGGCCAAGATCAACCAGGCGTTGCGGGACGTCAGCGCGCGGCCCGGCGGCGGTGTGCTCTTCTTTCCACCCGGCATCTACCTTACCGGCACGGTGATGATGCAGAGCAACGTCAAGCTCTACGTGGACGCGGGCGCCGTACTGCGCGGTTCCACCAAGAGCACGGATTATGTTTCGCCGCAGTCACCGCCAGGCGGCCGCCCACTGCGCGCGCTGATCGTCTTCGACAACGTCGAGAACGCGGGCCTTGCCGGGCGCGGCGCCATCGACATGAATGGCTACCCGGTACTCTGGCACGACTTCCAGCCCGATACCTCGGATGGTAAGGCGCGCGACGCCGACGGCAAAGTGATCGATCCCCACGGCACCGGCATCCGCGGCTATGTGGTCCGCAACAGCCGCAACATCTCCTTTGAGGATCTGCTGCTGTTGCGCTGCGCCTACTGGACCGTGAACGTCTTCGGCAGCGAGAATTTCTCGACGCACCATATCAAGATCGTCAACCGCAAGCAGCAGTACCACGACGACGACTACGACTTCAGCGCGAGCAGCCACATCCTGATTGAGAACGGCTTCGCCATGTCGATGGACGACACCTGGGCAATGTATCGCGGCAACGATCCGCGCACGGGTGAGCCCCGCGGCATCGAGGACATTGTCGTGAAGGGCTTTGTCAACTACACCTACACCGCCGGCCTTGCCATCGGCTACGGCGGCGCGCCCGCCGTCTCGCACCTGCGCTTTGAGGATGTCCACTTCATCTCCAACCACAATAAGTTCGCCGTTTGGATTCAGATGACGCCGGCCTACTTCACCGGGCGCGGCTACTCCTCCGGTTCCAAACCCAGTAAAGACGCGCCTTTGGACGATTTCCAGTTCGTCAACTGCAGCTTCGAGAACGACGGTGGACACATCTACATCGATGGCGGCGACAACCCCGTCTCGCGCTTCCACTTCGAGAATTGCACCTTTTACAAGCCCACCAAGCCGGGCCAGGTGCGCGGCCAGCACGTCGAGTCGATCGTCTTCAAGAACATTACGATCAATGGCGCGGCGATCCGGACCACGGAGGAGTTGGAACGCGCGGGCTACGAGCTTTCCGTCCCCGTGCGCGTCGAGCCGTGAGGCGGCGCCGGGGCGGCCCGCCTCGGTACGCCGGCGTCCGCAGCGTCAGGGCTTGTGGCTCCGAAGCACCAGACAATCACTGCGGGATGAGCACGATCGCACTTGCACAAGCGATTCTCGCCGACCCGCAGACGAGGCGAGGATCTCCACGCGGGCATCTCCCCGGATTCCGCGTCGGGCGACTTCTCCGATGTCCATGTGAGCAGCCCCTACGGGGATATCCCATGTCCAAAGCTGTCACGATTTAATGACGTCGAAATGAAACACCTCATGATCGACGTCGTGAGCCGGACCTATCGCTTTGGCGCCGGTGGTACGGCGATTCGCGCTGTAAGCGGTCGGCGGGGACCCGGATAGATCGCATTCCTTTTCGTACGGTTTCGGGAATAGACCGGCCGCCATTGCGCATATACCGTTGCGGGCCACGAGCCCCAAAATCGCAGCGAATAGGAGATTCACTTGAAAATGCAAGCTAACCTGGCCGGCGGAATGCTGGCGCTGATGTTTGTAGCGGCGACGTCCGCGCCGGCCGTGGATTGGGGAAAGGACACGTTTGTGCTGACCAGCACCAACGACCCGAGTGGCAACCACGTAGTGGTGTTCCGATTGACGACGACGGGTACGCCGGCGCTGTCGGTGGCGACGATGCTGCCGACCGGCGGCAACGGCGGCGCGGGCGGCAACGCAGGGATTGTGCAATTCGACGACCAGACAGGCGCGGTGGCGAACTACGGTTCGAACACTGTCACCGAGCTGGTGCGGCACGGCGATTCGATCAATACCGGCAAGACGATCAACCTGGCGCCGGGGTGCACGGGGCCGGTGTCGGTGGCGTTGAAGGGCTGGCACCTGTACGTCGCGGGCGCGAACTGCGCCGAGAGCCACACCTGGCCGTCGGGGACGTTGGACGGGACCAAGGTTGCGCTGAGCGACAGCTCGGTCGGCCAGATCGTCGTCGGAAAGACGTGGGCCGGCATCACCATGAAATCGGGAACGGTGCAGCAACTGGCGCTAACCGCGGGCGGCGCGCTGGCCGGGACGAAAGTCGCGGTCACCCTGCCCAGCGACGCCAACAACACTCCGCTGGGCGCGGCCTTCTGGGGCGACATCATGGGCTTCAACCCGGCCCACAGCGCGGACAGCTTCGCGCTGGTGGACAAGACTGGCGATGTCTACCCGGTGCTGGGGCCGCAGCCGGCCTACCCGAGCAACGCGCCGTGCTGGCTGGCCAAGGGCGCGGGAAGCGTCTGGTACGCCGGAAACTCGCCGGGCCAGGCCGTCTCGATCTTCTTTAGTGACGACCAGGGCGGCGTCTTCTACAAATCCGTTCCCGTGCCAGGGGTGCCGACCGACCTGAGCGTGTCGCCGGACGGCAATTGGCTGGCGGTTATCTATACGGCGTCCGACAGTAGCGGCGGGCACGTGGCCGTCTTCTCGATCGATGCGTACGGAGGCCTGACGCTGGCGGCCACGTCCGAGACGTTGGGCATTGCCAGCTTCAACGGAGTCGCAATCAGCCAGTAGCTCCCACAGAGCAGCGCAGCGGGCGCTGGTGGACCGTCCAATTCCCCAGCGCCCGAATTGCCAGTTGCTCACTTCAGCCTGACCCGTTCGCCGTTCGCCAAGCGCCCTGCGAATTGAAGCGGCTGCCCGTAGCCCGATGGAGCCGCGATGGACCTGTGATTGAGGCCAAGGTCCCAGACGTCAGGCATCGATTCACCGATAACGCTGTTCACCAACCACTGGCGCAGTATCCGCATACGCCGTAATCCGATCTGTGCCGACACGAGCGACTGCAACTCATTCCGGTCAGTCTCCCCAAAGCGCACTGCTGGCGGGGCATTCACGCAGAAGCGTTGCGATACGCCTCCAGTAAGTCCTCTAGCGTCACCTCGCCCAGGACCCGGGTAATGTCGCGTCTGTCAACCACAGGCAATACGCTGAGGTTGCATTGGCCCAGACGGTGCAGCACAATGTCGGCGGACTCGTCGGGGTGCAGATGTGGCGGCTTACTAAGCACCTGGCGCCGAATGATGCTCGCCACTGCCGCCCCACCAGCGCCCTTGTGCAACGCATCGTCGAGATCGGCGCCAAGCACTATACCGAGCAGAGTTCCGTTTTCACCGATGAGGCAATCACCTTCGGGCACCAACTGGCGCGCGACGGCGATTGATGTAGAGCGGCGGAGCAGAACGGCCGGGCTGCGCATCGCATCGCCCACCAGCAGGTCCGGCTCGGGGCGCTGCCCTTTGGCGTGGGGCAGGTGCACGCCGTCCTGAGTGGCAAGCGCCTCATAGATAGGCGTGTGACTGAATGCCCGCGCCACCACGAACGCCACAAGATTTGAGATCATAAGCGGCACGATGATGTTGTAGTCCCGGGTCAGCTCGAAGATCATCACCACCGACGTTATGGGACTGCGAATAATACCCGCAAACGTGGTGCCCATCCCGACCAGAGCGTAAGCGCCCGCTGGCGCAGTGGTGGCCGGCAGCCAGCCGTGTAGCAGGGAACCGAAGCCTCCGCCCAGCATCGCTCCTAGAAACAAGCTGGGGCCGAAGATGCCGCCGGCATTGCCGGAACTGTAGCAAGCCACGGTTGCCGCGAGTTTCAGAATCAACAGAATGAACATCGCTGTGCCACTGAGTTGACCGTGTAGAGCGAGTTCCACAGCGGCGTAACCGGCGCCAAGCACTTCCGCACTGTAGAGCGCCAGCACGCCGGCCGCGAGCCCGCCCGTCGCCGGCTGAAAAGCCAGCGTCCACTTCGGCAGACGCCGGAACTTTAGTCTCAGCCACAGCAGCGACGAAGAGAAGAGTACCGACACGCAGCCCCCGGCAACGCCGAGCAGGGCATAGAAGAGGAACTCGGAGGGATGCACGAGGCTGTAGGGTGGCACGCGGAACAGCGGCGCGTCGCCGAGAAACAGGTGCAGCACCATCCACGAAGTTGCCGCGCCAATTACGACTGAGCCCAGCACCCGCGCGTTCAGGTCGCCCAGCAATTCCTCCAAGGTGAACAGCACCGCAGCCATGGGCGTGTTGAAGGCAGCCGCCAGCGCCGCCGCCGCGCCTATCGGAACCAGCGCCTGCACCTCGTGTTTTTCGAGTCCGGCCCTGCGCGCCAGGAACGACGCGACCCCAGCGCCGATTTGCACCGATGGTCCCTCACGGCCCAAGGCAACACCGCCGCCGAGGGACAAGGAGCAGCAGAAGAATTTGCCGATAGCAGTCCTTAGGCTGATGTAACCACCACCGGCAACAAGGGCGGCTTTGGTCTGCGGAATGCCGCTGCCGCGCGCGTCGGGGAAGACACGCAACAGCAGATAGCCGGCGATCAGCGCGGCGACGGCGGGTATCAGCGGCCGCATCCAGACCGGCATGGCCTTACTGAACAGCAGCGCGTGCATCCAGTCGGTGCAAGCCAGAAACGCCACGATCACCGATCCGACCAGAGCGCCGATCAGGAGAGAGGGCAAGGTGAGACGGGTCCGAGATGATGCGATGGAACCGATCTTGCCAGGAGACAGCCATCTCCACTCAGCTTCGCATCTCTGGGACTCCATGCAAAAACGAGGGCTACGTTTATTCCCCGTGCCGCAGGCGACGGAGACCTCTCTTATCCGGGCGCTCCGGCTGGTATGGAACTCTTCCTTCGAAGCCTGCGCGCCGGACAAGTGCTTGTGACCCCAGACCAGTAGAGATCAGGGAGCGGCCAAAGGTCTTACCGGCGGGACGGACAGGTGCTCGCAAAAAGAGGAGACCGTACCATGAAAGGTCTTTAGAGGCCTGCAGCTTCTACATGCGGGTCGCCAACCCGGCCGAGTTTTTCGTCAAGCTGGTGCACCACATGGAAGCGTACTCGCGGCCCCGGTGTGCCGAAAGTGGCGGTGAGGAATGGTCACCCTGTCGAGAAATTGACGTTTCGGGTACCCACCGGACAAGCAGGAATCGGCGGCGGAACTCGTGCTGCAGCAACCCTCTCCGGCAGGATCACTATGGTCGAACCCACTGAGAAACTGGTCGTGGTCAAGGCCCCGGATGGAGTTCTCTTCGACATGGTGGTCACCGCGAAAACCGTGATCGAGTCCGGCGACCATACCATTGGACTACAAGAACTATCGCGGGACGTGAACAAGAGCGTGTCCGTCGAGTTCATCCCCGAACGTCGCGGCGACGTGGCGAAGTGGATGCATATGCCCGGATAGGTCCAGGGCTGCGTGAGGGCCTCAAGAGGCGATGCCCTTGCGCACTGCATAGAGAATACGCTCGGGAACGCTGTGGATGTTCAGCTTCCGCAAGATGTGTGCGCGGTGAGTCTCGACCGTGGTCGGGGCGATGAAAAGCAGGCTGGCGATCTCCTTGTTGGCGCGCCCCTCGGCAATCATCTGCAGGACCTCCCGCTCGCGATCCGAAAGCAGGTCATAGCTGTCTTCCGGCCCTTGCTACTGCAGCCGCCCGATGTAGTCCTCCTGGAGGATGCGGGCGATCTTGCTGGTCATGAACGAGCGCCCTTGCGATACGGCCCGGATCTGGCGACATGCAAGGCGCATATCGATTGCACCAACGCACATCCGGCTCAAGAACAAGGAACAGGAGAGCCCAAGTACGCAGATAAGACCAATTCGCCCGGTCGCTGGTGGCCTCATGCTGATCGCCTCGGCCACTATTGTGTTTGCCGCATCGTTGAGTGGTCCCGATAAGCAGTTCCTGATCCTGGCCGCGAAAGCCGATATGACCGCGGCTCACGAAGCGCAGATGGCTGAAACCCCAGCGCAGCGCGCGGATGTGAAAGGTTTAGCAAAGACGCTGGTTCAAGACCGCACCGCATCCTACGCGCAGCTCTCGGAACTTGCCATCAAGTCCGGCGTGTCGATTCCGAAGGGAATTGATGCCGCCAAAGACAGGGCCATTCAACAACTGGCCCACCTGAAGGGCTCCGCCTTTGGCCGCCAATACACCAGAGACGAAATTGCTTCCGGCCTGCTGACCATCGCCACCTTCAAACAGGAAACGGCTCACGCAAAGGATGCCGCGGTGAGGGCCTACGCCAGCCGGATGATCCCGATTCTGTCCAAGGATCTCAAGCTGGCCGAGGAATGTGCCAAGCCAGCCGCGCACAGCTAATCCCACGACTGGCGGACTCGAACGGCGCTGAAGTGCGGCCAGCAGGCACTACGCTAGCGCCACTGTCCCCCTCCAGACCCCGGCCAAGGGCAATGCCACAAGCGCAGTCAAAGAGGTCCTGTGGAAGGCTTCGGCAACTCCCCAGAACCGTTGTGGCTGCCTGAGGCGCGAGGTGGCTGCAAAGGTGCAGGTCTTACCCTGGCAAGTGCAGAAGTTGCCTTGCGTCATGCAGTTAGATTTAGCGGAGGGAGCAATCCCCGGTCCTTCAACAAACCGTCAGCGCTCTTCTCCGCGGTATGGAACACGATGGGGACTTCTTCGCATGTATGTTAACCATCCCGCGTCTTATGACCTGCAATGGTACGCAGCCTCCCCCTACGGGGTGCTACCTGCGGGAACTGCACTGTCAACAAATCCAGCGCTGTGAGCCGGATGGAGCGACCATCCCCCGATCGGAAATCGGCCAGGCAGAATGGTTTTCCTCGCAAGGACAGGTTGGCAATGTGCGTGCACTCCAAAATGCCTGTGTTTCTGCGCAGCGACCGCGCAGGGATGGTCATTGCCAGGTTCACGAAGCGAGCGCAAATGCCCAAAGGAGATCGAAAATGTCTGAATTGAACGCGGTGGTAGCAGTCTATGCCACGCATACCGGAGCAGAGGAAGCGGTCAAGGAACTTCAGCGCGCGGGAATCGACATGCGCACGTTGTCCATTGTTGGCAAGGACTCCCACACCGATGAACACGTCGTCGGTT